>Ga0056128_1002063_pt1 | contig 23435 bp, 11 predicted proteins | sample WorMetLIZISLAND2_FD_71113 | JGI IMG/M metagenome (GOLD analysis project Ga0056128, IMG submission 71113) | Marine gutless worms symbiont microbial communities from Max Planck institute for Marine Microbiology, Germany - Olavius geniculatus... ... | reverse complement strand
TCAAAAAAAACCAAACACATCGTAGAAAATGTTGTGAACAGAAATAATATGAGTACTTTGTTTAAACAGAAAACATAATCTGCGTAAATCAAATTCATAGGATATAGGCAGAATACCAAGACAATATTGCACATACAACAAATTAACCTCGTCGTTTAATTTGAAGATTTTATACAAAGCAGTTTTACAAGTAACATACAGGGTTTGACGATTAGCATTAGAAATGGTAATAGCTTTAAGACCATATAATAAAATCGGCAAACAATAAGTATGAAGTGAATGACAATAACATTGGAGAGGCAGTGGACCCAACGCAGGCATATACATAATTAAAAGCTCTAAAGAATTTCATTCTCTTGGCTGCAAGTGAGACTCTGAGTTTCAAGCCACTCTCAAAAGTAACACCCAAGTATTTGACTGTCGACCATTCATGAAGTAAATTACCATTTAATAAAACAGGAACACATGGCTTCTTGTATCTAGGACCACACCTAAGCAGACATGACTTATTAACATTAAAACACATATCCAACCAGGCCATTTCACTTTCACATATTTCAATCATTATGCTGTAGTATGTATGATCTGTGCATTGTGCTTTTGATGCAGACCGTTTCTGAACGCCAGTAAGCGAGAGTTGCTAGCCGACTGCGCACTGCCTGTAGCCGTTCTTCTTATGTCGTTCTTCGGTTCATATGTCTTTCGCGATGTTCGACGTGAGTACGCATTTTACTGGCCTAAACAGTACGTAATAAATGGACCACAGGCTTATCTCTTAAACAACAGTAGTAGGCCTAAGTAAGCAAGTAATAGTGATTTAGTGCATATTAAATAGTCAAACGTTTAAGCCTATGCGTACTGTAGGCTTGCATGAAAACATAATTTTGAATAAAATTACATTGTAGCATACGAGGAAACATTTTAGTTTACTGCATGTTGTAATATTGCAATGAACTTAGACAGACAAAATATACAAAACGGTTAAATACAAATAGCGGATATCTTTAAACGTTACTGTAAAAACGAGCATTTTTCGACGATTTCAGTTCTATGTTATTTTTTATTTTCATGTACTTTATTTCTGCAGTTTTTATTTCAGGTTATACTTTTAACCTCGAAAATTACTGGTTATTTGTGTTTAAGTCGTTTTTTATTGGTTGATTAATTGAGTAATTAATTAATTAATTAATTAATTAATTAACTAGAAAAGCACTCGGAGAGCGCAGACCTCCGCCAAGCATAAAGCAATGTTAACGAAAATTTCAAAGTAATCCAGAATCCAGGATTCCTTTCGTATCACCCCTAAAATTGAACCACTTGTAGTTTTTGCCATTCCCGACATTCCCTAAAAATTCCAAAAAGATTCTTTTATAACTTTTTGAGTTATTTTGCTAACACACAGACAGACAAACAAACTCTGGCAAAAACATAACCTCCTTGGCGGAGGTTATTTTTGTATTATGTGTAAAACAACTATTGCATACTTAGCTTTCCTTGTACATTTTATATTTGTTTGTCTTGTTTTTAAAGGTGTCTGTTTGCGCATATAGCCTTGGCATCTTTGCAGTTTTCTCAGTGTCTGCACTAGTTAATTGGTCTTTGCTTGTCGTCTTGTTCTAATTTGAGTTACTGTGAATTGTTTAAATAATTAATTAATTAATTAGTCAGTATCTTTGTCGGCCCACGGACGTGGAACGACCTGCCGGACGTCGTGACGTCTGCGGAGTCCACCTTCTATCAGCGACTCAAAATTTATATTTTCACCAATTTTTATTCCGACTATTCCCTGGACTGGACTGCATGTAACGTGTTTGTAGTGGATCTATAGCAAGTGGCGTCGTGAGTAAAAAAATTAGGCGGGCAAAAAGTTGCAATTAGACAGTTGCAAATTTCAGACAGAAATTACTCGTGCTAAAAATTTCGTTTTCGCCAATGAATTTTTTTCAAAATAGGCTTTTAATCCCCAGATTTTGCATTTTTGGGCAACAATATTCAGATCAAAAAAAATTTTTGGACAATTTTCCTACAGCCGAAATTTAGGGGAGGAGCAATTTTTTCTTTGCCCCAGCCACGACGCGACTGAATACCTGGGATGAATGTTGATCACGTGACGTGTTGTATGTGTCGTCGTGCGTGTGATAATCAGTAAGCAAGTTCGAGCTGTTCGAGGGCAATGTCTTCAACCCTGCTCCGTTATCGAAGCTTCAATGGCCCGCCATTCTAGGCGCTATGGGCTTAGGCTTTTGCTATAGTAGTAGTCATAGTACTAGTCGTTGTTGTAGTTGTAGTGGCTGTAGTAGTAATATGCTTTTGCTTTAGTAGTAGTTGTCATTATATTAGTAGTTGCAGTTGTATCGGTTTAGCTTCTCTTATAGTAGTAGTTGTAGTCACTGTAGTTGTAGTCGTTGTAGTTGTTGTGTTGTATATGTAGTAATATCGGCTAAAGTTGCTGCTGTAGCAGTTGTTGTAGTCATAGCGTAGTAGTAGTAGTTGTTATTGCAACAGTCGTAGTAGTAGGCTAGTTGTTGTTGTTGTTGGAGTTGTTGGTATGGACTTAGGCTTTTGCTTGTCGCTTCTGTTCTTTATGGATCACAACATCGCGGGCGCCATCATCAACAGCGCCGACAACAGGTGCGATGCAGTCTAAACGTAGATTAAAATTTGAAACCCACGCATTTGGTTGGAAAATCTCCGGTCGTTCACAGGATGATCGAGATGTTTTGTTTCAGCAAATTTCAGTTTTACTTCACCGTTTTAATTCAACTTTGAACAATAGTTTTGTTGCTAAACAAAATCTTAGCAGCTTGAATGCACGTTGATGCCCATTTTGTACAAAAAATAAAAGTAAACATGACAAGAAATTTGAGCTTATGCTCACGAGACGCGCGAAAGCCTATAGCATGCCTATGCTTATCTGCAACCGTTTTCACGAAAGACTGGCCAACATCGAGAAAATAGCAACTTTTACGGGGGTACCGTTCTTTGATGCCCTCGTGCGCAGGTTTCCTTGAACCTAAAAAAATCGAAACTTAAACCGTTGAAATCTACGTTCAATGCTGAAAATTTCATACGCAGCTTATCCATGTCTATCTCAATTGGTTTCGGCGCAATTCGCTTTTGAAATCTGCATCGCAGCCCAAAATTGACAAAAAAATTCATAAAACCCCTATTTTAGCGTTCAAGATCATCCAAGATCATTGAATTCAGTGGCAATCGAAAGCCAGTGTACAACTTCCTATTAGTGATTAACAATAACCTAGACCCTGTTTCGCACTGTTATTGAGATAAAGCGACTTGTTGCCTAAAAATCGCAAATTTTCCCCACCCATGTCTCATTTAGCGCCTTCTTTCGGGGTGACCCCCTTCGAATTTACGGAAACGCTTTACAGTTTCTGAAACTAGAGTCTTCCAGGCAGCCGACGGTAAAGATTTGGTGATCCTAGCTTGCATTGTTTCTGACTGATCCACCCGTGTGACGGACAGACGGACAGACCTACAGACAGACAGACGGACAGACAAAATGGCGATGGCTAAGACCCGCTTAAAGCAGTGGCTGCTTTCGCACGTAAAAACGAACAATGAAAAACCCGGAACAAAAGCGTGTTTGTTTTCTTATTGTTATGATGGCTGCGACAGAATGAAGAAAGGTCCGGCGTATCATTGGGACCTGATGATTGTCGCTACACTCAACGGAGTTCTGGCGTTCTTTGGTCTGCCGCTATTGCACGGTGCTCTACCTCACTCGCCGCTTCATGTGCGAGCGATGGCTGACGTCGAAGATCGCGTCTACCAAGGACACGTCTACCTCAAGTAGACCGTCTTATCGATTCACTCATTCTTTTCTTGGTTCACTATATCATGTAAATAAGTAAAATGTAGGTTTACATTTTTACGTAAATTTGAATCATAGGCGGCACTAAAAATCCAAAGCTATGAGAGTAACGGGAAGTGGCAAACATTTTTAATGTGACCCAAAATGTCGATTTTTTTATTTGTTGTGTGCATCAAAAACACGTAGCGGGGTTCAGGGCATAAGCCAATTGTCGGAATGCCATGGGGCAAAGCCCCCTGAAGCTGAGACACTTTTAGTTTTTTGTCGTTTAATGAAAGGTGCAAATTTGCCTGTTTTTTAATATTTTGTGACACTAAAATTACAGACACTTGTGTTATCTTGCATAAATTAGCGTTCAATAAGTTTTCACACTTTGGCATGTGTAATGTGTGCATGGTTACCAGAGGTCACTTTATCGCCATCACAATTTTTGCTGGGGGCAACATGTGGCAGGCAAGGGCAAGGGCACAGGAGGGGCAGCTGTTCCCCCATTTCCTCCCCTCCCTCTCTGGCGAGAGCGCCACCCACGATCCCACGATGAAGAAAGCGGGCTTGTCAAGTCAGCTCGTCTAGCTCGTCTTCGTCCTGTGAACTGGGTACTACTGTACGTAATGCGCTAATATTAATTGAACTGATATCAGCTATGACCTTATCCTTGGGTGCTTTTAGCTATGCAATAGCACGTCACAGTAGCAATCACAATATGCAGTAACATATCACAGAAAAACAAACAGCGTTGAAGTCCACGGGACCAGTGGCGTCATTTCAGTGGCGTCATTCCGAGGGAAGGGGGTCTCACGTCTCAGTAATCTTGGGGGTCTCAGTGTACGTAACGTATTGTTTTTGCAGCAGTAACACTGTTTCAAAAGTACGATTTTCAGTGAAAAAATAAATCATAAATTTTTGGAAGGGGGGGATTCTTAGATACCCAGCCTCTCCTAAATGACGTCCGGCGCTTGATCTTTGTGTACACACAGAATCGTGAGTGTACGCGAGACGCGTATAACCGGCATTATGTCGCACGTCTTTATTGGTCTATCTCTGCTGTTCATCGATCAACTTCAGCTGATTCCGCGTCCAGTTCTTGACGGCCTGTTCTTTTTTTCAAGCCTTCACTGTCATAGCAGTGTGTAGGCCTAAACTCTGTTCTAAGCTTAGTCACCGTCATCATCCCTGTCTTAGTTTCGTACTCTTGATCTTTGTCACATGCTGTATTAAATTGTTCATTTTTCGTTGCTGATCTTCATAATATTATCCGGTTTTTTTTGGTATCGTCAACATTATAGCGTTATCGTCGTATACAGTTAAGCGTGCATTGAGTTCTTGACGGCCTGTTCCTCTACCTGGCCGTCACGGCGTTACACTGCAACCAGTTGTTTGAACGGATCATGCTGTTAGTCACCGAACAGGTAGGCATCCTCCAGCTAACCACCTTGCGTTCCTTTTGACGCACTACAGTTATGCTATAAAGGGTAAAATGTAAAGGTAAAGGACGGAATATAACTTTTTAGAAGATTGAACCTCTCACGGTGCTACTGAGCATCGCCTGCGATATGGAATCACACTGTGTTACCTGCCACCCGACACAAATGAACGCGCCCTGCTTCAACCCTACTCAGATAGGCCGGTACTCGATTTACTTACCCCGGAAGGATGAAAGGCTGAGTTGAACTAGGCGACTGGTTACGTACCGAGATGGTTTACCTGCCCACAGGCAATCACCCATATAGCAGTACTAACCCGGCCCGGCGTACAGTAACTTCGTTGATCGAATCAAACGCGTTATCGCTACGCCAGGCCACCAACCCTATGTGCACGATGCGTCGTCTGTCGCCTGTCTGTCCGTCGTCGTCTGTAACGGATGTATTGTGGCTAAACGGTGCGACATAGGGCCTAGGTTGCTATTAATTACTAATAAAAAATCGAATACGATCTTTCGAATGAGATGAAAATCATTGCCCTTGAATGAACGTGAAGGTCAGTACTGCAACAGGAACTGTATAGGCTGTAGCGCGTTTTCTCTAGCGACAGCTGGGCTTTTTTGTTCGGTTTTTATGCGGCTGTCCTAATTGGCCGCATCGCGGGTCTAGCAGATCGTTCAGTCCGTCCGTCTGTCTCTCTCATGTTCCCGTGCCGGCTTTTTAGAGAAACGCATAGAAAACTCAGTGCTGCAAAATTTGTTTGAAAAACTTAGGTTTTTAGATTTTTAAACACCTGAAACATAAATACTTTTTACAACAACCTATGTGTTCCATCAGTGAGAAAACCCGAAATTAGTGTGAGTGAAAACGTTCTTAAGGGCATCGAGTAATCAGGGAGTCGATTCTAGTTCAGAAAGTCGAAATTTGAAATCAATGGACGTCATAAACGGATGACCGCATACATGTCGGCACTGGGCATGCTTGTAATTGTGTTTTTGGAAGCATATGGGTTCAGTAAACCGCTTACTTACTTCTTTTAAGTGCTCATTGTACTGGGGTCTAAAATTTCATGCTCTTTAGCTACTGTTTGGCGATAAAAGTGGGAACAGTGAAAAAAACTGTTTTTGATCACGATATTCTGTATAATACACAACAACTCGTAAAACAATACCCTCGAGAACAAAAGTAATTTTGAGAGGTCCACAAATAATATGTCCCTAAAAACCTTCATCCTATAAAACTTTATAATTTGTGACAAATTATAAAGTTTTATAGGATGAAGGTTTTTAAAGACGAACGGAAGATAAAGGCATGTGAATTTTTTAACCCTTTATTGGTTAACTCAGCTCCAGCTTAACTCGGCCTGGCCATCCTTCAGTGGATAGGCGCAATGAGTACCAACGAAAGCTGGGAACGTAAACAGGCGCACCGCGCGATGCACTTGCCCCGTATTCGTGGTCTGGCAGTGTAAACGGGTGTCTGACTGAGGGCTCAGGAAATGGAGATCAGCGCCGCCCAATGGGCTTTATAAGGCTCGGGTAGAACTTTGCGTTTACGTTTAGGTTTTATTGGTCATGTGTGTTTATAGGCTGCCTACCCTCCGAATCACTACATCCGTACAGTTCCACAGCGTAAGATCCATCTGTTCACCGGGCTACAGCTGCTGCAGCTGGGCGTACTCTGTGGTGTGGGCTTTGCACCTCTGCCCTATCTCAAGATGTGTTTTCCCGCGCTTCATCTCGTCATGCTACCCATCAGGTCGGCAACTGAAGAAATGACTTCACATTCTAATTTCTTTCACGCTATCACCGCCTGTCTCTAGCGTTATGTGTGCAGTTGTATATCAAGCGTGACCAAACAAACCACAGTCTAGGCTAGCAGCTACCAATGACGTAGCCAAGGGGGGCATGGGGCTTAGCCCCCAATCCTCCAGACAAAACATAAGTATACGTATAAACTGCACAAAATTTGCCAATTTTGTCAATTTATTTTCGAGAAAATAATAAAATTGTTGCCACCAAATCTCATCTTTAAAGCAAAAATGCACCAATTTCGATTTGGGCTAAGGCTCCGCCCCATACCCTGCTGGGGGAGCTCACAGCGCTCCCCAGACCTCCTAGCTGGATGTTAGGGGGTCTTACTTCTAAGGAACGGGAGGGAGGAGAAAAGGGAAGGGCACGGAAAAGGAGGGAAAAGTAAAAGGGGAAGGGCAGGAAGGGAAGGGACAAAAGAAAAAAAGGAGAGGAGGGCCCCCAATTAAAATTTTTGGCTACGCCACTCCTAGCTACTCGATCGACTGTCGGCCAGTGTGGAATAAGCATATGTTAAGCCACACTCTGTAGTGTATAAGTTTGCTTAGCAGTTACTCGTACAACTCCAGACCGCGGTTTATCATAAACGAAACACATAGCCGTTTAAACTGTTCAACTTTTGGGTGGTTGACAGCCATATGGCAAAGCATGATGTTACCGTGCGCAAACTCAGAGGAAGAGAAATTATTGTGCGTTCAAACGCTGTTGAGAATATTCTTAGGACCGAAACTGTAGCTTAGTATAGAGCGCATTTAATAATGTCTATGTTATTGTTGTAATCGTTATTTCATAGTAGAAGCCTAGGCCTATAACACACTAACTGTATAAAGACTTCATGAGGGGGTCGATTATTCCGGGAAAAGTTCAAACCCGTGAACCTCAAGAAACACAACCCATTCTATCCGGACAATATTGTTTTAGCTACATCAGTAATCCCGTACTGTTGCTATTGGTGGCCGTCTAAATAGGTCGTATTGCAGGTCTTATTCGTCTGTCTGTCCGTTTCATGCAGGCTTGTAACTCAAAACGAAAAGGCGTAAAAACAAAATTGGCATGAAGATACCCCGGGGCTGGAGTAACCGGTGTGGCAATTTTTTCTAGCTCAAAAATTTAAATGTCATTCTTTCAGGCGGACAGCCGCATAATGAATATTTAACTCATGTTACTGTTGTTGCATGTCGTGTATAGACATAAGCTGGTACCGTACGTGATCGAGAGAAAGTATCTTCACTCACTGGATGGCCATTAGCGAGACCGGCAACCAGCTTTACTTACTTACTTACTCACTTACAGCTAGAAGTGTGGACATGTTATGAATGAAGCTCCGCTCTACGTAATTATGGAACCGACGAAGACGAAGACCGAGACGACGACATATCCGAGCGACAGCAATAACTAAGACAAGGACAAAGCAGCAGTGCAGGACCTCCTAGTCGAATCCACTTAGTTCAAGTTAGAATAGACAAAAAATGTCAATATTGGGGGCCTTGCCTCCCTTCGCCTCCGTAAACCTTTTCCTCTTTTCCTTTCATTACTTTTTCTCCCCTCCCTGACCCCTTCTCCTTTTTTACCTCACTTATTACCCCTCCCCGTTTTTCTTTAGACGTAGGACCCTTAAAATCCAGCAAGGGGTCTAGAGGAGCTCGAAGTTGAATTTGATACATTGTAGCTTTAAAATGTTAGAGCTGGTGGCAGCGATTTTAATCATTTTCCCGAGAATCAACCGACCAAATTGGCACATTTGGTGCAGCTTAAACGTGTGCTTTTTCTTGTTTGGAGGATGGGGGACTGGGCCCCCTGTTCTCCCCCCTCTTTGGCTAGGCTACGCTATTGGAGTCCTAGTCTAGTGAGCTCGACGAGACAGAATGTTCGTAAAATTTCATGTTCAAAATTTGATCATGGGCGAGAAACAACGACGCAATAGGGCGTTAGAAATTAATCAACACTTGTCCATGTCGATGCTATTTTAACAAAGCGGTAAGCTTAAAACACAAAAATCCGTACGGTGCAGACGTTACTTCAAAGTCACACAGCGCTGAGTCCGAATCCAGTGCATTTCGTGTACGAGTCAGTACTTTAGAGTTTAACTTCCGTCCACTGCCGGACTCGAATTTTTACTACATCAAACTCTAATACCCCGTTTACACGATCGAGCAGACATCGAGCAAACATCGAGCTGGCTCGTCCAGCTAACATATAACAGCTCGTTGAGCCAGCTTGATCGTGTAAACGGGGTATAACTACGACCGAGAGAAAGACACACAATACAATAGGCCTATTATATACAGCTGCTGAAACTGACTGCGTGTGGCTATACCTGGATGACCGCATCAGATGATGCCACGGAAGGATGGTACCGTCGTTCAGTTTGCTAAACGTTCAAAACGTTTCTTTAAACGAAAATTGCAGACACAGACATAATTATAGAAGTCCCATAGACCTATACATCTCTTCGCTGATTGATAGCAAACACTTCTGACTTAGTACAAGGTTTTTGTAGCATATAATGATAACATCGAATAAACTGACGCTGTTGTGACATATTTCTGACTATCGGGTTGAAGTAAAGTGTAGATTTACGAGTGTTATAGCGCACTCAACAAATCTGTAGGCCTAAGGCGCTGAATTATCCCTGTGTGCAGAAAGACTGTTAAAATTTATAGTCAGAACGCAAGTGTGGCTGTCTAATACCCCGTTTACACGATGAAGCAAACTTGGAGCAAACTTGGAGCACACGCCGTTCACGTGTAGGCCTATATTGACTACTTTTGCTTTGTGTTTGCTTCATGGTGTAAACGGGGTATAACAGTTAAAGCTATGACGCACGTTTGGTTGCAAGGTCGATAACGGCTGCCTGTAGAGATGCAAAACTGCGAAACACTTGGTGGAAAATATTGCCTTGTATATTGTGATCGGCAAAAGGTCATTCAAGGCCATCAGCTAGGAGATTGTCTGCTTGTTGAGAATGTTGTTTTTCAGTGCCTGGGTCGACCGGTATGTGTTATAATCCGTCATATTTATGAACGCTTATTGGTGAAGAAGTTTTGAGTCTGAATACAGCGAGCTTTCGCAAGTCTCGATAGTAATTGGTGTAATCCGTCAAACGATACAGTACAATCATCTACGGACTAATGTAATTTTTAAATAAATAAATAACAACTGGAGACGAGCTGCGATGACTTCATGTCTGAAAATTTCAAAAATTCAAATCTTTAATTGACTAAAAATGCGTACAAAAATAAGAGACAAAAATGAAATAAAATAAACTGAAATTAAATAAACGAAAGCCGGAGCGCGCGGCTTTTACTTCTTTAAATTTTATTTTAGTTTAGCTTATTTTATTTCTGTAGGTACCAAGATTTTACTGACATGAAAGGTGAAACATTTGTCGCAAAATGTTGATAAACAGTTCTATTTCCACATCTTGAACAATGAACATATGTGAGATAAACACTTGCGCAATTTGATGTTTTGAGCCTATTTCAAATTTTATAAGTAACCATTACGTTTTCTCTGTAGTATGTGTGCAATATATTCAATACGTTGAAATGTTGTCCAAGATTTACAAGTGCTTTGTTGCAATGTTTCTGTCTTAGGCTACGTGAACCACGGCTTAAACTATGCACTGTGAGGCATCAAAACATAAGTTGACGGTGTTCATAATTATTATTTGCTATGAATAACAGCAAGTTCGATTAAACTTTATTTTGTGTTGTAGTTATGTCAAAACCTACGATCAATCATTTCGTTATTTGTTGTGACGATTGACTATCATACGACTTTCATTAAGCCTATTGATTGTTAGGCCTATTATCATTCATACTGTGATTGCGGCCGTTATTCCTGATAGGCCGTTTTACGTGTGTTGCCCGTCCGTCCTCTGTTTGTGCGTCACGCACGGGCTTCTAACTTGAAACTAAATGATAACAGTAAACATACTACAGAAATCAAATACTTGCATTTCCATCAGCGGCTGTATTGACGCATAAAGGAGTGCGTAAGCAACAGATCTGTAGGCCTATTGAACTGGCACACAGCTTCTAAACAAGCCCTACAAGCTCCATAATGTTTTTTTCTGACTGCTGACAATATTGCGCGTTTTTCAGGTGGGTTAAAAAGCCAGTTTAACTAGTTCTGTCGTACTGTACGTAGTTCCAATACTTAGACGCAGCTGGAGCTGGCAGTTTAGTTCGTTTGCTATAAACAGGGCTTAAGACGGGGGATCCCAGTACACTGTCAACGCCTGAGAGGCTCGGCAGCTAGAAGAACGGCTTCATTTCATGCCGAAACTCGGCATCGACATTTTTTTTGTTCTATCGTCAGAATGGTTATCCAGCTTCAGGCTAGGCAGACTGTAGGTTATATACCGTGTACGTTCCAATTTACAGAACCTTTATGAAACACAAAACACAAAAAAGACCTAAAATTGTAAGAACTGTCGATTATAACTGTGCATATGTAATGGTGATGGCAGTCCTAATAATCTAACCTGTTATCCTCCAGACAGTCATTAATCTCAGAATGCTGTCTATTGCACGACAGAGGCTTTTTGTACGAGTTTCCTCTCTTGTTAAATGCATTGTATTTGCAATTTTTGTCGACTCACGTGTTAGGTTCATTCAATGATGTCATTCATCCAAACTGTACGCGTAATTTCGTCCAGATTGATAGGATAGCAACAAACACTGTTTTCTATAGGCCTAAGTAGAATACTGAAACAACAAAATCACAAGTTATACATCAGTTATTTTATTAGTTTTTAGTTATAATAATTGTGAGTTATATTAATATTAGCCATGACAATAAGCATGCGACTCTTGTGAGAAGCTGAATGCTTTATACAGATTTTCACAATAAACATATTAATCACTAATAATCCAGCATGACAACAGAATCATGGAACCAACAGCGATTTCTAACTGAACAAAAACTCAAGTAACATTCTGACAAATTCATTTACAAGGAATAACAACGTAAAAACCTTTAAAAACCCGACGAAAAATCTCCGCAGAGTGCAGAAGCAGCAATTCAACTAAATCACGAGGTGATAAAAATAATTACAAATATTAGCTGGAAATATCATCAGATTTTGCCTTATTATAATGCAGCTGCTATTTAATGCAACAACTGTTCCAGAAATGCAGGGCCTATATATCATAAAATCTTAGAGCAAAATGATCCGTCCTAATAGTATAGGGAGAAACCTTTCAACCCTTGAGGTAAAACAAAAAATCATTTTCTACATAATCATTTATTTTTTCCCTTCATTTTGTTTACTGTTTAGTTAAGATAAGGTAATTTAATTTTACTTATTTTGATTGCTCTTTTCTGGCAAAATAAAGGTATATAATAAATGCATTTTTGTCAGATCCCGAATGGCTCAAAATCGACGGCGACTCCCACGAAAGAGTTTATAGTACCCTGAACACCCTTGCTACATTTATGAAAAACTCTCCAAAAATAAGGAAAGAGAAAAAATAACACAAAGAAAAAGGGGAAAAAAATAGGGTTGGGGACTTGCAGGAGTGGCTTAATGACCCAAAATGTCACAATTCAGTTTGACATAACAGTCCCCAGATTCTCACACATGCAGCATTATGCTTTCATGCCTATGTACAGCACCAATAATTGTAACAAAAATATATGATAACTGGAACGAAATTATACAATTATCACTAATGAAACAGAATTATACCTCCTAGCAGTGGCGGAAACATGCTTGTGGGTTGACAAAAAATACTAAACACTGAATTCTATGAAATGGCCAACGCAGAATTTTCATTCTGCCTAACGAAATTTTTTAACTTTCTCAATTGAAATGCATAACAAAGTTCCCACAATTACACAGATTAAATGACGCTTACTCAGTAAGATAGTAAGCACAGAATTTTTAAGAGCTTGTAGAATTTTTTTAAAGAGTTTAACTTAAATGAAATGCACACGAAGCTGTACTGAAATATGCAAATTAAACAATGCAAAATTAATAAGACTATCAGTTGCAGGAATTTCTTTCTCTTTGCATAGATGAAGAAATCCTGAACTTTTTAACTGTGTTGCAAAAAATTCGCTGCACAACCGTAGCCGTGTTTCAGCGGATTGCCTGCATCTGCCACTGTTCAAGTTGCAACAGAAAAAAAACGGTCCCAAAAGGCAGCCAAGATACGCGATAAAAACTCAAGGATACGACAGACGTGGAAGATGTTATTCAGCAAGCCAGTGAAAGATTAAATCAAAAAAAATTGATCAATGGGTTTTACAATAACTCTGCAACATACACTAACTTGATTTTTACTTAGATGATGGGCCACTGATAAAATAAATACTCTAGGATAGGCCAATTTAGCATCAATTCAAATTTCAGCAATCATGGGTTAAACTCCTGATTGGGTCATTATGAAGTTTGCATAAGTAAAATGGGTTAAAATGCTTCCTACACAGTCAACTAACTTAACTCAGAACTAAGATTAAAATTATGCTCTGTAACAATGAAAAACTTACGACAAGGTTGTTCAAACAAAATTTATTACAATAAGAAGACAAATTTGCACTGAGAAAGCGAAATGCCACAGAATACATCTAAACCATATGAACCTTGACCTTGGCGCAAATGCTAACTCACAAAAATAAAAACAATTTTTTTCAGCCCTTCACTGCTGTGGAGTTGGCACGATGTTAAGATAAAAATCTTATCAAATTTCTCCCCAGATGCCTTGCACATAATTCCTACTACTCTGCAGAATTCATTTTCCCTGACTTTTCGCTGATTTTTCAGGACAAGATGAATCGTTTTCCCTGACTAATTTGTTCACATGAAATACCAAAGTTGATTTTCAATCGCATTGGAACAAAAGTGGCGAAAAAATTAAAAAGTTAAGATACAAACAATCTGCTAGCGATGTGAACAGAAAAAAAAATTTGGAACTGTTGTACGCAGTCTGCGTAAAACAGTTCAAAATTTTTTCTGCATCTTTGTTAACTTTTGCACCCCGGTACTTTGCTTTTCCGTGACTTTCCAAGACCCTCTTATTTTCCCCTGACTTTGAAATGTAAAATTCCCCAACTTTTCCTAATCTTCTGATTTTTCCCCGACTTTCCCTGACTGTAGGACCCACGCTTGCTTCGAAATGCATTTGGCTTTTTTTTAGGCAAAGCACGTCGCATAAAGTCGACACTGGCTGCGATACCAACTGGCCTAGACCTATTGAAAGAGGCAGCAGTGCTCCTTGGACGTCCCTGCAGGTTTAGTTACATCTGGGGAAAAAATGAGAAAAAGCAAAAGAGTAGAAAAAGGGGGAAGGGAAGGAGGGAGACACCATTGGCTCAAGGAGGTGGGGGAAGAAGGGAAAGGGGAGATGGCTGCAAGTTAAAGTAGTGTACTAAAGATTGCGACTGACTTAGACAAATCAGTCAACATCAGTCGTGGAAAAGCAAAGAGAGGAGCTACGAAAGACTTGGGAAGTCCTGTTCGCTGTCGACATTCGGCACCACGTCAAGGTCACTGCTGTTGTTGTTCAAGGTCATCGTCGCAGTTACTGTCTGAGATCGAGATGAGACCCTCTGCTGCTGCTGTGGGTTGCCACGACCGTGACCTCGACCCGAGTGACGGTCCGAGTCGGAAAACGTCACCGGGATCTGAACGACAGTGGATTTCTGAGTTCGACCCGACTCTTCATCCTAAACAACCAACGACAATCACACTCATCTGATTTGTAATACGGAAAAATGTTAGAAACACGCTTTTGTGTGAAAAATGCTTGTAAATGCCAGAAGCATACTAAGACTTCCACGTGGCCGGGGCTATAAATTGTGTCAATCGTGCTCCTGCTCTAATTGCATCGATTTACTAAACCATCCAGATTTACTTTACATCATCACCATGTTTGTTTACAGATCTTGAACGTTTTTTCTCAGCGACGATTTGAAAAAGTTGAAGTGGGTTCAGACTCATGAAAGATTGAGTCCTAAGGATTTCAGCTGTCTCTTCTGTGCAAATTCAACCGACTTTGGTCTAAGTCAGTAATAAGACTGTTTGCCTCAGACTTTTGCCGGTCCCTTCGCAGAGCGAAAACTTTAGCCTTATATCAAAGTTTCGGCTCAGTGAAAGGCATTGTGGAATCACTTCATTTTTTGGCTAATGTCTGTACATCCACCAAAGTGGAAATCTTAGCAAAAAGGCCGAGTCATATGCAGTGCGACACTCAGCGGACACTGTGACATTCCCCGACATTTCTCTGATGATTCGTGGCATTCCTGACCTTTTTATAAATAAGTATTATAAAAATCACATATATGAATGTTAACTAGAACGTAACTAAACAACCTTCAGCAATATACAGCATAAAATAACCGGCACAAAGTACTAAGTGAGTGACACTAAAAAGCTTAACGACACAATTTTTAGGCAAGTTTTCTTCTTGGGGGGACAATTTTCCCTGACGAGATTTTTTCTCTGACAATTCCCTGGTTTTTACTGAAATCGCTGACATTTCCCCGATATGTGTAGTATTCCCCGACATGTCCAGGTTCTCCGGACAAGCAGTAACCCAGCACAGAGTGAAACTGTTTTGCTCTCTGGCCATGATATTGTATGAACGTACGGCATCGTCAAACTGTCCAGTGGCCTGTGGCTGCTCGCTGGAGTCGTCGTGTGTCCCACTTCTCAGAACTTCCATCTGGTTCCAACGCGGATCACGAGCACAGCCCTCGCCCGGCCGACGGATCTTCAACTGATGCATTGTGGGTCGACTGCCACCGGCGCTGCCTTGTAGAGCTCGCCACTCGTCCAGAGTCAACTGACGCAACGAATCGTCTGATTCTTCGACTTCGGCCTCGACCTGTCTTGTCTCCTTCTCAGCTGAACTGCCACAGAATATAACAACACAGCCACTTATAGAGATAAAAACCAGGAAGGTTGTCTATAGCTCACAGCCCTATCCAACGATGACACATCACCAACCCCCCACGACATGCCGTTTGGCCACAGTAGTGCGTAATGACGACCCCTCACAGTCATCAATGGTCGATGATTTCCATGTCACCTGAAAGGCCTTATGCGACTTCCTGTTAGTGCTGAATAGCAACCTTGGCCCCACCTCTCACCGTTTCTGAGACACAGCCACTTCTAACTTGAAGCTTTCCACTAAAAATTGCGGCCAAACCGCTGCAGATGGAGAGATAGTTACTATTGACAGTCTATAGGAAGTTGCCAGTGCCCTATCCAATGGTACCATCGCTGACCCCCTACGACTTACCGTTTAGCCACAATACAGTTCGTCACAGACAGACAGCTAAGCTTAAGGGTTAGCCAAAAGTTACAGCACATCAAACTGCAAGTTAGCATAATAAAAACAATAGAAAAAAACAACAAAGTTACATTTTTATTAATTAATAAGTGAACCAATCAGCAAAATTCACGTACGTTTGGGTAGCAGAGTCCTCAGCACTTCTACAATGCAGATACAGCATGGCACATTCAACTAGTAATTAATGAAAAAACACTTTTCATAGCAGAAACAAGTTATCGAGTAATATCCACACATAGGCCAGTGTGTTTGTTTGCTATTAATACAGACAAAATGGTCTAAAACTGTTAATACAACTTCAGTTGCACTCATCAGTCATAAGCAGAATGTTCACTAAACTATGATCACATATTTTACTCAACAATTCTTGCTATGCTTCTCAACAGCCATAACAATTCTCGATTAAACATTTATCACTTATTTGCCATGTACAGGGTGGGCCAAAAATAACGTGCCACTTTATTCTTGTTCATATCTTCGCCAATTATTGACTGATTTTCAAAATTTTTCAACTGCCACACTCTGCAGACAATTTGCGATAATGTGATTATTATAGATTCCACCACACCGTAAATGCGTCTCTACACTACCTTGTGAAATATCAATGAAATATCCATACATAACGATAATAACAAAAAAACCTTTTAATAAAATTGAAAAAAAAAACACTTCAGACCAACATTGCAGTGAATGGTGTGTAAGACACTAGACTGTGTGGGTATAACACAGTCTAGTGTCATATGAATCATTTATCACAATGTTGGTCTGAAGTGCTTTTTTCATCTACCTAAATTTCTGTTAATATCGTTAATGTTTGCTTACATTTATATTTCACAAGGGAGTGTAGGAATGCATTTACCGTGTGGCAGGATATATAATAATTACATTATTGCAAATTGTCTGCAGAGTGTGGCAGTTGAAAAATTTTGAAAATCGGTCAATAATTGGCAAAGATATGGACAAAAGTAAAGTGGCACGTTTTTTATGCCCCACTGTGTACAATAGATAACAATGGCTATTATGCAAACTGCACATATCACAGCAATAAGTGAATACACACTATATAAGATCTTCAGTGTTTTTAACGATATGTAAAGGCCAGAGTACGCTATAAAAACTGTTTGTCCACTATGTTCCTGTAAAGCTGTTAATCAATAGCTGTCTCATCTGAACTGCTGGACAGTAAAATCACGCCATAAAGCAGTCAGCAGTCTAAATGCTGACAACAGTGTGTAGTAGGGTGGCACTAAACATTCTATTTGGTCGAAAAAGTAGGCCAAATAGCGTATTCGTACTGAGCTAAATTGTAGTAACAAAAATTAGATCGAATATAAATAATAAGCAAGTGCCATTGCCGCTCGTTGTTCCTGCATTTAGCCTCAAAGACAGCTGCTGTCGGCCAAGTTGCCTCAGCAGCATAACGACACTTTAAGGCTCTCCCTCAGCCATTCAGCCATATACCCACCACTATCAAGCATCATGCAATGCATTTGCATTTGCATCAATTGTTCGTATTCTATAGTTTGTACTTAGCCGAATAATATCTTATTCCTATTCGGCCAAATAGTGGAATCTACTGGTGTTGAGCACTTACTTGACATCATCGGTGATGTTGCCCCAGTTATGTGCACCTCTGCCGCTACGTTTGTCAACCGCCTTCAGACCTCTGTGTGACAGACAGACAGACAGATGCAATGCACGCATCAGGCAACAGTCAGCACTGTTCATTGCAATTCCAGGATAAATTTATCAATTCGGGGACCCGCGATTAGCAAATTTATGCTCTAATCCTGGGTCCTGTTTTGGGATTAGGCTTACAGATTAACTTAGTATCAAGACAGTAGCGCTCTACTGGACTTATTTCATGCCACAAAGCCGCAAGCCCCTACCCGTAGGTATATCAAACTGCAGGGAATGACTGCAACTGTCAAAATGCAACTTATAATGTATAGTAAGCACTCTTTGCACACATGACAAATTTCTATGAAATGGCTAAAATTGCTATTTTATCATCTAACACCTGAAAAAGTACTATTTTATCAAATTCTTGTAATCCCAAAATCCTGGAATTGGGATGCTGCTAATCCCGGGATTCGGGATTGGCTACGATGGCCAGGACGGCACTGTAAACGATGCAGGCAGCTCGTGGATATGACTATGCTTGAGGGAAGAGACATTAGGGCAAATTACCTCGTGCTGTTTTTTGGGTAAACTCATGAAAAAAATTTGCTCTAAAAACCCACCCAAAATGCAATTCTTTTTTACTTTTTTGTTCCACTAATAATTTTGTTAATTCTAAAACCAGAGCAAAACATGGTACATGGTTCCCACTGTAATCATGAAACGAAATTCAAAGACTTTTCAAGGACTGTGAAACTTAATCTTAGAGAACTAAATGTCGACACTGGTTCATATCATCATACTTAATGTGACATGTCGTTAGTTTGTTTAAGTAAGCAAATGTGCAACACGAAAAAACAAGGGGCAAGGGCCAAATGCCAGTTCCATTTACACTGTGAGGCATAAAAACACACCAAAATCTTTTTCATCATAACTTGAAAAAATGATCCAATTTTAGTAAGTTTTGGTACAAATATTCCCGACACAACTGACCATCAAAGGACTGTTTAGTTTCCCACCTCACCTATTGTCTGTTTCTGCACTACCTGGGGAAAGAAAACAAGCAAAATATTGCATTTTCAACCACTTTGGTATTACTGTTTAATCAAAACAACACACAAAACACACCCATTTTGTTCACATTTCCATTGTCTTAGCTGATAGTTTACCTAACTGTCCATTTTTCAATTGCCTACAAAAATGTTTGAAATGTTGGCCCACGAACATGGGCTCGGCTCGGAGACACTTTCTCCATTCGTTGATAGCAGTGTCATCTGCTCCAGACCAATCGCGACTTCACCAGTCGCTTTTTGAATTCATCAATATTCTTGAATATTGATGCCTATTTAATATTTAAATTAATTTATTTAATAATTTAATTTACTTAAATTAATTTAAGCCTATTTAATAAACGTGCTGCTGCACAACAGTCAAACCTTGTAATTGATTGGCTATTGGTGGCCACATATCCGGAAAGATAAAATTTTACAAAGCTTTTTGTTGATTTTAATGCATATTTTGTCTGTTTTGCTTTTCCCAGGTAGTGCAGAAGCAGATGTTGAGTGAGGTGAGAAACTGAATGGCCATTTGATGGCCAGTTGTGTCATAAATACGTGTACGTCCAAAAATTATTACAGTTGGATAACCCTCCACGACCGATGATGAGAGAAAGAGGGGACTTCCAAAGCCTTGAATTTAGGGGAAAAATTCCAGTACTTTCAAGGATGCATGGGAAACTGTGAAAGTAAACAGAAAATCAGACGATCGTAGACGAACGTACGTTTTGTCACTGCCGCTGTGTCGTTCAAACTCTCGTTTGCCGAATCTGTCGAAGCCGTCATCAGTTGCTGGCATGTAACCCCCACGACCCCCACCCCCTCTACCACGCCTGTATGATGAACTGTTCACACCACCGCCACGAGATTCGCTTACCACATCAGACCTTTCTCTGCATGCCAACGTCAACTCATTTCAGGCAAACAATAATCTTACTACAATGTGCGGAAAGTTTGTTTGTCTGTCTGTCATACGCCTCTGGCATTTTCCCTTCTGCGCGGTCACAAACCCTGACCTGAAAACTGGGATACTGGTGACTCCTACCATGGGCATCATTCACACTAATTTTGTTTCTTTTTCTACACTATATTTGTTTTTAAGGTAAGATGAAATAGACAGACAAGACCCACAATGTATTAGGATGGCCACAAAGAAACCCTAAGCAACAGTTTAGCCAAAATCTAAAAGCAGCCTCCCGCAGATCTAATGGAAAAATGCTAGAAAAAAAGTCACCGTACAATCTCTGCATTTGAAAAAAACACAATCGTAATATCGAGCAGTCCTTTTCAAATTCACTTATGTCAGATGAATGACTGCCCTTAAAATTTCAGCAAAATTATCAAACTGGAGGTATTAAAGAGAGAGAGAAGACACTAGTACATGAGCAAGAATGCCGTGGTTACATGTAAAAAACAAATGAAAATTATGCATAATGGTTGTGAAAATTCAGCGCAGCAATTCTGGCAAATCGTGAACAGATATTAAAGACAGGTCACGGTTCATATAAAACAATACAGTTGTGTAGCCGTTATATTTCAGTGGCATACACACTAGACAAGGTAGGCTAAGGCTTCGCAATCTCACAATGTTTTGTTAAAAATAGATACTCGGGACTCGAGAAAATAATTAAAATTGTTTCCACAAAATCCCGCATGCTAATGCATCAAATTTGATTTCGGCTGCAGCTCTGCCCCAGACCCTGCTGGGGGAGCTCACTGCGCTCCTACAGACCCTTAGCTAAATTTCAGAAGTCATACTTCTAAGTGGAGGAAGGGGAGGTGTAGGGGAAAAAGAAAAAGTATAGGGAATGAGAGAAAAAAAAGAAAAGGTAAAGAAAGAGAGGAAAAAAGGTGAAAAGAGAGAATGGAGAAAAGGGGGTGAAAGAGAGTTGAGACCCCCAATTCACATTTCTGACTGTGCAACTGATATATTTTACATGTGACTGACCATACAGACCTAAATGAAAGCACATCTTGTTTTGATGCAGCCTCCGCAGCTGCAAGTTTGCCTGTATACCGCTTTGCACCAGAAGCCATTTCTGCCATACGACAATACAACAAGCACTAAGCACTGCAAGACCAGATTGGCTGAAATGCACAAAATCAAAATAAATGGATCCAAAAGTATCCTTTTGGAGCTGTAAAGATTTGCAATTAATCATGCGACTAATTGGTTATTTGCTGACTATTTTTAACATGAAATTATCACACAATATCACATCTGCTTCCAGTTCTCGTTACTTCTGCTTCACAAATATGTTCAAATTGTCATGTGAAGAAAAATCTAGGAAGTTTGTTTTCAAAACAACCGACTGATAATGCAAGCAGACTATTCCAGAAATCTGTGACTCTGCTTCAAAAAGAGTATTTTCCAAAAACATAACACCAACGAAGATTAGCAACAGTTTTAATGAATCTCCTCCGATTTTAGATCCTAATAGATACCATGGGCCGTAGATGATGCTGTTTTGACCGTTGTACTGTTGTTAGGCACTGGCCTAGCAACAGTCGGCTGCGTTGCAGTCTGAGCTTTCCCTGGGGCTGACCTGCTGCTAGATTTCAGCTTGGACTGCTGCTTTTTTTCATTGTCCCTCCGCTGGCGTTCAGCATCCACCTAATACAAGCATATACACCATGTCCCAAAATTAGCAACCCCCCTACAGATAAGTTAGTGTAAAATCGTTAATACCTGAGAGATATTTACAAAATTTGAAACCGTCATGAAGACAATCATTCTGAGCTCACATTTGAAGTTTGAGCTCAAAGTGGCCACCTTTGGGCTCGACGCAAGCTCTTAGTCTAAAGTGGGTATAATGCTGCTTGATCCCTTTGTCAATAACAACATATTGAACGTAACCCTAATGTAATGTAATGACGTTACATCGAGCACACATGGTAAAGTGCGTACGTCATAATGGGCGTGACCGTAAGTAACATTAAAAGAGTGCAGTGTATGATATTTCGTAGGAATGCATGAACTACAAACTTAATTAGGCGTCTTTGAAGCAGAGGAGGCCATTAATTTTCAAAAATTATATCTGCCGTGAAAATTCACGCCAGATAGCGATATCAACTACTTATTTTCCATGAATATTCAAAGAAGCATCTTTTCACTTTTTGGCTATATGTCGTGAAAATTTACGTATTGAAACATATACATTAAAGCTAAGAAAATAAATGATTAAGCGGAAAGCACACAATATTATTGACGTGTTACAGCTATGTTGGTGCGTCTGTTTGTCTGTCTGTTAGTTAGTTTAAACCAGGTGGGAATTTTAATGCTGTTTTGTTGCAAATTGTCTGCCACGAGCGCAAGTCTGGCAGTGAAAGAATTTTGCAAATCGGTCAATGTGGGGCAAAAATATAGACAGACTCATTGCGTACAGTTTATAGGCCCACGCTTTGAGACTAGCTGAAAACTCATGGCCGTTTACCAGTGATGTGGTCAGTTAGTTACATAGGCCTACACTACAGGCTAAAGCAGTTGCTAATTTGCTATTATTACCTGCATAATCTGATAATACTGTACTAAATAGCAGCAGATAATAGTATTTATTTTCTGTAAATTTTCACGGCAGATAACCATTCCACGAATTCCGTAAAAATTCACGGCAAATAGCGAAAATCAACTACTTATTTTCTGTGAATTTTCACGGCAGATAACACCTTGCATTAATTTTGGGACACAGTGTAAAAGCAACAAACTAATTGTTAGCACCAACAGTTTTTCGCGCACCATGGGATTTTGAGCCAAGCTGCAGCACTTGCAATTTTCTACAGTATTTTGACATTTCCAAAAAAATCCGCAAAGTTCAGAAATGACCCTTGATTAATACAATGGCTGGCTTGATCATGCACTAATTATCACAAAAAAATCAAACTGAACTGCCTAAAATTGAGGGCCCTGCTAATCACAGTAAGGCACAATTGTAAACAAGCATAATGCACCCTGACAGATTTCTAAGCCTAACTCTAGATCACTACTTCAAACTTTGGGGGTGGTGACCTTTTGTGACAATACCCACTTATTATACAAGTTTACAGACAACAGAATATACAGATATTTAAGCACTGTCGCCAAGTTCCCCATGCCAAAGTCTGAAAAAAACGATCTAAAGTGAAAATCAGGGTTAGAGGTAGTAGACTTTTTTCGACAGAAGCAACATTTTAGTTGCACTAAGAAGTCTCTTGCCGGGTATCGGTAAAATGCATCTGTTGCGTCTGCATCTAGTGCGTCTGGACCGACGGGTATTTTGCGTCTAAATAGTGCGTCCGAGAGTGGCAGCAAAAATGCGTCTAGACGGGTACAATGCGTCTACACAATGTGCGTCTTACCAAGCCTACAAACCCTACAAACAGCTGGCGTGACACTGTTTATCACTTCACGTATGGCG
>Ga0056128_1002058_pt1 | contig 23450 bp, 16 predicted proteins | sample WorMetLIZISLAND2_FD_71113 | JGI IMG/M metagenome (GOLD analysis project Ga0056128, IMG submission 71113) | Marine gutless worms symbiont microbial communities from Max Planck institute for Marine Microbiology, Germany - Olavius geniculatus... ... | reverse complement strand
TAAATAAGTAGCTAGAGCTGGGCCGTGTGGGTGCCTGCCACTAAAAATAAGTAAAAGGTCTCATCCCGTGGCCAAAGTGTGCCATAGCTGCTTCATATACTACTAATATTGACTTGCAAAATTCAACTAGTTTAATTTTGCAAGTCCTTGCATTTATTAGCCAACAAGGAAAAGTGTTTTGCAGAAAATACCTTCGATGCTCTATGTTGTAAAATAATTAATGTCGATTGCTGTGCAATCTGTGTAAACTGTTAACTTTTTTACGCTGTGGACCTAGAATTTGTTTCAGTTTGACCTGTCATTGTCTTAATAAATTGTTTTAGCTGTACATTATGTACTGTAGTTAGGCCCTATAATAGCCTTTTTATGTTGGCTTTTTTGTTTAAGTGACGAAGGCTAACAATACGCGTCCCTGCTAGATACCGGTAGGGCCTACTAGAAAGTTTGATAAAAATTACTTTGTTTGCGGCCTGTTAGTTTTGCAATTTCTTGGAATCGAGGAGTACCTGCTGCCCGTCGGTTCTGTGTCAGTGTTTGTTTATTTTTTTGGCAGAAGTTTTGTAAGTTTTGTAACATAATAGTTTCCTCGGTTACTGGTGATTTGAAGGCACCAGTCTTCATTTTCTAGAAGTGGCATTGGTTTTAGTTTTAATTTGCATAAATTAAATTACTTAATTTTTTTGCAGATTAGATAAAAATTGTGATCGGATGTGATGTTCTACAGATAAAGAGGTAGGTCTGTATTTCAATTCTGTAGTTATATTAGTATCTAGCTTCTCGTATGTGCTGCTGGAATGCGATATGGAACATTTAGTTGGAGAAAGTTTTGGGATGAGTGTAGATAATGAGACCTATTTACTAGTAAGTAAGTAAATAAGTAGTATGCATTTGTAGCGCGCCATATGTTGAATCATAGGCGCGGGCGGTAACAGTCGATGGCGGTGTTGTCACTGCCACAGATATTTGGTTATTTTAAATATACATATATATGAATAAATATGTGTCGTTTATGCTCGATTAGTTGCATCAAAAGAAGCTCCTTGTACTACATGTTTGTTTTATTTAACTAACTAATTAATTTTCTGCAGTCTTTGGGGGTTAGACAGATCTCCAAGAGTAAATTTGAAATTGGTACTGGAGCAGGAATTTAGTGTGTTGGACGTTTGAACATCTGTGTTCTGTGGTTTTGGTGCAGTGGACTGGACTTTGTCATCTGAATGGCAGCAGATGGGCGTAAGAACATTGAGCTGCGTGCTAATGCATGGCAACAGCATGCTGACAGAGAGTATGAGAAACAGCCTGCTATAGCTTTCTCTGGACGACATTATCAACACCTTGGCCATCACGAAGTATATTTTATCGTTACATGCAATTGTTTTTTTTGTTTTTTTTTTACAATTATTATTTTGATCGCTGTGCTCCTGCTTACCAGTATTTCTCATGCTTTTTTTAGTGTGTATAATGTTTTTGTGTTTAATTCTGGCTCTGAATTCTAGCGGTATCTTGCTGCTATTGATATCGTACAATGTATAAATGTGAATACTGTGATAACTAGAAATACGTTCTGTGGAACGTAGGTGTCTGTCCCATTGCCATGCTATATAGCCTAGCAGCTGCGTATAAGGGTGGTAGGTGCAAACAGGGCACAATTAGCTTTCACAGAAGCTGAGTTGTAGTCAATTTTGTTCCAGAATTCGTTGCCATGGCAACAGAGGTTGACAGGCGAGAAATTTAAATGACACCAGTGGAGCCCAGGCCCAAAAATAGGGACCATCAGATAGCGTGGACCCGAAAATAGGGGGTAGGTGAAAACAGCTAGCAGTTATGTTTTAGGGGGGCCAAGTTATAGTCAGTTTTGTCCCAAAGTTCATTGCCATGGCAACAGGGGTCGGCAGGGGAGAAATTTTAACAACACTGTCGCATAGCCCGGACCCAAAAATAGGGGGGTAGGTGCAAACAGCGTGCAGTCATCTTTTACAGGGACCAAGTTATACCACTTTGAAATCTCCATTGGCTGTAATGCAAAATTTTGCAACTTTTGAATGGTTGCTATGGCAACAGGGGTCATTAGGGGGTAAGTATAAATTATATCGTTAGATTGCCCGACCCCAAATATAGGGGGTAGGTAAACACAGCGTGCAATTATCTTTTACGGGGACCGAGTTATACCACTTTGAAGTCCCTATAGGCCGTAATGCAAAATTTTAAGAATTGTGGTAAAATGAGGGAAGGAGTTATTGGATTTTTTATCCCAAACAAACTCGATCTTACTTTTCAGGCCCCGAATCTCTATGGAAAATTTTATCAAATTCGAATCAAAATTGCGGCCGTAGGAGTGTTTACAGGCAGACTGACAGACAGACGCAAGTGATTTTATAATCTGTCCCATGCTATGCTATAGCAATGGGACAGATGAAAATTATTGAATGTTTGAATGTTGTTTCCGAATTTATTACAGCGGTTGAGATTATTGTGCATTGTGTGCAAGGGTGATGCGAATTACGGCCGGCCAGTTGCGGGGTCCAAGACGGAACTTCGTGGCAAACAGGCCGGTGTCCATATCAGTGGAGAAGTGATTGAGTTGTGTAATATTGTTCGCATGCTTGGTGCTCCCCAGCCTGATGACAGTTACGCAGTCACATTTGGTGACCTGTTTGAATTCTACACTCGTATATCTAACAAGGTGAGGGTAACACTTGACTTACAGAGGCGGATTTAGGCACATTTGGCCAAACAGGGACTGCACGCAGGTTTTTCCAGCCATTGGGGCTTCTTTATAACATGCAAAGTTCACTTGTTGCATGCATTAATTACATATTTATTTTTTATATATTGTCATTATATTATATTATATTTAAGCTTTTTATGCATTAATGTGAGAAAATTTATGTGAGGCCGACATTTTATGAATCATTTTGGAGACCACCACATGGCTTGTGCTGCATCTCAAGCTGCTCCTTTGTTCTTTTTTGAATTGCGTCTGTCAATGCAGATAATTGCCGAAAATTGTGGCCATGGTCTTGGTCTTGCTTTTTACGAGCGAGAGCTAGCATAACTATAGCGCATATTAGCTATGGTAATTCTGTCTGTCTGTCCATCCTGGTGTCATGACCTCGTACCGCTCCAACCCCAGGTGAGATAGAGTTTTCCATTTATTTATTTTACCGTATGATATCTTAGGATCTCTAGTGTTTTGAGACAAAATTTCACGCCGCTGGGTTTAGGGGGTCCTTACAAACGAGGAGGCGAAAGAGAGACACCCACCCTAAAAAGACTATTTTGCCGCTATTGGCTTGTCTGCCGTGAAAATGGTTGCAGATAGGCACAGACATGGTGCTTATCATAATAAGAACTGGTGACGAGTTTCTAAGGAATGTCAAGATTGATGACCTGGAATGACCTTGAACCCCCAAAGTAAGGGGTTTTAAATAAATAAACTAAACAAAACAAAGTAAATAGGGTTTTTAGGGTTTTAGTAAATTTTTTCACAATTTCGGACTGCGATGCACATTTTAAGACTGAATTGCATCGAAGTGGAAGGAGATAAATCAAGACAACCTGCATGTGAAATTTTCAGCATTGAACGTAGATTTTATTGGTTTAGGTCTCAATCTTCTACATTCAACGAGGCCGGCACATGTGGGTGTCAAATTCGGGTAACCTTTTAAAAAGTGGTGATTTTTGCGCTATTCGCTTGTCTAGCATGAAAACATTTGCAGATAGTCACAGACGTGCTAATTATCATACCAAGCACTAGTAATGTGCTTTTTAGTACTATTAACATCAGTGACCTTGAATGATCTTCAACCACAAAATAGGGTTTTTAGTGAATTTTTGTGATTTTCGGCTGCAGAATAATGAATTGAGACAATATGGATGGACATAGACCAAAGTTACCTGCGAAGAGGAACTGCTATGGGCTCTCGCGCATCTCATGAGCATTTGCTCAGATTTCTTGTTGGTCTCACTAAGGCAGTCTGCTGTAGCTGCTAGTCTGTAGCTGATATTGGTGTGGTACATCCCATTCTAGCTTAAACTTGAAGCTGCTAATGGCTAAACTGCTAAGTGATTCTACAGGTACTTATGCGTATCAGTTGAGTGAAAGTACAGTTCTGGGATAGTTGGTCTTGGTCTCAGTGTCTTGAACTTTTGGTGTTGTGGTTTCAAGTTTTGTCTTGATCTTGAGGTCTTGTGGGGTTCAGTAGGTTTTATTGGATAAACCCACCTAAAAAGCCCACCAGAAGACCGTCTCCAAACTTAATCCAGTTTTAGTTTCTGGTTCGACAAATAATGAAACACAGTATATTTTATTACGGTTGAGTTTTTAAAACTTTGGGATTTGTTAGTTTATAAATTATTGGATACTTATAAATGATGTGCACATTATCTAGCAGGGCTCATTCTTAGATTCAATGCTGACTTAATACCCGAAATTCCTAAACCCATCAAACTCGTGCCTTTGTAAAAACATGGTTTTGACCAAAATTCTAAAAAAACCCAGTAAAGCCTGCTGTGTTTTTTAAACCCTCCCTGCATTTACATCAGTGCTGAGGATTATGGATGTTGCTGCAGGTGGTAGGAATTCTGATGCGAGCAAGACGTCAGGGCTTCATCAGTTTCGAAGGCGAGATGTTATATCAGCGTCGTGACGATCATGTCGTAATCCGTCTCATCAAATCACCTGAGGATCTGGAAGCTGACGTAGAGAAGCAAAGAGATGAACTCCGCATTCATCCGTCACAGAGAAAGTAGCATCAAGCGGACCTGATCATCTCTGAAATTATTTATTTGAAATGGAGTTATCGAGTCTGTGTTGCTTTGATTGCGTTAACAAGAAGTTGCAGAATCAATGCAGAAATGTAGCAAAGAATGATGAAGAGAATTATGAAGTTCAAAAAGCTTCGAATACGAATGTTTATTTTCATGAAATATTTTTTGCAGGGCTGGGCATGACCCTGGAAGGAAGTGATTATAATTTGGTTTTGATTCTGTGGCTTCTGGTCATCCCAAATTTTTTAGCATTAGAAGATAGGGCATAACTTGTGTTTGCCTGGTGACATGTAATTGCTTTATAATTTATGTTGTTGGAGTTTTTTTGAACTTTTTGCAATTTTTATTTAATAGTGAGTGACATGTCATATTGTAATATTGTACAGTATTGTTTTATCAGCATTGTTTGAAGTAGCTTTTGCAAGTTAACAGCTAATTGTGGGGTAATTTTTTATTATTCATATCCAATCAAAGGTGTTATGGTGTATTGCTACTGAAATACTTCTTTTACGATAAATTGGAAAAAAATGTTAATTTTTGTTAGCTGTGCCTACAAAAATGTGTTCTCGGTTTTAACATCTCTTTTGTGTGAAAAACTATTTCAGCTTATATTGCATTCAAAGAAAGCATCTGCTGAAAACGTAATAAAATATACAGAATCAAAAGAATCCATTATCAGTTCTTGTTAGATATATTCAAGTTGAAATTAACAATTCACCATTATTACATAAGCTAACTGTCTCAAAAATGTTATTTGTAATTAGTCAACTGTAGTTCTGCTGAAATTAGAGCATCAGTAATTTCCAAATGTTATCTTCTGTGCATCAGTTGTCTCTGGTGCATGCCACACGGGCGGCACAGACGGATGGCCCACACGCGTCTGATACCCTCTCGTTTTCTTCATCCTCGTATCGCAGCCGGCGGCAACATTGGTTGCCATTTCTGTGAAATCCAGGCCATAGTTACTGGCTAAGTGGAAATGGTGTGGTAGACTTATTCATTAGTGAATGCTTCTTGGTACATTCAGGTACCCAGTAACACAACCATGCCTTGTTGCTTTGCTTGTACATCTATATGCCTTGATGTAAAATTTGTCTAACGTTTAACCTACTGGTTGCCTAATACTAACACTGTTCAGAATTTCAGATGCAAGCCAGCATAGTTATCTGCTATGTACAACTTTTATGCGTCAGTTGGGCCAGTGCAGAACTCCAACTGCCTATGGAAGAGATTGTCATATACATGCCCCAGTTTTTATACCCCTGCATTGTTAATAATTCTCATTTTCGTCATTGTTGAGCGACATTGTGTATAAATTAACCTACCACAGTCATATCTTTTGTCATTTTGGTAACGAAGACCTGGGCTTGTTTGTTACGTTTTAGCTGTGTATCTTGTTATCCGGTTGACTTGTTGGCTTTTATGTTAGCTAATTTTGCTATAGAAGGGCCACAGAGTACTCTCGTTGTCTGCTATTGACTACATTAACACTGGTGTTCTGATTGGACCCAGCTGCTGATGTCAAGTTAATTTTTACAGCAGAGTTTTTTGTGCTGACATTATGCCTCAAGGACAATCCTACAATGACGTTTATTTGTAAGCCATGTTAAGTATGTTTGCAATGTCATTGCTGTTGAATGACTTGGAACAACTTTCTGTTTGGGTTTTTTTTCGGAATTTAGGGTTTTAGTTTTTGACAGCAAAACTTTAACAACTCCAGTCCTACAAAGCAAAGTTCTAGATAGGTATAAATTTGTGGGTTTGCTTGTCAGTTTGTTGGTTTAATGTTGCACTTTTTTTCTTTTGTTTGGGTTATATCCCACATATATTTGCAGTTTTCAGATTGTGTTCTAGTCATTAGTGTTGCACTTGCTTCTCATTTTGTTTGAATTGGCTTTGAAATAGATACATGGAAACAACGAATTCTTTTATGTGCATAACATATCATAAACCACAATAATGTACAGAGTGCAACAGAACTGTAAAAAATGAAGATAGAGACAACATATTATCACTTAAACCTGCACAGTGCGGTACAAATAAAAGCAAATTGCCACTAGTTAAATAACAATGCCATATCTACACGAGGCAGAAAAAATTGCAAGAAGTTAACAGTGAATGCAGTGACAATAGTAATACTCCATATAACACTGTGCAAGCACACATAGTACAGTACAGCCTATGAATAATTATGCAACAACTGTCAAAAAATATTATACACAAAGTTTATGGTAGTGAGAAAAATGGATACATTATTGTCATGGCTCATTGCAGGTTTGACTAACTGTGCTGGCACTAGAACGTGGGCTCTGGGCAAGGGCCTTTCATGCCTTCCCTTCGTATTTAATTCCTAACTTTTCTTTCCACTCTCCACTTTACACCATTCTTCCCCTTTTTCCATCCATCCCCGCGTCTACAAATTGACAAATTCCAGCAATAAATTTTTGCCGCACCGTGTGCAGGGTTTTGGGTAGAACTGCTACATCATTCTGTGACAAAATCTACTGGCATTTGTCAGACTTTGTTCACCAACGTCGCCTGAAGCATGCAAAAGGTGACCCACCACCTGGCCAGCTAGGGTGTGCAACTGCTGTGCTTTAACACAATACACAACACCATGGAGTATGTTCACCAGTGGCGTCGATTAAATCACACAAGAAAATTGAGCTAAGGCTTACGAGACGCATGAAAGCCTATAGCAGTTCCTGTTCGCAAACTGTCAGTCTCTGTCCAGCTGTTTTCACGAAAGATTGGCCAACAATGGTACACAGTGTACGATTAGTGATCAATAATAACCTAGGCTCTATCTCTCACTGTTATTGAGATACAGCGACTTATTGGCCAAAAATCGCAAATTTTTCCCACCTCCCTCTCATTTAGCACTTTGGATCAGGGTGACCCCCTTCGAATTTATGGAAAAGCTTTACAGTTCCAGAAACTAGAGTCCTCCAGGCAGCCAAAGGTGAAAATTTGGTAATCCTAGCTTGCACCGTTTTTGACTGATCCACCCGTGTGATGGACGGACAGACGGACGAACAGAATTGCGATGGCTAAGATGCGCTGAAAGCAGTAGCTGCTTTTGCGCAAAAAAAAACTGTGGGCCCACTCTCAGTGAAGGTCGGCTAGTGTGTGCAACCATTGTACTTCAACACATACTAACATTAAGGAGCTAACATACAGCATCAAAGGTTTCAGCCAGAAATGGTTAAAGATGTCTAGCAGAAATGTGCACAGGCAAACAGCTCACATGCATTCGGATTTCAATACTTGAACAGCTGACCACCCTAGTTTGCTCTTTTAGACTAAACCCTACATTGAACACAGCGATAAACAACATCGTGCTAGGATACTGTTCCATGTCGACCACCTTGTTCTAAATGAACCACACTACTTGAATATCCATCAAATAACCACAAGCAATTCATAAAGCACAATAAATAGGTAGTGGCGTCGTGATAGGGGGAGTGGGGTCAATCGTCAAACCTTAATCTTTGGCTATGGGAAAACTGTTGGAAAATCTTCCTGCTGGAAAATTTCAGTGCAAAAATGCAAAATTTGGGACCGAAACCCCCAATTATATGGAAATTTAGGGGTAAAACTGAAATTCTGAGCACCCATTATCTCTTCTGTCCAAAATGTGCAACTGTCTGTCGGAATTCTGTCGGAAATTCACAGTGTCTGTCGAAAAAATACAACTTTCTGCCCCACCCACTTTTTAAACTCACACTGCCACTGTAAGTAACTGCTGAACATGACACATAGGTGACGCTATGCTGTGCTACATTCGGAACTGATCGAGCTTCATGCTTGTGTAGAACAGCATGTACGCCGCTGACGACTGCAATTACACGCAACCATTATAGTTAATATATACTGCACAACAGGCAAGGTTCCTTTTTCTCTGGGGTCCTTAGTGCAGTTTTGACTTAAGCAAAACCAAGTTAGACATTACCTTCCATCACCGCCAGGAAGACCCACAAAAATAGTTTCAATTTGTTGTTCATGCAGCCAGATATCATTTCATAAAAAACGACACTGCTCATATTAATGAATGACCCACCCAGTAAGCAGCATGTGACACCATACAACTCTAGCTCCATTGCGGAAAACGCGCAGAATAAAGAAAACTTGGAATTTGCAACTGAGAACACAATAATTACTAATCTGTGTTAAATGGTTAATCGAAGAATAAGCATAATAAATAAATAATGCGGTGCATTTTCTTCACAGAATTGAGTAAAATGCAGGCAAACCCTCATCCAATAGCAAATAACTCTCGTACACTATACGCAGTCATTTGAAATAACTGAACCTGTGATGACAGAACTTAGAACAGGAACAAGACCACAAATGGGACCAAACTATTCATGCCTATACATTTCTCACGGTAAACTATTCAACAATTAGTAATATTAACAACACTAAAATCAAACCTTGATGTTGGATGTTGATATCTCGGTGACTTCGTGGTCGTCATACTTATACCATCTGGTGGTCACAGGACTGCGACAGAATGCTGTGTCTGTACGCAACATACACAAGTTATTGAAACAAGTTTCCATTTTCCAAGACCTGTGAAGTCCCGGAAAACTGAATAGGGCCTAAGTTTTGGAATTTGGTGGAAGAGGGGCTCGCAAAGTCCTTGGATTTCAGTTGTTCATAATCACCATTACCACAATGTGAAAATTTTGCAATCAATGATCACTCAACTCCCCTATCTAGCATACTTCGTACTTACTGAATTGCTGGACAGCTTAATTACTGTTATTCAGTAATGCTAATTTTATGCTCTTGATGGTTTTCGTATGATGCCTAACATCATGTGCTGTAACACTGCTGGAATAGGTTCGGAAAAGGTACTTGAAAGAGCTTGAATTATTCTTCCCTCAAAACTGTGGTCATGCTGTATTATACGTCCTAGAAATAGGGCATACTATACAAAACAATACAACAGACGATAGCTTTCCATAGTGAGAAAACATAAAAGAAATGTAATGCACTGCAGCATCATAATAACGAGCAAGAAATAAATGTGACGATGATGGTAACATAGTAATTCTAATATTCTTCATTCACTGCAAGTGACAGGCTGCAGTAAATCATGTTTGCTATGTACAGACTAATACTAATGAAAGTAAAAAATGCTGCACTTACAATGACCACCATCCAGCATGCCATAATGATTCTACAATGCAAATATAACGATGATACTAGTCATATTCTCATCATTTGTTATAGCACAAGCTAGCAACGCACTTTATCAAAGCTACACCAGATCGCTCAAGCATTGTTGGATCAAAAACAGCCAAACGGACATTTATAAACTGTCACAAATGCAAACACACTCACACAGAAATGAAACTTGTTTAGTGGTATACAGTATCATAAAATACGATGACATGGGATAGACCATCTTGGTACAGCATATAACCAGCCACCCGAGGTCAACTCAGCCTTCAATCAGGTAAATCAAGTACTGGCTAAGATTAAGGTAGAGCACGTTCACCTGTGATTCCATATGGCAGGTGATGCTCCACAGCTCTGAGGTGTGTTGCGTCAAAGAGCCATACACACCCTTCAACCCTTTAATCAAGTTGCATGACGGGCTTACTACAACAAAAAGGTTAGAGTGGGAATAAGTCCTTACACAGACATTTACTGTTTCATAATTTAATCTATCTTTGAATGTGCATGTATTCTTTTGTATCTGAAAACAATGAACAAACAGAAAAAATGCTGGGCGTATTGCTTGTTTTTTTTGTGTTTATCACAGATTGACTGACTGCTGCAGCTGCAGCTTTGTAACGTCAAACAATCATTAACGGCTGCATTCTAATAAATATCTCACTTTAAGTGAATATTAAGAATCACAGACACTGCTTTGGAAATGAGCGTATCCACAAACCGAGACAGCGAACAAGTTGTATGGAGCCCGTTGCTTTGGGCCGGAGATGTAGCGCGACATATCCAGACGCTCAACAGGAAAGTCAACGTGAGCTGTTATTTTATCTCTCCAGATTCCTTCGTACTTGAACCTACATCAAACCACCATTATCCTTCCATCTCCAGCGTCCAACTCAGTGCAGTAGAGGCAAAAGGCAAAAAGTAGTTTGGCACCGAGTGGCTTATCACAAATGGAGTTTATGAACAACAAAGCCTGTATTGAGTAGCCTGTATTTGCAGATTAGGGTGCAAATGGCATTACGAAAGATCAACCCTCAAATCTTCCCGTTGATAGGCCTCTGAAGCCCCTGATCGATACAATTTTACTTGGAGTCACACGGTGTCCCTGTAAGATAGCACATTCTGTGAAACATCCATAGCAAGGTGCATAACTGTGACAGACACACAGACTTACAGACATACAGACCACAATATGGTAATATCCACTGCAACAGCTGACACTGCAGAAATTTTCAGCAATGCCACCGGAAATGGACAAGACAATATTGAATATTATGAGTGATAAGATGGACAAATGCCACTGCAAGATTGATCAAACACAGATAAACAGACAAGACCGGTGATGCGATCTATTCAGGGCTCCCACCCTTTTAATGACAAAAAAATCCCAAGAATTTCCAGGACCTTCTTGCAAACTGCCAACGTTTAAATATTATTTAAGTACTAAGTAGTTACTTAGTGTACATACATAGTGTAATCTAATGCAAGTAAGCAAAAATGACAGTAGGGTGTGGGGAGAGTGTCTACATGGAAAGGATCTGGGGAGATGGCAGTACCACCTTTCCAGTAAATTTTTGATACTTTAATGTCAAAATGGCGTATTTTCGTGAAAATCTTTCGTGCTAAAAACAGAACTCAGCACTTTCCAAAAAAAAAATCCTGAAAAATCAGGGAGAAAATCCAAGACTTTCCAGAAGGGGCAGAACCCTGCTATTATAACAGTCACAGAAGAAGTAAGTAATGCTAAACCTCTTGAGGATGACAAGGAGGATAGGTGGAAGACGCCAGATGACAAGTCGTTTGGTGGCATCTCTCTTACATCGACAGCGCGGACAATCCCACTTGCTGTCACCTGTTATCCTTTCCTCCTTAGAAAAGTGTAGCAAGCAGTCCTGTCCAACACAAACACACTACTGTAGTTACAACTTACGTTTATAATCCTTAATATACCATGCCTGCAGTGAAAGGGGCTTGATGATCTAGATCTAACCCCCTTCCACCATCAGTCAAAAACAGGAAATGCTGCACAAAAATAATATGAAAAATGTCACCATCAGATGCAATTTATGAGCTTAAAATGTACAAAAATGCATTTGCAACCAATGCTCTGCTCCGGATCGCATTCCGGGAGCCAACACCCAGAGCATTTAGCCAAATGAATGGGGCTGTTTCACGGCCTGAAGGCAAAGTCAAAGTCCTCTTGAAAAAGTCCGGCTAAGGAACCACACTGTCTTTTGGATGATTACTTAAAACATTTGTCTTTTCAGAGTACTAATGTATGCAGCACATTCAGGGAGTTTTTTTGGCACTGACGGACTACATAAAATCACATTCTACTTACTTGCTTACTTTATGGGCCTACTCCTACAAATACTATCCAACTTTCAGTCACCACTCACATTTTCTTTCAGTGAGAAGTGCAGCAGGCAATTGCGTCAATTAAATTCAATGATTAAATATGCCAGATAAAAACGCTAGCCATTGCATTTTTCAGCTACATACATTAAAACAGCCATTGCATCTCAAACGTGGCTATCAAAAGACTACTATCCAGTACTAGCATAATGTGACAAAAAAAGTGAGAGTGATGCCATGAGAATGGAGGCACCTAACATTGTCAAAATGAAACGTATTATCGTCCAAAAATAGACTATATAGCAGATCTGTAGCTGAGATATCAGCAAACACTAACTAATGACAACAGTGTAGAAGTGTCACAGATATCTATGGCAGCCTTTAGCAGACAGTTCCAAGAATGACCCTAATACTAACAGACTAAGGTTCGGTTTCTCCATCCCCAATCAAATTAAATTTGATCTCTGATTTACTGATCTCCGATTAACCTAATGTTCAGAATTGATCGTCAATCAACTGTGTTTCGTTTTTCCATGCATTTTCGATCTCCAATTACGTGATTGGCAATTAGTTGATCGGCCGTCAACTGAGCCTACTTTATGCCAATCTGATTGACTGACAGTGACCTCAATTTGCGGTGTTGTGCTAAATTACCCAGCATGCACTGCAAGTGGACGCCGTAGCCAGTAAACGTCATCACAGCAACGATATCAACGATATTGTCCATATCATCTGCTGTCAAAAATACGTTCTATCGCAAATCAATATGGGAGCATCTATCCATTTTATTCCTTCACAAAACACCATGCACAGTATAAATGGGTCAGTAGTGACTGATTGCCATGCCTTGAACTTCATTTCTACGCGTGAATTGCCGTTCTGACTGGCGACATGAAGCGATGTTTCTGGTGCGAATAAGCAACGAAGTGCAGATCGCCACGTTTAATCGTCAATTATCTGACTGGATCCGCCAATATTCGGCCATCAACTTGATGGGAGATTTGATGGATGATTACCCACTAATTGGCGATGGAAAAATGGTTATTGAGATGATCTCAGATAACCCAAAGTTGATCGGAGATCAATTTGATCAGCCATCAAATTGTCATGGAAAAATGGGACCTTAGTACTAGAGCTGCTGTTACTGTTGCTACTATTAATTTCGGTTTTCACTTAACTGGCTCACTTTTCCACAGTTATCCAAGTTGCAGCTAGAACCAAAAAAAAACTTTTTTGGAAGATGGGATCGATGCAACATGTTTCCCACATGTGCGTTGTTTTACTAATTATCTACACTGTTGAATGTGTGCTTGATAAAGCATCAATTCTAACTCACGGCAAGACTGCATCTGGTCGGAGAAGGAATCTCCAGTGGTAGACAGACAAACGAATCGAAGACGACAGACTTCTTGTCACACTTTTGACACATGACTGTAGACTTGAGCTGACCCTGCAATGACAAAGCACCTGCCTGCAAATACTACCAACTCACACATCATCAGCTAAAGTTCTAAAAATCCAACATTTGAAGACGTACACTGGAATTCCGTGACAAACCATAACGGATGGGAGTCTGGTGCCTTAACTTAAACTAGAAATTTGGGGCAAAGCCCAACCTGAGTCCGCCTGGCACCATAAGTCCAATTGGGGGAGGGGAATTCAGGGTGCTGAAATTCCCCTGGTAGCAAAGTCACATGGCTCGAAGTCAAATGCATTAGCATATGCAGAAATGTGCACTGTCGACTTAGGGTATGTTGAAAAGAGACAATGGAACTTTTTTGTTAGTGGACCAAAGTTTACCTATTTTTTTCTGGCCAACAGGGGAGGGGTAGCAGTTGATCACTTGCTATTCCAATCCTTGATATCTCGATCTGTTGCAGAGATATGGGCGTTCAAACTCTAAAAATGTTCAAAATCGCGTGCACTGTTGACTTTGGGTGGGTCGAAATGAGACAACATAACTTTTTTATTTATGGACAAAATTTCACCTATTTTTTGTTTAACAGGGGAGGGACTGCAGTTGATCACTTGCTGTTCAAATCTTTGACAGCTCACTTCATTTCAGAGATATTTGTGGTCAATGTCAAAAGATGTCGTAAAATGCACTAAATTTTAGACGTTTTTGCCCTCCCAAATTTTAAGAGAGTGGTGGCCCCCAAAAGTTTTACCCAGGTTATCACCCCCACCTAGCAGTACATCACCTGGCAAAGTTTAGTTAGACTACGCCCCCTAGCTCCAAAGATCTTGAGGCTCAAACGCTACATTTAAAACCAATTCCTCACCCCACTTTGACAAAAAATTGTAAGGAAAAACCCCCATCCCTGGTGGGGTGTGCGCTGGCAAGACTTGGTATTCACTAGCGTGTGTAAAAATTTGGGGGTGCAGCACCCATGGGGAACGAAATATGGTCTTCTGAAAGAGTTGACTTAGGTAGGTATGCTTTCGTATCAAGATCCCCATAATTAGTGGACTAGTGGAAGTGGAATCCACTAGTGGGTTAGTAAAAGTTCACCGGACTTTTTTCACCGAATGCAGGAGAAATTGCAGTCGATCATGTATTTGCGCTATTTTGAATATCTTCATCCATTCAGGAGATATTCACCTTCAAATTTTAAAGACGTCCGAAACTGAGCCAAATTTTGCATGTTTTTGGCTCCTAAAATTTTTTTTGGGGAGGGAAGCCCCACCGAAATTTTGGACTGGGATTATAAAATCAAACACACTTCTGAGCACCATGCAAAATTTTGCAGCGAATGGCTGACGGAAATTATTGCCAGCAAAATATAAGTCCACTCCGAAAGCTGTCGCTTCCGGGCAGACTAATTAAATTACCTTTAGAGCAAACAGGCTGTTACATCTGCCCAGGGATGAGGCTGTATCAGTTCCTGAATGTAACCAAAGGTTACTGTAAATGGCAATAAAGCTGTAAATGGCTGTGAAGCCAAAACTGGCATAGGCAGTTTGGTGCATTAAAAGGTAAAGTGGGCCATGCCCCATCCAGAGTGTAGGTGGAGTGCGTGTCTCCCAGTCGTGGCGATTAAGCCTGTAGGTGGACAGAACAATGACTAACACTGTGATGCATAGCCAGTGCAATGCCCGACCTATTATTGATCTACGAGTACTGTACTCGTTGGTGTGATCATGTCACATCGCTGCTGTGGAGCTTCACTGGCTACAAGTACCAGAGAAGACTGAGTTCAAGCTCTGCAGCCAACTATTCACCAGTAAACAAATGCAAGTTATAGCTAGGGGTTCAACCCCCCAAATCTCCCCTAGCCTGGAAGTTAAAAATCCCCATCTGATGCAACATGTCACTGGACCCCACAAGCGTAGCTTCCAAATGGCACGCAAATCCATCGAAAGGTTTAAGAAGGGTGCATGAGTGTGATAGTCATCAGATAAATAACAGACCATGCTACCATGACTGGACATCATAAGTGGACGCACAAATAACAGAGTCAAGTGACTAACGCGAAACAGGTCGACGATAATCGAGTCTTCAGAAAGGCGCAACTGTTTCCAGACCGAGTCAGCGGCGACCTCATCTTCCACTCCGTCATTGTTTTGCACTGGCAATGACGGCTTGCGTCTTACCTGCACACAACCAAGCAATCTATCAAGAAGATAAAGCTGCAAAAGAGTTACAAAGGGTTAAAGGTTGTCTATAGCTTTCGATGGTAGCCCATCGCAAAGCTACGGAACGTTACCTGCCATATGGGATGACAGATTCACTGACCTGTCAACCCGACACAGATGAATAATTGAACATGCTCTGCCATAATTGCAGCCAAGCAGACGGATACTCGATTTATGTATGTTAAAGGGATAGAAAACAAAACTGACCTTGGAGATTAATTCTGCAGTGAGATGGTTTACCTGTCCACCCAAGTAGTAATTACTTGATAGCGACCTCACCGGAAGCTCAACTCACAATCTCTTGATGATAAGAACCAACATACAGGGTGGGCCATAAAAAAAGGCACTTTACTTTTGTTTATATCTTCGTCAATTATTGACCGATTTTCAAAATTCTTTCACTGGCACACTCTGCGGACAAATTGCAATAACGTGATTATTACATATCCCACCACACCGTAAATGCATCTCTACACTACCTTGTGAAATGTCAATAAAATATGCATATACAACAATAACAACAAACAAGCATTTTGATAAAAGTGAAAAAAAACACTTCAGACCAACATTACAGTGAATGGTCTGTATGACACTAAACTGTGTGGATCTAACTCAATCTAGTGTCATATGGCTTTTTTCATTTACCTAAATTTTTGTTATTATTGTTAGTTTTTGATTACATTTATATTTCACAAGGTGGAGAAACATTTACTGTGTGGTGGAATACATAATAATCACATTATTGTAAAATGTCTGCAGAGTTTGCCAGTCAAAGAATTCAAAAAATCAGTCAATAATTGGCGAAGATATAGACAAAAGTAAAATGCCACGTTTTTATGGCCCACAGTGTGTTACCATTACGCCACCAAGCTGCAGCTTCACAGTAACAAATAAAATATTCTGAAAGTAAAAAACTTGTTCGGCTGCTTCCAGCTGGGCAAGCTGCAGCGAATAACACGAACTAAAATAAAAACCATATCAATGGAGCCTAACTTGGAAAACTTCATTCCTAACATTTTCCCCAAAAAATTGACTACTACTTGTTTCTCAATTTTTGCACTCATCTCCAGCAACTTTTCTGCAAGTTCACATAAGAATGCTGGAGTACAAAATTCACAAAAAAACATTGCTTAACTTTTGTCATTTTGTGGCATGCTGCAAGTATTTTACTCACAGTCAATTTCTTAAGCCCACTATGAAACGAGGTTGAGACACACGGGCAGATACATGTACCCCCCAAAATATGCCAAGTTTTTTGGGTAAACCCAACTTGAAAAACCACCCAAAACCACCTCAAAGGTAATCCAATTTAAGCTTCTTGTTTGACTAACAATGAAATATTTTATTATGGCTAAGTTTGTAAAACAACTTAAAATTGCAAATATATCGGTCCATTTTATGCTATGGAAATAAAATAGAAACTTATATGAATGAACCAAATGAAAACGCATAGAAATCCCAAAACCCATAGAGTTTTAACCCCGAAAACCAAAAAACTGAAACGACAAAAAGCCCAATAAACTCATTGAATTGAACTTTATTTTTAAAACAGCTTTTTGCAACCCCGCTATGAGAGTTAAAATCATGCCTTGTTAAGTCCTTCGTTAAGTCCAGTCATAAGATACTCGAGCAGCTCCTGAGAATCCTGGTGCTGGCTCGTAGCAAAAATCGGATTCATTCGACTACAGACAGCCTGGGCACAAAACATAAAACAAATGTTAATAATAAACTACAAGAATTTGCTAAACCGCAACTTTGAGTTAGTGATAGGTTGACAATCCAAGTAGGAAATATGCAAATGAAGACTGCGACTTAATAAATTCTTATAGTTTATTCATTCAAAGACATACGAAACAATAATTCAGTGCTAAACCAGAAACCACCATAATGGCTCCAGGGACAGAACACACAGCGAACATCATCACTAATAGTTCCACTAACAAATATTCCAAATAATAATAACTACAGTATCAAACAGTATCAACAGAGACAGTATCAAATACATGAAACATTATACTTACAATAATACATTTTTACTTACCAATAATTTCATTCATAAAAACAGCCACCAATAGTTGAATTCTGCAGTTCTATGATCTTTCGAATTAACTAAAAAATTGTTTAAATTAGTTGATTAATCAGTATCAATTTCTTGAAAGTGAACAATTAAATTTTTAACTAGCATCAGCCCACAAAAAAACACTCAACTATGAAATAACAAATACATGTTGATATATGAGTGGACAAATAGACAAACTCGAAAATCTCTCGGTGCCACAGATCTGTACTGGCCGGACCACAATGCCTTGCTCAGGACAGCATACTCGTCAGCTACCTGTCCTTGATAGCCATCCCGGCTTTCTCTACACAGGCATATCATTGCTTCAACCCATTGTGCTAGCATAGCTCAGTATCATTAAACAATAGACAAAATCACTTGGCAGAAACTGGCATCAATCTTGCTCCACTGTCAAGTTTGGTCAGAACCCCAATGTTAATTCTGACTGGGGTTTCAATCCTGCAAATCCAAATTTTTGAGCAGGGACAAGGGTCCTCGGCTAATACTATGTCAAGTGGTAAAGCAAATGGAATTGAGACTTAGCAAGGCGCAGAGTGAGACAAACAAAGCAACATATCCTCAGAGAAACCATGATCGGTAACGTGTCAGCATTGGAAGGTAGTATAAACAGTCTAGCAGATGAGAGCCAGAACTGCCATGAACTACAGGGTGGGCCAAAAAACCCGGACCTGTTTGAGCGTTGATAACTCAGCGATGGTTAGTGGTAGAAAGACGTGTGATACGTCTAAAGTTTCAGAATGCTGTATAGAATAAACGACAAATTTGCATAGTGAAGCATTTAAATATTCTTTGCCTAATTTGCATAAATATTCGTCACCCCCAGAATTCTGCCAAATTTGACTGTAACACATGGATTTAACATTGATATTTAAGCTTTTATAACTTAGCAATGTTTAACGATGGAAAGATGCGTAATATGCCAAAAGTTTCGAAATTGTGTACAGAAGAAGTGTACAACTTGCATGCCTCAGCATTTAAATATTCTTTGCCTGATTTACACAAATTTGCCCTACCCCTAAAATCATGCTAAATTGGCAGTAACACATGAATTCAAGTTGATTTTCATTCAGCATACAGTAAAATATCAACAATCATTAACACATACGTTGAGTTTAGATTAAATTTGACATAGGCACTTGCTCAGCTTTTGCATTCATAACCGTCATCAGTCCTTTTAGGCAGCTGATCGATCGCTGAAGTCAATGTGTTCAGGATCAGCTGATCCCAGCATTCGATTAGCACACGTTTCAGCTGGTCAGTTACGGAAATTTTGTAACCATCGCCATTTGTTGCAATGGCCTCACACTGAATAATTCACAAAATTTAAATCTGGACTTTTTGGCAGTGAGTTTTTGAGTTCAGTGAACTCGGGCACATGGGAGTGCCTAATTTTAGGGGTAATGAAGATTTATGCAAATTAGGCAAAGAATATTTAATTGATTTGCTATGCAAGTTGCACCCTTATTGTCTACTACAACATTCTAAAACGTTTGATATATCACTCGCCTTTCTATGGGTAACCATCGCTGAGTTATCAACGATCAAACAGGTCTGGTTTTTTTGGCCCACCCTGTATTTGATAACTATGTTGAACGACAGACTAATTCCCCTCGCTGCCATTACCAGGCCCTTACAATCGTGCCTCAAACATCCTCAAGCAGTGCAAGATTTTCCAAAAATGTTTTGCAACATTTAAAAACAAGAAATCTGAGCTAATGCTCATGAGACACGCAAGAGCTTATGGCAGTTCCTGTTTGCAGCTAATATCGGTATATCTCCATCCATTTCATCGCACTTCATTCTCCTGCAGTCAAAAATCGCACAAAATCACTAAAATCCTCTATTTTTTAGGTTCAAGGTCATGAAAGGTCATCGATGTTGACAATCCAAGTAGGACAGCTTGTTATGATAATATAGGCAAATTTTGCCAAAAAACCAGGTCATTCAACGCCATCTTACTTTAGGTTACCGCTAAGATAAGGTATCCGCAACTCTAAACCTTTCTATAAAATCTAAGTTCCATGTTATAAATTCTAATACGTATTCCTAAAAATACCCAGTCCTTTCGTCTTTCAGTAGCCGTCAACATCATAGTAATCGGTGCCCTAGTAGTAATCGTAGTAACCCTAGTTATTAAGATATAGCCAAAAAGGAACTCTAACCTTTTCTTATCCCCTTTTCTATAACTACAGTGAGTCCCTGTAATTACATAAAAGTGCCCCCATAATCAATTGCCGATGATCGAGCTCATATTTTTTCATTAAGTTTCCATAAAAATTATATATCACCAAAATCCCTATTTGCCGCATTAACAAATGCGACATTTGGTATTTCTCGCCATTCGTTCTAATTCACGTACTTTGACAAAATGTGCGATATTTTTCCGAAAGGAGCCACACCCCTTTTTCGACCTACATAGTAAAAATTCACATTTTCCACCAGGTCTAGATATGCGAATTTGGTACTGCTGGAAAGCGTATTGGATAAAAATTCCAATGGTCCAAACTGTTTCCAAATCCATTCAGTAGTTTAGCTAAAAATTGGGGTGTTCATGCTAAGTTAGTATACAAAAACCAAAATCTCCACCTCGATCGCATAACGGGTCAGTTGCATGGTGCCACCTTGCAAACGCTGCAGAGTTACGCTTACGCCAGGTCAACGGTTGCATTTGCCCCTATTTCTCCCCCTCATTTGGGGGGACCCCCCCTCACCCAGCAGGAGAAATTTTGTCACAAAATACTAGAGACATCAAGTTATCATATGGTGAAAACCCGAAGTCTCTATCTCACCTGGTCTTGAAACGGTACCGGGTCGTGACAGACAGACGGACGGACAGAATTACCATAGCTAATATGCGCTATAGCTAACTATGCTAGCTCTTGCGTGTAAAAATAATATTGAAAATATTCTGTTTCACACATAATGATAGCCTAACAATCAGTGAGGACAGATGCAACAAGTTAAACATGTTTGATGTAGAATTGACACATGCATTACTTTAGATAATTGATCCAGCAGCCCAATATACATTTCCAATATAATCTACTTGCGACCACCAGTATAAAAGCAAAAATATAATAAATATAAGCAAACGTGCTAAGTGCACGTCAAACTATGAAGTACAAAGCGCCAGTTGGCTGAAAATTATATTCACAAATTTTATCTGGTTTCTCGGTGCTTTGCTACAATGTTAAGTTAAAACAACTCAAAAAAATCTGCGTCATTTTGTCTTTGGTTTAAAATGATCCACACCAGAATCTGGACAATTCCCTGCCACTGACAAATTCATGTTCAATAACTCAGAATTTACCAGAGTCTAGACAAAGATAACCTGTTGACATCATGCAGATAGTTGTCAGTAAGGAAGTAAATGGTGAGAGGGGCAGTGTTGCTCAGACACTGCAGCGTTGAGTTCATGTAGCATGTGTTACCCAGATTCCTCAGACCTGTCAGTCCGCGGTCCTAACAATATACATTGTACACTATATGCTGACCAGATATACATAACCTCAGCGTGTGTACGCTAATGATTCGAGTCCGCTATTCCGAAGGCCCACTATTCCGAAGGTCTGCTATTCCCACTACCCTAAGCCTAACCATAAGGCTGACCCCAACCCTAAACCTAACCTTAACCTTAATCCTAACCTCAACCCAAACGTTAGCACTGTGACGCGTATCTGAACAATGGACTTCCAGAATAGCGGACCTTCAGAATAGCAGGCCAGTACCACGCTAACGCACAATCGATGAAAATGGCAGTGCCGTAAAATGCCACATGCTGTAGGTGAAGTGCTATTAGCAGACAAAAGACTGTGTGTGAGTGAACAAACAATTTATATTGTGTATAGCCCGATATTTACTTCAATGCAACCAGCAATGGCTGGAATGACACAAAGAAATTATTAGCAACATATAACAAATGCAAACTAGAAATTTGGGGCAAAGCCCAACGTGAGTCCGCCTGGCGCCCTAACTCCGATTGGGGGAAATTACGGGAGGGGGGGTTGAAATTTCCCCGGCATCAAAGTCATGTGGCCCGAACTCAAATGCACTGGCATACGCCGAACGCGCATTGTCGACTTAGGGTAGGTCAACATTAGTGCTTATAACTTTGTACGTCGAAGATGGAATTTCACAAATTTTTTTTGTTCAACGCCGAAAGGATCGTTCTCGTCAACGCCATTTAGATTTGGTCGCTATTACTTCATCGATTCCAGAGATATTTGCAGTCAAACTTGAAAGTTGTCGTAAAACGTACTAAATTTTGGACATTTTTTGCCCTCCCAAATTTAAAGGGGGGCGGTGCCCCCAAAAGTTGTACTTGCGTTAACACCCCAACCTAGAGGCACATCAAGTGCCAAAGTTTCGTCGAACTACACCCCCTAACTCCGAAGTTATAAGTGCTCCTTTATTACATTTTAAGCCAATTTTTGACCTTCCTTTGAAAAAAATTGTAAGGAAGGCCCCCGTCCAAGGTGGGGGGTGCGCTAGTAAGACTTGGTCATTTTCTAGCACGTGTAAAAATTTGGAAGCGCAGCACCCCCTAGGGGCCGAAATATGGTTTTCCGAAATATGCGACTTAGGGTAGGTCAAAATGAGCGCTTATAACTTTGTTCGTAGTGGACAGAATTTCACAAAATTTTTTCTGTTCAACGCCCAAAGCATCCTTCCCGTCAACGCCGTATAGATTTTGTCGCTATCTTCATCGGTTTCAAAGATATTCGCGGTCAAACTCGAAAGTTGTGGTAAAACGTACTAAATTTTGCACGTTTTTTGCTCTCCCAAATTTTAAGGGAAGCGGTGCCCCCAAATTTCGTACCTGCGTTAACACCCCAACCTAGAGTCGCGTCAGGCGCCAAAGTTTCGTGGGGCTACACCCCGTAACTCCGAAGTTATAAGCGCTCCTTTATTGCATTTTAAGCCAATTTTTGACTCCCCTTTCAAAAAAAGTTGTAAGGGGGGCCCCCGTCCCCGGTGGTGGGTGCGCTAGTAGGACTTGGTGATTCTCTAGCGCGTGTAAAAATTTGGGGGCGCAGCACCCCCTAGGGGCCGAAATATGTTCTTCCGAAAAATGCGTTTTAGGTGGGTACGATTTCACATCGAGATCTCCAAGGTCACTGGACCAAACTTCACCGGACTTGTTTCGCCTAATGCAGGAGGAATCGCGGTAAACAGAATAAAAATCCGAATTTAAATATCTTCATCCGTTTCGGAAATATTCGTCGCCGAACTTTAAAGTTGTCCGTAATCGGGCCACATTTTGCATGTCTTTCGCCCCCGAAATTTTTTTGGGGTGTGCTCTCCAAAATTTTGGAACGGCATTATAAAATTGGGCATAGTACTGATTATCGTGCAAAATTTCACAACGGTCGGCCCACGCATCTCGGAGATCTCGCGTTGAAAAAATGTTGTTTATGTTTTTTGT
>Ga0056128_1002057_pt1 | contig 23456 bp, 10 predicted proteins | sample WorMetLIZISLAND2_FD_71113 | JGI IMG/M metagenome (GOLD analysis project Ga0056128, IMG submission 71113) | Marine gutless worms symbiont microbial communities from Max Planck institute for Marine Microbiology, Germany - Olavius geniculatus... ... | reverse complement strand
CTGCAGGAGTTAAGCCACGCTGCCCTAGATAGGCAGCGGTGGGCAGCGATAGTAAGAATGGCGTCAGACACCAACGGGCATTGAGCCCACGGTTGTCGATGATGATGATGATGATGAAATCAGGCTATCATACAGGCGATTGTGCACCACGGTGGCTTTCGACTGTGAGCAGGCTGGCGAACAATTATTCCGCTCGGATAAACACATACCCATTCACCGCCCTCCATCAGCTGTTACTACGTACCTGAGCGTAGTGGGCCTACATCATATCTCACCCGCGTCCGTGCACAAAATTTCGAGCTTCCATTTACAGTTACCAGCGTTGATAAGTGTAATTTTATGTACCGTGTGTTGTACAATAACTATTTATTTTTTTGGAATTTTAATTGGCCGACCATTAAGATTGAGCTTTAGTTACGCCGTTGTGTCCGCCGCTTGCTGTCTGTAACGCATGTATTGTGGCTAAACGGTGCGTCTTACCGATAAAAAAACTATACAAGTAAATAGGGTATCCCGACGACTGCCTTGTAATACCAAGTTGGAGCGCCCACGATCCTTTATTTGCCTCAAACTTGGTTACTGACTGCACCGGCCCCAAATACGTTCGTTGCGAATTGTGGCCAAATCGCTTCAGTTAGCGGCATGGTTACTATTGACAGCCAAAAACCTATTTGACAGTACCATCGCTGATCTCTACGGATACCACCTGTTCTACTAAAATTAGGGATCTAAACTCCGAAAATTTGCATGGCGCAATTACGTCCAAACTGTATTAGCGCAATGTCCCATGTCCCATGCTCTGTATTTAATGCCTCAATTACAGACCTTCTCCTAAACGGAGTTTGTGCTGAAGTGGCTTGGTGTAATAATCAACGCTTCAGACTAGTTATCAACAGGTTGTGAGTTCGAATTTCGGTCATGTTAGTACTAAGTACGCATTTGAGCAAGTTGTTTACGTATGTCTTTAGTTGCTAGGGTGCTCACACTTTTGGGATCATAAAATGCAATTTAAAAAATTAAATCACACTTAACTTGCACTGGTACTTTTTCAATTTTGAGCTGCAGTCATGCGTCATAAAGCAACCGACAGTGTAGTTCGCATAGGCAATCTAAGCGTGATTCAATTACGATACCGCACTGTCTGGAGTGGTATATAAGCTCGCACTGCGTGCTTGCTTAACTACTCCAGCAGTGCGGTATCTGGTAAATAAAGCAGATCTGTACGAATCAGTGCGATAAAATGTACTTTTTTTCTGCAAGTTTGTAGAGAGCGCCCGTATTGCGCAGTGTAGGTTGTATAATTATAACTGTTGCACTTTTGAACGCATAAAAGGGTGTACAAAGCGGCAGAAATAAACTGAACTAAGCCGAACTGAAAACTCAGTTTGGTTTAGTTTAGTTTAGTTGCAACTAACTGTCCAGGGCGAGACTAGCAACGTGAACTGAACTGAACTAACTGGTCAATGTGTGCGTAACTGAATAAGCAAATCTGTGCTTGAGAGAGTTAGGCCTACGTAACTGTCAACTGAACGGAAGCAAACTGTACCATTATTATAGCGCATTTACGTATGATCACTCACTTTAAGCAGACATCACACTATCACATTATTACGTTATTACATTACCTAGGCTTGTCAAAATCACGAGATGCAAAACAACGAAAAACTGTCGACGTGTCAATACACGTTTATTTGGTCGTCGAATAGCGATCATTGATTCGTGAAACCAATTCGACGAACGGTTATCAATCACCAGCTAAGTTCATTTCAGTTCTGTTCGTTTCACTTCGTTCGCTTTGTACGCGCCTTAAAAATGTAACAACATAATGATAATGACCCAGCAAGAAAAATTTCGTGAAATGCACTTTTTTGCACTTACGCGACTTTGTCAGCCACAATAGTAACTGATCAGTATACGCAAAGACCTCCGTAATTAGCTTTACGTCCAGCATATTTAGGAGGCTTAAGCACTTAAAGCTCATTACGTAGCAGTTCGCTGTCGGGACGGCAAACACGATAACTTTTCAAGTTTTTTCATTCATGACCTTTTATCTCGCATCACAGTATTAGTGCAGTGTTTTAACCGTCCATAATCTCATGCACTGCAGACACGCGTGACGATTAAAGTGCGTTCTCACAGCGCGCGTTAACGCGCGGGGACCATCTCAAGTGACTGTTCAATTCAGCCCTACCTCACCCTGGAAGAGCGGATACATAACCAATTCAATTGAGATGGTCCCCGCGTTTAGCGACGCGCGCAGTGAGAACGCATCTTTAAAACGCGTCTCGCGTTATAACACGCACGTCTCGCGGAGAACACGCTGTTGATCATAGTCGTAGCATAACCACGTTTCAATACGATCAGCAATGTTCCACCTGTGTGTGTTAAACAACTGTCTGAAGTTGAATGATACCCTGTTCACACGATGAAGCAAACGTGAACCAAACATGCAGCACACATGAAGCAAATTTAGAGCACACGTCGTGCACGTGTATTTCGAATACGTTTGCTTTATGTTTGCTTTATCGTGTAAACGGGGTATGAATGTCAAAGTTAACAAATTTATGCATTCCAGACAGTGGTTTAGCAGCCATATGCCACGCTGGTCGACAGTCGGTCGTGTAGTCTACACTGTCGTTTGTTTGGTCATGCATGACTCCACCCGTGGGCTGTCGACACGTTATCCCACCGCAAACTGTGTCTAAAACATCCCGACATAATTGATTGTAACTTTATGAATTATTATCTAATTTAAAAAATTGCTGCCAATACTCTTGACTGGAGGATAACAGGGAATATTATTAGAACTACGTACCGTTATGTTAATTACATATCACGCGTATAATGGAGTTCTTACAATTTTAGATTCTTGTGTTTTGTGTTTCTGTAAGGGTCAAAGTTACTGTTCCGTTATTATGTGTTTGTGTGCATTCTGCCTGAAAAGGCCGTCCCCGAAATGACCTATTATACTGTGTTGGGTGGGACGTTAAACTCTACTCACTCACTCACGCTGTCAACGAATGGAGCGTCTCCGTGCTGGGTTCGCGTAGTGGGCCGACGATTTGAACACTTTTATCGTAGGCGTTTGAACAAAATAAAAACATTTAATAAATTGTTAGCCGAAGTAATATAAATGTGGACAAAATAAATTTTTGTGTGTTATTTTGATTAAACAAGATAGGGCTACTGTTCGAACGAACACGGAGTCTGTCCAATGCATCTCGATAGCAGTAAAGTCTGTATAAATTAACTGAGTGAGCTGTGTTGGCCAGTGGTAAAAATTTAAAAGTTTTAGTGCTGTCTTGAAAATAATGGGGTCACGACCTTGACCTTTTGGGATCACGTGACGTTATCAGCCACGTGACCATTCGACTCGCGGTGGGCGACTTTCTATGGGTGGTCTGTTGTGACCATGTGTCTATCTTGCACCGTTATCGAGATATATGTGGCGCCTCAAAAGTCGGTCGAACGCACGCATGGGCGGACGGACGCTCAGGTGATTTTACACTCTGTCCAATGCTATGCACTGCATTGGACAGACAATAATATTACTGCCTTAAATTTTTAAAAAATATGTCGTTGGTTGCGCTTTTTTAAGCATTGCAGAAATACGGGTTACATTAGCTGCAAAATTAAACAGTCAGTTGTGTCAGCAATGTTTTTATCAATTTTTTTTCAAAATCTAACGATGTTTTTTAAGTTGAAATCAAAAATGTCGGGATAGTTTTTGGGACACGGTGTATAGAAACTATAGTAGACATAAACAGCATGAGTGCCAGCGTGCTATAAGCCAGTGTAGCGAGGCATAATACGCTGCTCGCCATGACGAAACATATAATATGCATAATAAGCATAGCAAACGTTCGTATGGCGTTGCAGTCCATTGTTCTGCAGGCGGCTGTCACATGTAATTGACTTTGCCTCGTCCACGTGTATTGATATACACGGCGCGCGGCCCATCCCATTCAACAAGTGCGGTTGAGCTGTGTGCTGTATCGATACGGGCATCGATTAGCGAGTTGCTGCTGGCATCAATTATTAGTCATAGGACATTATAATGCCACGGACGTCACAAATAGCGCAAACACTATCTCTCAGGGTGGATGCACCGGTATTTACAGCGCGATCCCATTATTATTATCATTATATTATATATAAAAAAACTGCAAGCTATTCATTTAATGTTGTATAAGCGATGATGTAAAACAGCAAAAAATCCGAAGTATAAGCACGAACATTATGTATTAGCTTAGACATTTTTATCTGGCTATTGAGGACAGATTGCATGTCTAAGCCTGCAAAATTACATTAATTAATTAATCATCGACTTGGTCATATGCGCAAATTACTTTATATACAAAAGTAGCACTGGAGAAGTTTGAAGACTTCATGTTTTTTGATGTATAACTTATCAGCTCGGTTATGACTAATAAAAAATATTACCTCGAAAATTCTGTCCCTGTCAGTCGATTCTATATCCAGATTTGGGTGACGCGGAGATCATATTCTGTTTTCGCATTGAATGCATTCACGATTCGACGCCTGTCTTAGATTGATACGTTTGTTGTTGCTTTACGTAGCCTAGTTAATTAGAGTTCATATATGCATAGTTCTTTTCTTACTTGGTAGAGTTTCTTGTTATTTTACTTATCACTATATACTTAATATTTTAAGTGTGGCTTTATTTGCAATCAGCTTTGCTTTGCATACGTACGTACTTGATGACTCAGTGATAAGTCGGATGAGATGGACTACATTGTTATTGTTTGAATTTTACTTGTTTTTTTGCTATTTAGATGACGCTTTATGTCATGAGTGCAGTTGAGTGACTGTTTTTGGCATGTTTATTAATTTTGATGTTGTTTTATCATTATTATCATTATAAGTCATCATAACTTAACGCTAATTTTTGTAAAACGTAGTTACTGTGGTTTTTGAGCTTTGTGGCTTGTTAATATCGCTGTTCTGACGTTGTTCACGGGTCACGGTCGACTACGGAGATGGCTGGTGTACGCCTACATCGTTTATGTTCGACGCTACTCCTCTGCCTTTGCATCATTTGTACCCCGCCACACAAACTGAAACTGTTTACTGTATAATTTTGTTTCAACGTCGTTATGGAACTCTTTCTCTGCGCCGACCTAGTTAATTTTTTTTATTTTGTTACGGACATTTTGACTATTACTTCTTTAACAAGGTATACACTTTTTCATCAGTTGGACAATGACTTTTCTTGTATTAGTTATATCGTCCACAGTCACGTTTCGTGGATACAGAGTGGTCATTAGTCTACGTTATATCGCATAATTTTCGCGGACGAAAATTCTTTTAAAGTGGGGGTGAATGCAAGACAACTAAAATCGCTACTTGGGGTTATCTTAAGTACATTTTGGCTAGGCGTGGTCGGAAAAAAAGAAAGGAAAAACAACACGCGGACGGCCGCATTTAGGTCAAGTTTGAGGACTATGCGTTCATTGCTCAGTTACTAACCTATTCTTCGGGTTTTGGTGGCTAAAACAGCTTTTAGGCAGTTATTATAAAATTATTAGGAACTGCCTGGTGGCCTGGCGCGTCGCCAAAACGGGTAATATGGACGCTGTGATAGAATTAGTACGGCTACAAGAAGTTTTGTTGTTATCCGCCTCCTTAGCCCGCAGCCTAGAAGTCCGCTCAGAGATCCGAGAAGTGTGTCTATGTCGTCGTCACTGACCTTGTTGCATAACTTTTCGTTCCGGAATGTTAGAGTGTTATATTCCTTTCAGGTCGGTGCAGTCGAATCAAGTTCTGCCGTCGAATTAAAAGCAGTTTTCTAAGTGAATTCATTTAACTACTGTTGCTAGCTGCCTTACAAAATGTAGGCCTATCCAGGTCTATATTTTCGTAATTTTTGTGTTAATTAGGCTATTTTGCCACTCCGCTTGAACAAAACATGAACAATTTCTCCCAAAAATTAAGTGGCAGTAAATATTACCGACTTAGGCCTAATTCTGACGAAATAAACAATAAAATGTCACTTTTAGAAGAAAAGTTGCATTTGAAGTAAGGGTGCTTATTTGCGATAGGCCAACGACGTTGTGGGCGGTATATGTATTCGCTGCTATTCGATAGATGGCGACAGTGATAAGTTCTCCGCTCCACTGGCTGAATTCTCATTCTGAGTACATGGTAGGCCTATGTTCCGGCAATTAATATAGGTTTAATGTAGGCCTATAAGATTTTTATATTAATTTTTGGTTTAGCCGAGTCTGACTAGTCGGTGTCACTAGAGACAAACTATTGACTTTTAAAATCTTTGAAAGGTTCATGGGCTGTGAAAATGAGACCTACTGTCTTCACACTGACTCCAAAGCGAATTAAATCCGAAATTTATTAATATAGGCCTTACATATTTCTTATACAGTCTAAATCGTACAATCTTACAGCCTATAAATACATTTTATTTATGTATCTTTTGTTTGCGGACTTTGTTTTCTTTTTATCGTCCGCTTCTGAAATTAAATACTTCAAGTATTTCTAAGTAGGCCTATTTTTATTTATTTACTTATTTAATAAAGAAAGCACATAACAAACGTATATGCAGAAGTAACTCAACTAATACCAGTACTAAAGACATTGAATTAAAATTCAAAAAATAAAAATAAAAAATACAGAAAAAGTTTACTAAAGATAACATGGAAAAACCAATACTGAAAATTGTCACCAAGACGTCAACGTAATCGTTTATATAACGACTTCCATCTATTTGCGGGATCTCCAAAAACTGGAGGCGCCGCCCAGGACGTCCACGTGACACTTGGCTCAGACACGGACTCTGGAAACTGATCTTCAGCCGCTTAACCACGGACTCAACTCAGCATGGCGATTGACACGCCCAATATCGAAGACGACTGGACGACGGAAGCCGCTCGTGGACTGAACACGGCTACCCTCCAGTCCGCGGCATGCCCGTGATGACGATAATGATGAAGATGATGATGACCGACGTACTTTTTATACGTTACATTTTAAGCTCGTGTATTTCGACAAAATGCGAACAGTCATGTAGCTAAGTTGAAGCACGTAGCTACTCGGAATAGCTAAATCGCTGGGGTAGAACGAGAGAGAATGGATAACTGGACTGACGCGGACAAAGCGTCAGCATCTGCAGCTGACCATTACTGCCTCACTCGGCGTAACAATAAACAGAAGCCAAACCATCATGAAGTGGCAAGTAAGCGAGCGTAAGCCTATGCACTACATGGGTGGGCCTAAATGACAATTGACCGCGCTGCCAGCCAGTCAGCTCTGTGAGAGACCGACCGACCACCGTGCTTGCCCGCTATCCATGATCATCTGGAAAACAAACAAGTACTGCCGGACCGGAAGCCACGGGGAGATCATTCTGTCTTTGTAACCCCGGGGTGCTAATCGGCTACACGTTAGAGAGCAGGGGTGTAGTGTCGTTGGAGTGACAGGAGGGTCGCCGGCTGGCCGAGAAATGGACGCTACACACCACGGGATGCTGCAAAGCCTGTCCCGGTCAGGGTATATACACCCTGGTCCCAGTCAACTCGTTGGTGAAGAGCGATACCGCGCAGAAAGGACGACCGGCCAATGGGTAATTTCGATTTAGTGACATCACTAATTGCAGCTCAGCAGTCTTCGCTTACGTCGTCTCGGTTGTCGGTGATTTAAATGATCGTAGAAATTTCGCTTCACATTATTTACACGCGCCCCTTCCTATTGACCACTGACCAGTCACTCAAGAATTCATGTAGCGATATATCCTATATTTCGTCAGTTACTTCGGCTTAGCTTTTTTTCCCACAGACTTTAGGAATTCTCGTTTATTTATTTATTTATAATATTTTTTATCTTCAGTAGCAAGCTCGAAGCCCAACACACAAAAACACATTATTATAGGCTTAACACAAGCACAAAAATTAAGAAAAAAAACTAAAACAAACTACTGCGCCAACTTTTAAAAACTGATGATTTAAAATAACAAGTCATTTGAAGCTTTTGCAGTTAAGGTGTTATTTTATCCACCCTACGTACAGCTACCTACCTATAAATCTACTTAGTTTGTTAGTTAGTTATTTACTCGCAGTAACTACACTGTTCAGTAATAGTTACAATTTTTGAATTAATTCATTGAATTTTATTTTGCACGCAGTTACCGTAAAGTATATAAGTAAATGGTAAAAATTGACCAAATTTCGTTTGCAGTCGTTGTTACTCGGCATTGTAAGAGTTTTTCCTTGTGTATTATGTTTGATAAAAATAATTCAGAATATAAAAATAACGCAAAATATTGTTGTTTTAAATATCGCTGCTAAATGCTAAATAATCTTTGGATAAAAACGGACTGCATGACAATGGTATAGTTTGTCCAGACATCTAGAAGAAATTAGACCGTGGTTTCAAAAACTCACAGCCCGCTATTTAGGTTTAATACGAATCCTGCGAATCATCGCGTTAATTGTTTTTCTTCAGTGTCGGCTACCTGATATCGGTGTATCTAGCAAATTAGTTGCAACACGCTGTCACATGCAGTCGCAGTCTTCGGAAGCCGTGGAAACCGCGGGGCGAGCTTTCCTGACCACTGGGATTTTGTGCGAGACACGCAGGAAACGCGATTATAAAAACAACAACGTCAGCGATCCGTGACACTCAAATAATCCAGATGTTTCTTTGGTTTTTTGAAAAATTTTATTCACCACACAAATCAGACATTATTGTTAATAAGCCTATATGCTACTAGGGACTAGTTAAGTGCTATTAATAAATTTTCCTTTCAACACATTATGTCATAGAAAGGAAAAGTAATGAATAACCCTTAACTAGGCCCTAGTCGTTAATTAGGCTATTAACAATATGTTTGACAGACACAACACAGCGAGTTTTTAACAAAGTTAGTTTAAACCTAAATTTACTGCTACATCAAACTCCGTTTACATGATAAATATGGCTCAACCCGCCCTAAGTCATTCTGGGTGGGGTCGACAGATTTGGCGCAAAATACACACAACAGTTCGAATTACACATCATGCAATGCCGAACACTTTTCCACGCTCTGTCGGAAGAGGCTGCAATCAATGATCGAGCTATCAAACGTCCGGTTCAACTCAAAAAAGTAAACATTTTCCTATCGGAGAGACAGGGGCAGATTCAGACCGTTTTCAGACGTGTTCCGGGAAAGGTCAACACATTAGCTGAAGTATTACTTTTGCTGCACGTTTTAACTTAAAAATGTAAAACCTATGTGAAGTTATTACCTTTTTCTCTCATTTGAAACAAATAACATGACTATTGTTGTTGTTGTTGCTTTGCTGCTGTAACTACATTTGGCATATGAGAATTTTAATTTAGCTAGCAAATTATTTTGCTATCTATAAGACATTGTATATAGTTCTTTCTTGTAAGGCCTATGTGTGATTTCTTCAAATTATGTCGTCACGTTTCTTCTGTTACCGTTATGTGGTGAATGAATAAAGATTTTTCCATTTAGACAACGATGGCTAAAAACGATTAATTCTCACAAATGATTAGATTGCAATTCGATAATATGGAGTTGTTTAATTTCTACATCTTAAAAACCAAGGAAACTCATAATGCTAGATGCGCCCATGTGTTGGTTTCGTGGTCGATTGCGTCAGTAATTAAAGCAGAACTCTCGCAAGGCGCTAACTGTCGAGCCGCTGTTTGATACATGATTCGGTTCCACAACACCTTTGTTCCCTATACCTAACTCAGTCACTTGCCTCGACGTTTATTATTTCCGATCGTACTGCGAACCCATTACGCACGGCAGATAAATCAGGAGATGTCACTTTGGTTACGCTAAAGTTGCGAAAGTTGTAATTGATGTGCACACTTTTGCACCTTAGGCTGACGGTCCGCACGTGCGAAACACAAATAAAACAAAAACAAAACAATAACAACATAATGTCTTATAGCCTATGCAGAGACATCGATATTAAGATCAATAAAGACTTGTAGGCCTACTTCAGGAATCGGCCACCTTTACGTTATGGTAGCAAAAGAACAATATAGAGAATAATATTTTAAAACAAGAAATTTGTGCAGAGCTCATGAGACGTGCGACAGCCTTAGCAGTTCTTATTTGCAGGTTGTCTTGATCTATCTCTATCCATTTTGACGCAATTCACCTTTGAAATCTACGCCGCTACCACAAATTGCAAAAAAAACATTAAAACCTCTATTTTAGAAGTTCAAGGTCATCGATGTTCACAACAATAAAAAGCTTGTTATTATTGCAATAAGTAGCATGTATCTGTCCGTCTGTCTGCAATCGTTTTCACGCTACACGAGCCAAATAGCGGTAAAATAACCACTTTTTAAAGGGGGGGGTAACTGTATTCGACGCCCACCTGCGCCGGCCTTCTTAAACCTAAAAGGTCGAGACTTGGACTGCTAAAATCTACGTGTAATGCTAAAAATTTTATACGTAGGTTGTCTTGGTCTATCTCCAGCCATTTCGTCGCAATGCAGTGTTGAAATGTGCGTTGCATCCAAAATGGCAAACAATTTACTAAAAACCCCTTTTGTGGGGTTCAAGGTCGTTCAAAGTCATCGATGTTGATAAATCTAAAAAACCCGTCACCAGTACTTGTTATGATAAGTAGCATGTCTGTACTGATCTGCAACCGTTTTTACTCTATACGAGCCAATAACAGCAAAATAACGTTTTAGGGGGTATTCCTCATTGACGCCCTCGTTCGAGGAGAACCCCCGCACCCAGGAACACGAAATTTTGTTACAAAAAATTAGAGACCTTGAGGCAGCCCAGGGTAAAGATTTCGTGATCATAGCTTGCACCGTTTTAATACAGCTCACGAGTGTGACAGACAGACAGACGGACAGACGGACAGACGGACAGACGCCTAGACGATGGCTAAGACGCGCGAAGCATTCTGCTGTCGCGCGTAAAAATCAGTCAACAAAATACTCGAAGTGAAACACATAGAATACAGATAATCAAATAAAATATTTTTAATAATAATTCGTTTTTTAAAGAAATACGTGATTTATTAGACCTATAGCTTATTCTTCTCGGGTTTCACAGTGCGCGCGTAAACTTAATCCATCCGTGAACGAAATTGGCTGGCTTTCTCATGAAGGCCAGTAATAGAAACAAAATTGGTCGATTATATTTGACGCATGTATATAGGCTTATGTCGTGTCTGCGACTGTATAGCATCTTATTTTTCGTCTAAGAGCAGACTTTGATCACTGATGATCCGTTGGAAATAGGAATAGGCCTACTTCAGAATTACAGCCGTTATCAGTTAGTCATTTCTTTTTGTGCATTTGTATTTTTTGTATAAAAAACGACAGTAGCCTCGCGGACGTTAGACGGTCGACCAAAACGACGGAATGACTATAACAGTTAAAGCTAAACAAAAATTTTGTTTGGAGTAAGTATCTCGCAAGATATATCAAGAGAAATTCATTGCAAGCGAAAGCTGAATGCACGCGCTAAATTATCTGCGAATTGTGACCGCTGTCTCTCCGTAATGCACTGTAAGCATGCGTCGAGGGTGCGCGGTGGACATCAGAAGACACATAGAATTCTGCGCTTGTGACCTCTCGGCACGGGTCAAGAGCGGGTTGACATTCTCTGGACATTAAAAGGCAAGTTTAAAGCCGACCTGATATTGATCTTTTCCCGCTACACGGGCCCATAGATCGATTAGCAGATTTCGACGCGCGTACGGATGACGCGAAAATTGTTTTGATAAACGCCGCTGCTAATGCATTGTGGACGTGACCTTGCGTGACCTTGGAGTTATCTCGCTAGAAGTGGGACTGTATACGCGTGTTTGGAGGTCAAGAGAAACAGAAGCGCTCCGTCGCAGAAGACCGTAGCCTATATAGGCTAAACACAGCCAAAAAACATTAAAGGGCATGCCCCCTTGAAGTTTGTGATCCGGCCTAAAGATTCTAGCAGTTTTTTTTTATTTTGCAGCATTTAAGTAAGATTATTTAGATTTTAGAACAGATGTTGTTTGTCGTTGCTTATTGTAAATCAGTTGAACTTTACGTTCTAGATTTATCTGTTTAATGTCGTCGTTATTTAAAAAGACGTCTGGACTCATTGCATGGAAGCTTGTGACATCGTTTTTAATTAAGTTCGTATATCTAAGTTAGTTTAGTCTGTAAACGTAAAATAATGCGTATATTATACTAGATTCACTGCAATAGACAACCACATGAAATCTAACGTTAGAGTTTGCGCGGCTTCGAAATGATCTGAAAAGTCAAACAGTAGGACGGCGAGTCGGCACATGGCTGTCAGACGATGCTAATGGTCGTCTCTGTGTAAGCTCACAATGCTTCTGTCGTATCAAACTCCTATCAGACTCGTGACGGTGGCGACATGATAGCCTATAAGAGACTCTTAACTGAGTCTGCTGCTGCTGGCTGTCTGGTGACTTCAGACGCGGCGGCAGCCAACGACGGTCCGCTGCAGCTTGACCGAAGGCACTCGGCACTTGACAGAGCAGCCGTGCAGACAACAGATCATCGATGACGACGTCGTCAACGGGGTGTTTACACGATCCAGCAAACGTCCCGCAAACTTCCAGCAAATGTATTCAGAATACACGACGTGCTAATGCTGGACGTTTGCTGGATCGTGTAAACACTTTATAACTTTCTGAGGCACTCCGTCGAATAAAATATAAGCTACATGTACCTACATGCACGCACTTTTGTCAGACTATTCGACGATCTGATGCAGATAGCGGCAATACGTGCGAACGGCGACCGGGAGTTACCAAGTTCTGCTTCTCCATGGATCAAACGAAGACACTACACAGTTACATGACGACGAAAAAAAAATAATCCGGCCGCGATATTAACATCTGCTTAACTTCATTAGGCCTACTGTTTGCTGGTGCAGCGTCTGGCATTGATGCGTGTCTACCCTGTAATTTAATTTGTCTCTGACAGACCTAAAACCCCGCGCATAATATGGTATTTAAATTTTATTATTATCATTATTTCTTCTTTTCAACTCCCAGAACTTTGTTTTCGAGAAAGCCTAAAAATTGACTAAGAAATGCAAACGTGGGTAGGATTTTAGTCCGAGCAGTCAGCGCAGATTTTGCAAACCGATGTATATAAAATATGTAGGAATTGCAAATTATCATTTAGCCCAAGTCCCTAAATAAGCTTAAAGTCTATCGCGGCATTAGTTACGCATTTGACGCTGAAGCTGCTCTCTGAACGATGACGTCATATAGTGATGATGGCGTCACGGTTAGATCGATCGAGGTCGATCTTGGTTTAGGCTAGATTTGCTGCGAGTGTTTAGCCCATTTTCTGCAGTTTATTGTAAGGTTTCGCTACACTATGAGGTGAGATACGTATTACCCATCGCACTGCAGGACATATCTGTGGGTGTAGTGATAAGTGTGTAGCTACTGATTTGCGGAGACTAGCTAAAGTTTTTATAGCCAGCCACGGAGCAAGACTGGTCCATGGGCGATCATTCGTGTTTTGTTTTTATGACAGCACAAAAAATGCGTGTTGCAGTGCTTTGTAAAAGATTTTCCCCTTTCTTCCACTTGTCTTTTTTTCATTGTTTCTTTTCAGCTATTCACCCTTTCTTCTGTCTTCCTGTTTACGACAAAGTTATAAAATCGTGTTTTTTATGAATTTTGCATCATCCATAATTCTTTGCCATTATGAGATAGCGCGTAAGCCCAAATTTTATTAAGCTAACGCCGACTTTGCGACAAAAGTCGCGGTCTTTGTCGCGAACACAAATCATGAAAGTCCTCGGCACAAATCATGTGGCTGACTTCCATGATTTGTGTTGCCGACTTTCGCAATCTGTGTCCAAAGTCGGCGACAAATTCGCTGATTTTGTCGCCGACTTTTCTTGTGCTGTGCATTCTAACGGACTAAATTCCATTATCGAGCGACACAAACGTGTTTGTCGCAAACTTGTCAAGGACGATGTCGCAAATATTTCGACATGTCAAGATGGCTTGTGTCTGCGACTTTCCCTATGGGGAAGTTTCGGTGAAAGTCGGCGTAATTGAGTTTGGGCTTAACCTGACATTGCTAGACCTATATCCGCCAGCTGGCAGCACTATTTTCGGCAGAGGTTTAGGAGATCTGATCGCTATAGTACGGGGCCTATAGTTGCTATTGTTAATGGGCGGAATTTGCAGTGCAAGCCGTTCTGCCCATAACCATACATTTCTCCATAGCGTGGTCTGCCTGTCACATTTCTGCACCCTGCACGCTTAAACCGTTTGACGTATCAAGATGCTGTTTGGCAGCTACATTTGCAGAGTTTAATGTGTTAGATAAACCCCCCAGGAACGAGAACATTTGGCGGTGGAACCTTTTCTAACCGAGACATACATGCAATTGCAAATTGCTGCTGTTATACCGGTGAATAGAAACGAGAAACGATTCCGCCCTTCAGCAAATTACTCTGGTTCTTGTTGTGCGCAGACACAGCATGTCGGGCAGTGCGTGGCTGGAAGTCATTGCCACACTGATCGTGGATTCGATGATCGTTCGTCTGTCCAGCGGTCTCGTCTGCTACGACTGTGTGCACAGTGCGGGCGCCACCAGCGCTTCAGCACGCACGGGAGGACAAGTCGCTTGCGATGGCTACGCTGAGGAATGGCAGTCGTGTCACGTGACTGATGGTGCGGGGTCCTGCCTGCTTATGGAATACGGCAAGTTAATACTAACATGCTGAAGGTTGCCTATAAAGCTGTTTATGATGGTAACCCATCTCTGAGTATACGGAGCGTCACCTGTCATATGGAATCACACAGTTTTGCCTGCCACGTGACACAACTGAACGCACCCGTCTTGACCCCAGCCAAACAGGCAGGTACTCGATTTATCTACCCCAGAGGGATGAAAGGCTAAGTTGACCTTGGCGTTTGGTTATAATACCAAGCGATGGTTTACCGGCATGGGCCGGCATGACATACCGGCACTACTTTGGCTCGGTACCGCCACTTCTTTCGTGAGATAGTTACAAAATAATATTTTTAATACGCAGTATTAGATTTTGATTCTAACCACATTCCGACATTTTTCATTCTGGTACTTATTTTTACACTCCAAGCCTTGCTTCATAAACTCGACCAAGTTGCTACCTGTTCTACACAAAATATAAACGGATTTCTACTTAGCAGTATACTAAGAACTAATGTTTTAATTTATTTCTTCAATGTTTCGTTGCAGAGAACGACGTCGTTCACAGCTGCTTTGAAGGCTCGCCGGCGACGAAGGGCTGCGCGAACACGACGTCGTTCGAGATCTGTCTCTGTGACCTTGACCTCTGCAATCTTCACCGAGCTGCTGCTGCTGCTGCTGCAGACGTCAAGACCCCCGTTCCTACAGCTCCCACCGCCACAGCCCTGCACTGGCTTGATCTGTCACAGTTCCGCTGCCCGTTCCCATTCTGCGGCGCAGGTGGCAACATCAACGCTTTGCCGCCTTCGCCTACCAGCCCGCAGTCAGTGGCTTTTGAGCTTCTCCGCGAACTGAAGCATCGCCCCATCACCGTGCAGTTGCATTTCAATTACTGCGATCCCAAATCGGTCCTCATCTCGATCATTCTGATCGTCTTTCTAATGCTCTGCCTTAAGATTTTCTTCTTCGTTATAAAGAAGCTCCAGTAGTACAGACGTGTTGCATCGTAACGAAACCCCAACCCAACTCTCACCTTAACTCCAATCCTATCCCCAGCTGTACCTTAGAATTGGCCACTGTCCAATGTCCATACTACTAAAGCGAAAAACTTCATTAATTTGCAAATGGGCCTAACTCAGAAAATCCAATTTTCGTTTCATAGTCGCCATTATGAGCCTTATTTTTTGCTTTTTGTTGAGTCAGTGTTGAAACTATAATTTGTCATTTATTGGCATACATTTTTGTAAACCTACAATTTTGTTATCAGCAAGAAAACTGATGAAATATCTGACTTTTGCTTGTGCTATTCGACGTACATGTGTGTTTTTACTCGTCGCCCGCGTCACTGTTGTATAAACTGCAGACCAGCAGTTTTTTACACAATTTTTCGCTTCTTAGTCTTCATCGTTATACAAACATTGTCATTGCATATGTGAGGATTTTACTCGGACGGACTTACTTGCATTGTGATATATTTACTGTTTTTACCGAAGTTTATTCGTTGTACGTCTAATTTTACATCTTGTTCTGATACTAAAAATGTGAATTAATTTATATGGTAATAATGATTATGGTTATTTGTTTATTTATTATAGTTGTGGCAATGACACACGAAGTACATGGAGTATACACATTACACAACAAAACGTTACAAAAAAAAACAAAACTAGAAATTTGGGCAAAGCCCAACATGAGTCTGCCCGGCGCCCTAAGTCCGATTAAGGGGACAATTTAGGGGGCTCACATTCTTCTCGTAGTAAAGTCACGTGGCCCGAACTTCAACGCATTAACAAACCAGAACGCACAGTGTCGACTAAGGGTAGGCAGACATTAGCCAACTAACCGTTGTTGTTAGTGGACCAAAATTCACCAATTTTTTTCAATGCGGGAGAAACGGTAGTTGATAATACCGTTTACCGCTTGTCGATATTTTTATTTATTCCAGAGATATTTGCGCTAAAAGTTAAATGTTGTCTTAAATCGCGCTGAATTTTGGACGTTTTTCGTTACTTTAAATTTTAAGGAGGCGGTGCCCCCCAAATTTGTATGCACGTTATTAGCCCCAATTAGGATTACATTACGTAGCAAAGTTTTATTAGGCTACTCTATTAGACCTTAAAGTTATAGTGGCTAATTCGCTACAATTAAAGCCAATTTTGGACCCCCTTTGAAAAAAATTGTAAGGGGGACCCAGGTCCCAGGTGGGAAGAGCGCTAGCAGGACTTGGTCATTCTATGGCGCGTGTAAAAATTTGGGGGCGCAGCACCACCTAGGGGCCGAAATATGGTCTTCCGAAACAGTCGATTAGGGTAGGTAGACATAAGCCAAATAACCGTTGTAGTTAGTGGACCAAAGTTCACCAAATTTTTTCTGTTCAACGCGGCAGGGACGGTAGTTGATAACGCCGCTTACCGCTTGTCGATATCTCCATCCGTTCCAGAAATATTCGCGCTCAAAGTTGAAAGATGTCCTAAATTGCGCCGAATTTTGGACATTTTTTGCTATCCCAAATTTTAGCGAGGCGGTGCACCCCAAAATTTGTACACACGTTCTTAGTCCGACTTAGCACTATGTCACGTGGCAAAGTTTCATTAGGCTACTCCCTTTGGTTTTTGAGTTATGGTGGCTAATTCGCTACAATTAAGGCCAATTTTAGACCCCCTTTAAAAATTGTAAGGGGGACCCAGGTCTCCGGTGGGAGAAGCGCTAGCAAAACTTGGTCATTCTATGGCGCGTGTAAAAATTTGGGGCGCAGCACCCCTTAGGGGCCGAAATATGGTTTTTTCGAAAAAGTCGATTTGGGTGGGTACGATTTCACCGCTTAATCTCCGTAAATAATGGGCCGAGGTTCACCGAACTTTTATCACCCAATGCTGGAGAAATCGCGGTACAAAACCTCCCAGTCAGATTTTGAATATCTTCATCCGTTTCGGAGATGTTCGCCGCCGAACTTCGAAGTGGTCCGAAATCGGGCCAAATTTTGCATGTTTTGGCCCCTAAATTTTTTTGGGTAGGGCCCCCGAAATTTTGGACCGGCGTTATAAACTTCGGCTTAGTACTGACCACCGTGCGTAATTTTGCGCCGATCGGCCGACGTATCTCAGAGATCGTATGATTGAAATAAAAAAAAATACATCTGCGGTAAAACTTAAGTCCTCCCGAAAACCATCGTTTCTGGGCGACTAAAAACAATAGTCTAGGAACAGAATTATTAAGTATTCAGTAAGAAATAAACGACCGCATTTGAAATGATCACACCACTGATGGTATTACATACAAGAAATTTGAACCAATGCTCACGAGACGCGCGAAAGCCTATAGCAGTTCTGGTTCAGTAGTTTAGCTGAAAACTGGGGTGTTCACGCTAAGTTAACATACATATACCAAATTCTCTACGATAGTTCCGTGGCGCCACCTTGTGAATGATATTAACCTGTGTCGCAGCCCGAAATCGCCAAAAAAATCCATTAAAACCCCTATTTTGAAGTTTAAAGTTATTCAAGGTCATTGAATTCGGCGCCAATCGAAAGCCAGTGTACGACTTCCTATTAGTGATTAATAGTAACCTAGGCCCTATCTCGCACAGTTACCGAGATACAGCGACTTATTGGCCAAAAATCGCAAATTTTGCCCACCCTCTCTCATTTAGCGCCCTCGTTCGGGGTGACCCCTTCGAATTCATGGAAAAGCTTTACGGTTCCTGAAACTAGAGTCTTCCTGGCATCCGATGGTGAAGATTTGATGATCCTAGCCTGCACCGTTTTTGACTGATCCACCCGTGTGACAGACAGACGGACAGACAGAATTGCGATGGCTAAGACGCGCTGAAAGCAGTAGCTGCTTTCGCGCGTAAAAACTGTGGAAACAGAATGCATGACGTAACGTAATGTTAAAGCTTAGACTTTGCTATAGCTTCACTTCTCCAGAACTGTTTTTCAGAGATGCTGTCATATGCGACAAAACGCTAATCATTAAAGCAGGAATGTATTCAGTGCACTGCTTGCAGCAATCCGGCGTGTTGGTGCTGGTGGGCTCGCGCAGTGACCGGCAATGTTCCACAGCTGTGGACCAGTCACAGAAGAGGCTCGCCGACCAAATCAGTCCGTTGCGACACGTCATAGCAGGAAGCCGGTGGTACTTCTAGTGATCAAATGACGCGTCACTGCAGTGATGAGCAATTAGTAATGTGATGTGATGCAAGTGCCGCGCTGCCGCATCAGCTGCGGAAACTGCGAGCAACAACTTGAAGATCAAAGCAAAGCCGACAAGTGCCGAGCAGAGCGGCGACAGGACGAAAGCACTTCGCCATGGCTGGGCTTTTGCGTGGGCCACTGCTGAAGGCACAATTGACGTAGAGAACAGAAATAGAACGCTGAAACAATTTCGAATAGAGCTAAAATTCTTAACACAGTTATTCCGCAAATTTCTCCAATCGAATTATGTAAACAGCATGATGCAAAAATAGTTTCAGGCTCGTTTTAACTGCAGTCCATAAATAACAGCCATTGAGAGACCGGAATTAAATGCAGTTTTTGGAAATTGTTTTGTTTCTGTTTTATTTCACGTGTGCGGACAACCTAAGTGACGATGACTCAGCCCTTTCTTTACCGGTCTTAAAGTTTTTCCACGGTCTAGTGGCCAAAACGATAAGACTCAAAACTTCGGAAGTGCATCTGGCACGGCCAAATGAATGGAATAAGAGAATTTTAAATCAGTAGCCGAACTGTAAGCGGTGCTGATCTCGGACCGTTTTTAGCCATTAGCCAGACGTCATGCAACTTAGAGTGTAAGCATAAGAGCGACTTCATGGATCAGAGCCATGTTATACCAATAAGCAGAACTGTCATTAAGTTAGTAAACAAAATGATAAATAAAAAACATTAAAATTAAAATTAAATACATTATAACACAAAAGGAACGCGCATGATTGCAGTACGCTGCCAGCAAATAGTTAAGTGCAAAAAAGTTATATAAGCTAAGGTCCCTAGTATAACAAACAAGTAAATTCAAAAATACGATAAAAAATAAACACTGCGTCAGCTATGCATCAAAAACTTAACCACGTGTTAAATGTTTTTACATAAATAAACAGATTTATACTTAGCATTATACTTGGTTATATTTAGTTAAAACTACTACTTAAATCTAAATTTGTTTATAACGCATAATGTAAGCCTGTGCTATTTAGTAACGGTAAAACATTTGCGATTTACTAAAGCAAAAAATCGTAAATGATAGTGGGATTAAAAATTGAGATAAACATGGAAATAAAATAGAAAATAAAAAATAAAGTAATAACAAGCAAATTTTAACAATGTTAGCATTGTTAGCAATGTTAACAATCTGTCCCTTATAAAGGAGAAACATAATGATAATCTTTATTTCACCAAACAAACATTGGTAGACAAAAATTAAACAAAAAAAAACAAAAAACAACAATATAGAGTCAGACTCGCAGAATTGTCATGTTGAGTTGGCGAACATGTGTACTGCAGGCGCTGTAAACTTCAGAATCATTGATTTATCTGAGAAATGACGAACTGCGATGCTAACTAGAAGTCTTAATTTGGTAGTAACATAATGGCCGGATGGTCTCGTCCAGTTATCTGTCATTGTTTGTTTTTGTTATTCATCACGTGGGCGTCGCGAGATCGTAACGCATATACTGCAATCAAAGGCAACTACAATCTGTTGCCGTCAACACTGTAGAAGTCATGATAGCTATAGGCCTATAAAACTACATAGCCAGACAGGGGGAACGACGGCGTGTAATGTATAATTACAGAGGGTGACCAACTAGTAATAACACCATGGAGTAATAATTTCCCGTTGTACCGGCCGGACGACAAAAAGTTAAACATTGGGTGTGAACTAGTCGATACGGATATGCGCGTCTGTGCCGCTGTCACATTAAAATGTCTCCCCAATGAAAAGTCTGCCCGGGGAGAGATAATAGCGAGATTGATATGTTTCCTCTTGTTAAAATATCGTCGGCCCATAAAAAGTCTTCCTATTGTATGATCGCCTCCCCCCCCAGAAAAGTTTCCCGCGGCTGATAATTTACCGGTAAAAATCCGTCCCGCCCGTCGACCGCCGACCAGGGCGATTTTTGCTGGTAAATTGTCGGCCGTGTGTGGCTCGGTAGTCTAACGGTAACGTGTCGGACTTGTAATTCTGACGTAACTCAGAGGCGCAGGTTCGACGTCGCACCAGGACACTGCTGAGTAACTACCTGAGGCAAGTTGTTCACACACATGTGCCTTTGTCACCAAGCAGTATAATTTGAAACCGGCTTCACCGCTGGGACGTAAACAGGCACACCGCGTGACCGCGCGATACACTGGCCCCGTATCCGTGGTCTCGCAGTGTAAAAACTGGTGTCTGGCTGAGGGCCTTCGAAAACGGAGATCAGCGCCGCCCTATGGGCCGTAAGGCTCGGGAAGGACTTTACGTTTTTTTACGTCGGCCGGGAGAGACTTCTCTGGGGGCGATCCTATAATGGAGCACCGGCCGGCTGACATATTGTTGTGCGAGATCGTCGCCGGGTTGGCCGGTGTGGTACATGTAATGACAGGCTAGGCGAGTGCGGCGGAAACGGCAGAAGCTTTGACTGGCCGATGCAAGGATTGATACAAACCAGAGATAATGTACATTTTGACTTCCGCCGCTGCGCGTGTGCGCTGGCTGGGTAGCTCGGCATGAGACTGACACGCTTGAATTGAGCAACGAACATCATTCGCTAGCCTATAGGCTTATGTCAGTGATGTCTAACAAGATCATGCACGGATGTGGCTTTGGTCTCGAAATGCGGTCTCGGTCTTGCCTATACTTGGCTCGATAGAACCCGCAGTGTCGTTATGACAAGGGGCCAACCGCCCCGCTGCCAAAATTTTAGTCTGTCGGAAAATTTTCTACTAAAATGGGGACAAAATTAAAATGCCCATATCTCTTTTGTCGGAAACTCGCAGCTGCCGATCGCGAAAATCGCAACTTTTGGGCCAGAGAGTCTGTCGTCCATTTGGTTTGTCGCCAAGATCGCTGTAGACCAACCGGCTGAGATTTTCTTTACTTGTTAAGTTAACGACAGCACCTTTGCATCCTGGGATGTACACATTCTAGTAGTGGTTTTAGTCTGGTGTATCTGTTCTTAAAAGTCGGCAGCTAAAAAGCTCTAGCATGGTCGATGTGCAGCCAACCTCGTCCGCTGAGATCAGGCTTCAGATCCATCCTGTTCCTGGGGCGCATCTTCGCAGACTATGTCACTTATTGTGAACGATTGTCCAGTTCAGATATGAAATTTCCCGACGGTCTGATGAGGAGGCTACCGCCTGGCTCGGCATGCAAAGCACACGCTAAGAAGAATGTCCACGTGGTGATTGAGGACTGCAGACGCAATGACGTGTCAATCTTGACGACAGACCCGTAAGCGCAGCGGTAGGCCGTCTATCGCTTGGTCCTATGCTGTAAAGTGATTAATCGTCGTGACCGTTGTGTGACGAACTGCCGCCTGCCGTGCCGTGCAGAGAGAGTGAGAGAGAGTGAGCAATTTAGAAGCGATTAAAATGTGATGACGCACGAACGGACAGACAGTCGGTGTCGGTCTGTCACAAGCCACACAAGTCACTCGCGAGAGACGAGCCGCCACCACGACAGGCTGTTTTACAGCCAGATTTCTCGCTGCCAGATCGAACGTAATGCTGGGTCGATGATCAGAATTACAATTACGATATTATAGTGCCCCAACACGATTTCAAAGTCCAGACTCTAGAATAAAGCTCTCAAAAATAGTATGCACTTTAAAGTTTGTTGCCTTCTGACTTTGGCGTGCGGCGATTTCACGTCGAATGTTGGGCAAAGTGGTTTCAACGTAACTTCAAAAATGGTTTAAACTTGCTCTCTCCGATTTCTACTTCGACACCAGAGATATGCTTGATAAACCCGTTCTTTATTGCAGAAGAGCTAAAATGTTATTTTGGAGAAAAAAACTCTGGAAAAGCAAACGATTAAGGTGATTTCAGACGCTTGTCGTGCTGTCCTTAGCCTATATTTACTTTAATTTGCTTTTAAGTCGACTTTTAACGAAATTTTTAGATTTAAAAGTTTTATTGGTCGTTACAACTTGTTAACGATTGATGTTGTGATTAATTGCTATTTTTCACAAGTTTACCGATTTTGCTACATCGTCGCCATCACTAGGATAAGGTCACTACGTAGAAAGTAGCCAAAGAACTGGCGACTGATAGAACAGAATGGCGTCAACGTGAGGCCCAATGCATTCACCAGAATGCAAATTGAACTAAGGTCTAAGGTAAAAATCGGCATCACTATAGACGGATCGTTGCGCCGTCGATGCATGCCAGCGCACTGCAGTCATCATGCTATGACGAACCGTTGGAGTGACACTGTGACACCATTCCGGGATATAGACAGACCACCGGCTGGGTGACTGTCAGCTGCCGTACCCGCGACAGCCTGCTGCTGCTGAGGACAATTAAAGACTGCATCCCAGTGCATGGAAGTCATTCCGCATCACTCGCTGATGTGTCGCCACCAGTGATGGATAGTGCTAGTAGACAATACGGTACGCTGCCGCTATAGCAAGTGGCATGGTCGTACCGTACTGTTCACACCTCGCTGCGGGGGTCCGTCATCTAATGACCAATTTGCACTCGACATGAGCGCAGCACTCTGAGCACTCTGGAAACAAAGCTCAGCATCCTGAAGACATGTGTGTTCAGTACAATGCTGTACGGTTGTGAAACATGGACAGTTACAAAACG
>Ga0056128_1002056_pt1 | contig 23460 bp, 16 predicted proteins | sample WorMetLIZISLAND2_FD_71113 | JGI IMG/M metagenome (GOLD analysis project Ga0056128, IMG submission 71113) | Marine gutless worms symbiont microbial communities from Max Planck institute for Marine Microbiology, Germany - Olavius geniculatus... ... | reverse complement strand
GAACTTAGAGAGTTGGGACTTGGACTGCTAAAATCTATGTTTAATGCTGAAAATTTCATATGCAGGTTGTCTAAATCTATATCTAGCCATTTTGGTGAAGTTCACTCTTAAAATGTGTGTCGCAACCCAAAATCACGAAAAATTCACGAAAACCTCCAAATTTTGGGAGTTCAAGGTCACTGATGTTGACAAAATTAAAAAGTCCATGACTAATGCTAGTTATGATAAGCAACATATTTGTACCTATCTGCAACCGATTTTACACTAGAAGAGCCAAAAGCGGCAAAATAACATCTTTTTAAGAGGGTACCGATCTTTGACGCCCTCATTCGAGGGAAACCCCCTCACCCAGAGACATAAAATTTCGTCACGATAAACTAGAGTCATTGGGGCAGCCCACAGTGCAGATTTCGTGATCCTAACGTGCACCATTTTGATACAGCGCACAAGTGTGACAGATGGACAGACAGACGGACGGACAGACAGATGCCCAGGCTAAGACACGCGAAGCATTCTGCTATCGCGCTTAAAAATGTGCATACATATGTACACCGGCAAATACCTAACTATAAACCAGTTAGTAAAACTACCGATTCACCAGTGTGTTAATCCCAGCAAACAGCAGCAACAGCTTTGCAAATCAAACCATCACACACCAATCTTGAAACAGCAGAACTGACGCAGACTGCATACAGCATCTGCTGTCGGAGACTCAAAGTTTAAACAATAAGCTGCAGAAATAATACCAATAACTGACGACATTAGCACAATTACTAGAAATTTCACAATCAGCAATGTACCTCGTTGTTTATGTCAAACACTCCTTCTTGAATTTTCTGGTAGATTTCTTTCGCCGTGTTTATGAATGCCTTAAGGACAACAACCGGGCATTAAACACAGCTCAAGCAAAACAACATGCTCGGTTGCAGACAACGTAACTGTCACTTTGATATGGCCTTCTAACTAATTAGTAGGCAGCAAATTACTTACAAAACAGTAGATTGTTATGCATCTGCTAATCTATCTGTCTTAGCAATCCCTAAAAAAAGTCTCCCATAGAATCCCGACTTGATCTGCAGCAACACCATAAATGAATGCTGTTTTAAACAATAAGTAATGGTAGTAATAGCAGTACCAGCAGCAGCAACAACAGTGACACAAGTAGTAATGGCAAAGAGCCATACAGAAAATACAGAGGTTACTAACTGCTGAAGCAAAAGCAGGTATGCATACAAATGGCGCAAATTAAACACAAAAAAATTTGCAAAGTGCCACAACCTCAAACATTTTTAGTAATCATTTAAAATGTTCAAAAGTGACAATCTCCTATCAAAATGTGACGGGCAAATTGTTCTACAGCCGCAGTCCTCCAGGCCATCTTATGAAAACTGGAATCTCCTCCTCCCCTGCTGGGGGTCCGTAGAAACACGCAGTCAATCATAATACCTCTTCGACATTTGCTGCAGTCTTTGCCGAGGTTTCCATGAAGATGAGGCCGTGTTCACGTGCAAATGCTTCGCCCTCCTCTTTTTTCACATCACGACGAGCCTCCAAGTCACTGCAATTAACAGCCACACATTAGCTGCAATAACCACTGCAATAACAACTACAGCTGTCAAAGCATTAATTCTTTTAGCGCATTACTGCATTGCGTTAATTTTTTAAAACTAGTGTTAACGTGTTAATAATGCATGATTACTACTGCTGATATTGTAGGTGAACTGCATCAAGAGGGTGACTGGAACGAAGTCCACGAAGTTGTGCCTGTGTCGCGGGACCGTGATAGTAGTGATGGAATGGCAGCAAAAGAATTTCTAATTACCTGAATATTATTCAATTGTCAAATAACTACGGCTTAATAAAATACTAACAATTTATTAACATGTCGGGTTAACGCGTTAATTTGACAGCTCTAATAATCACACATTTACTGACATGAAAACTGATAAATATACAATTTTACATATATACAGAATTGTCTTCGGTAACCAACAATAATGCCAATTCAGTCAACAGTACTACAGCATTACAGAAACTCAGCTCAAAGGCTAACTGCGTACTGTTTAGATACGAATGCAGTGTCCCAATGATAAAAATATTTTGTCAGTTTTTAACACTTACTTCACCTCAATACCAAATCCATATCCTTGAAACTAAGTAAGCTACTTTCCTTTAACTGACAAGAGACAATTGCACAAGTATTGCAAAAAAACAGAAAAAAACACCACCTATGTGTAATATACACAGGCACAACAATATACAAAAACTGACAGACCAGCTCTAGCTCTTCATTACCGGGCACTGTTTGATTCATACAACAATTTACACCATCTATATGCTGTTCATTATGTTGTAATTTAACTAACAGCATAAAACGAATACTGCTATGCAAACAGACCACTATGCACTATACCAACTCTTGAACAAAGTAACTAAATTACGCCAAGTTGCTACACTTGCTTCATGTAATATAGATACGGTAAAGCATGTAACAATTGCCACCAAGTACCTCTTATTTCCGATAAGCATGATGACCATGTTAGAACTGGAATGTTGGCGTGCATCTTCCAGCCATGTTGTTAAATGATTGAACGTATCTCGCCTGCAGACACATCAATGGCTGTCTCTCTCTAGTGCTTATGCACTGAAATCTAAGACACCGATTCTCTTGGCTGTCAAGACACAGACTAAAAAGCTATTTCAAAAGATGTGCATTGTGCAGCAGCTCATATTGCATTAACTCCCTTTTATCAAGTATCAAAGCATTTACTATTCTTACTACAGTGCAGACCATCTAATTCAACAAAGTGTAATGCTAATATTATAACCAGCCAAACGAGCACGAAGAGACAACCAGTTACTAGTTAGTCAGTCACCTTGTGATGTCGTAGACCAATAATGCTCCGGCTGCTCCACGGTAGTAGGATCGCGTTATTGACCGGAATGACTCCTGACCAGCCTTCAACAACAGAATACTAAAAGTAAAAGCAAAGGCCAGGTACTAGCTACTGTGCTGCTTACAGAAATCTGACTCCTAATCAGAAGTACTTTACAGTCTCAGAAGAGACAGCTGATTGGCACAAGCTAATGATACCATGGTGTACTATGTGGCCATCTATTGTACAAGTCACTAATCAACTGGACTGGACATATGGTTCAGCTAGCAGATGTACCACCACTCAATCAGCTACACTAAGCCTTCACCCTACAGCCCACAAGCTACTGTATTTTTCCTATCCCACTAAAAGTAGGTGGCTGAGTTGATCACAGTGATTTTTCACTATATTGTGAATAACAATGTGTGTGAAAAACCATCAACCGTGTAATAATAATAATAATAATAATAATAATAATAATAATAATAATAAAAACTCTCAGTAGGTTAACAACTAGATGCTTGCAAATGGCCTGCTGTAAAATTTAAACACTCCCTGAGAACTTTCCACTTAGCCAGAAAACTATTTTTGGTAAATCAAAAGCTATTTTTGGTAGATCAAAACCTTGTCATCATATTTTAGTTATCTAAAAACAGTGACAGTCACTTATCAACCAATAAATAAATTCTTAATCAAGTGCAAAATGTGTTAACCAGATTAATTCTAATACAACTGATAGTAACAAGTAATTTGAGCAAAGCTCACGTGACGCACGATAGCAGCGTTACTGCAAGATGGGCATTAAGCAATTATGTACAGCATGCAAATAGATGCAATTCACTCTAAAAATGTGCACCGCAGCCGAAAGTTGGAAAAAACATTAAAACCGCTTATTTTGGTGGTTCACGGTCATTCAAGATCATCAATATCAACACCATTTAAAAGCTCGTCACTAGTGCTTGTTATGAAAAGCAGTTATGTCTGTGCCTATCTTCATCTGTTTTCACGCTAGATGTGTCAATACCCATAAAATAACCACTTTTTAAAGGGATACCCCTTTTTGACGCTCACCTGCGCAGGCGTCCTTGAACCTAGGTGGTTGCACTTGGACTGCTTAAAATTTCATATGCTGGTTGTCTTGGTCCATCAACAGCCATTTTGTCGCAATTCACTCTTGAAATGTGCACTGCAGCCGAAAATTGTAAAAATTCACTACAAACCCCTATTTTAAAAACTCAAGGTCGTTCAAGGTCATTGATGTTGATAAATCTAAAAAGCTCGTCACCAGTGCTTGTTATTGTAAGCAGCATGAATGTACTTATCTGCAACTGTTTTCACGCTATACAAGCCAACAGCGGCAAAATAACATCTTTTTAGAGAATGCCCTTCTTTGATGCCCTCATTCGAGGGGAACCTCTTCACCCAGAGGCACAAAAATTTGTCACAATAAATTAGAGTCCTTGGGGCATCCCACAGTGAAGATTTTGTGATTCTAGCTTGTATCATTTTGATACAATCACAGAATGTGACAGACGGACAGACAGACAGATGCCCAGGCCACGGCTAAGATGCATGAAGCATTCTGCTATCGCGAGTAAAAAATAGCACCTACAGTGTCCCATATCTGAAGTTTGATCTGTTTGCCATCAATGGTAACCATACGAGCTCCAAATTCAACACCTACAACAAATACATATCCAAATTAATGGAATATACAAACATTTGCACGAAATAATAGATAAATTCAACAAAAATGTACGTGACAGCACCTGACCATTTACAGTAAATAGCAAGCATGGTCAGCATGGTGCAATATGCAGCATATATCCATTATCCAACTAATAGTCTAAACAGTGTTCACATTGTTAACAAGCCATATGACGACTAGTGACATTATTGGTCCATTCTCTCCAACTAGGACTACATAAATACTGTGTCCACTTCGGTGTAATTCTGGTCATACATTCTAAGCAAAAATTGTCTGCTAACAAATTGAAAAAAAAACTGCAATACAAAAACAGTAAAAAATGCACAAAATGTAACTTTCATGCATGTCAAATAATGGAGAAATATCAGAACATTTACCAATAGTCAAATCATGAACGGGCTGAAAGCGTTTGTCAGTAAACTGAAGCAACAAGCAAGACTTGCCAACCGCTGAAACAAAAATATTAGTTAAATATAACCAAAACAAAAAAATTATGTATATGCAAAAACTGACTATAATATTTAAAAAGATCAGTACTATGTGACCACTGTGGTATGGAAATTCTTACAACTTTACTAATTTCACACCTTTGTAGTGATATATACACATACAGATATCCACACACCAGCTGTAATTCACTACAACCAAAATGACTATGGATCCAAAGTCAGTGAGACAGAAAGGCAACAAACAAGTGTAGTGTAGCGTCACGTCACTAATTAAAAGTTACTACGATTAACATTTTGACAAACTGAATAATAAGTGATAACAGTTCACAAAGTCAGTAATCTTTGGTTTCATTGCAGCAGCGCAACTATTATATAACCTATACCTATACGCTTAAAACTCGGCTTATGTGTCATAATCAAGCTTCCTTTAAAATGAATTCTTACATCTATACTGGGGTCTAGGCCTAATAACCGCTTGACAAACGCCTATCTATAGACAGCATCAGACATTATTGCAAACATTCTAAGGCGAGAAAGTGTACTAAAACTCTGTATAATAAAATATATGTGTAAGCCTAATGATTTTATTTCAGAATTAAACAAAGCATTAAACATTCACACAATGGTTTATTCTCATCATCATGCATAAACTGTCTAAACCTCAATGTTGAATTATCGGTATTCAACGAAGGCAAAACGTCCAAGGTGAGGGGGCGAAAGAACCAGGGGGCAAACAAGCCAGGGGGTGAATCAGCCAGGGGGCGAACAAGCCAGGGGGCAAACCGGCAAAGGGGCGAAAAAGCCAGACACCGTGATGTCAGGGCGTGTCTGCGTGGGCTTGTGTGAAGTCTGGCAATGTCCGTTCTGCACCCATTGGGCAGTCAGTTGCTTTTAAGGTCAATGGTAAATACAGGACCTGTCAAATGAAGAACCGTAAAAATGACGGACAAAATCGCAAGCCCTGGAAAATAACGGACCAAATCTCAATGGTCTTGCATTTTCAGGTTTTTCAAAGTCATGCTTTTCCGCTTCCAATATTCGCCATCTAGGAACACAGCTACTGGCAAATCTTATCCCAGCGTCACCACTACTGCAACCCCCGGCATTAACATGACATCTGACCCTGCGCTTAAACTGGCTCGGTGTTATTTTCCGTCCGCATTGATCGAAAAGTAAGCAAATGTGAGGCTGTTGTTCGTCCACCACAGACGGAAAAGTAAGCAAGCCTGAGGCTATTTTCCATCCGTCACTAACTAAAAAGTAGACTATATGATGTTATTTTCCTTCCACCATGGACGTATGGAGATTGTGACTGATGGAAAATGACCGCCTAATTTTTTTGGTATAATACACAGCCTTACACATGCATTTGAGTAATGTGACGTTAGGTATGACTCTGTTAACTAAAAAGTCTGTACCAAGTGGCGTTTCGATTATATTAAACAATTCTTGTTGTGTTGTATTTTTACTGTACTGCGTTGCATTGCTGGATATGTAAATAAACCTAAGTATGCCATGGAAAAGAAGAGTATGTAAAATGAAATGAAACCACAATCAATATCTTTTAATGACATGCACACATACTAAAAACTCGATCATAACTATGCAGTGTGCCATTGACATCTGTAGATAAATGCAAACAGACAAAGAAATTGCAGTCGCTTTGAGCACATAGATTTCCACCGCACGGATGGAAAATAGTGTTCGCATGGTCTTTTCCATCCGTGGCGGACGGAAAATAGCCTCAGGCTTGCTCACTTTTCTGTCCCTATTGACGGAAAATAGCACTTTGAGCACTTAGATTTACGTCTGCACGAATGGAAAATAGCATGCTTACTTTTCCGTCTACCGCGGACGGAAAATAACATTGATGCTTAACCTGAAACTAACCCTAACCTTATTTCAGACCTTTGCTATGGCGGACCTTTGCTGTAGCAGGCTGTTACCATCGAAGTTTGTGGTAATAAGTCTTGCAAAGTGTGGCTATGGGTAAAAAGTGGATTGTGAATCTGCAGATATTGCAAAAGGTGGTAGTTACTATTTTCAGTCTACCCCAGACTGAACTATAGTCTTATTTTCAGTCCTGTCTTCAACAGCCTTAGCCTGTATGTACATTGTACAACCACCAAATAGTGGTCATAAATACCAGCCAAGGCTGTCCATGCACACAAACATGGACGACGAGCAGCTGCTCGCCCTTTTGCGACATCCACAGATCTGCACATCTGCCGATCCACTTTTTACCATAGTCTGCAAAGTGCAGTAAACTGCTAACTGCCTAACAGGCACTGGCGTGGATTTTGGTGTGTGTGATAAACACTCATACAAGGCAATACACTGATTAGCTTTAGAAGTCAAATGGTTGGCGAATCCATAAATTTATGTGCAGTAACATGTGACTGATACCTTAAACTACATGCCTTAGTGATCGTAAATTAATCTGTCGCTGCTGTATTTACTGATTTTTTTTTGCTGAGCACGTGGTTCATTTTATGACATTATTGTTCTAGGTTGCCAACTACCTGCCGTCCATCAGTGCAGCCATCGGTGGTTACACACCGCAGCGTTACATCTGGCGAGTGTGCATTGCTATCCACTGTAGTCCACGCTTTGTGAGCATCTTGTGCTACTACAAGTCGTTTCGCCAGCAGACCGTGCAGACATGCCAATGGCTGTATCATGCTGTTGTTACACTCACGTTGCTGCTAACAACCATCGAGAATTTCTGCCTGTTGCTGTTGACATGCATCTCATCTAGCGAAGACTACAGTTGGTTGTTTACTGTCTTTATGTAATACATTACTGCAGTTAAAAGTGGGCTCAGTCCAAATAATATAAGGGCCGTCCCAAAAGTTATTAGCGTCGACATATTAGACAACAATAATGTCTACAATTTATTACGCGCGAAAGCAGCTACTACTTTCAGCGCATCTTAGCCGTCGCAATTTTGTCTGTTCGTCCGTCCCTTCATCACACGGGTGGATCAGTCAAAAACGGTGCAAGCTAGGATCACCAAATCTTTACCGTCGGCTGCCTGGAAGACTCTAGTTTCAGGAACTGAATGCTTTTCCATAAATACGAAGGGGGTCACCTCGAGCAAGGGCGCTAAATGAGAGGAGGGTGGGCAAAATTTGCGATTTTTGGCCAATAAGTCACTGTATCTCAGTAACTATGCGAGATAGGGCCTAGGTTACTATTAATCACTAACAAGAAGTCGTCACTGGCTCTCGATTGTCACCGAATTCAATGACCTTGAATGACTTTGAATGCCAAAATAGGGGGTTGCGATTTTAGGCTGCAACACAAGTCTATATCATTCACAAGGTGGTACCACAGAACTATCGTTATGCGATTCAGATAGAGAATTTGGCATTTGTATATTAACTTTGCATGAACAGCCCAATTTTTAGCTTAACTACTGAACCGGAACTGCTATAGGCTTTCGCGCATCTCGTGAGCATTAGCTCAAATTTCTTGTACATCAGTGAAATGCACATTTTTTATTGATTCACATGAGTCTGTATTACTCATTGTAATTCATGACATCACAGAGCATTAGATAGAAACGATTCACAGTGTCAACGCAAACAGCATAAAATCAAACTTGGTGTTGCATGACAATTTTCCAGTCAGTAGCTGGATTTATGATAGTGGGGCTCCATGGCATCTGATTGTGGGAAAACCCTAATCAACAGAAAATTAGATGCCATGGCATTCTCTTTTTACAAATTCAGCTACTGACTGGAAAACTGTCATGCAACAGCAAGTCTGATTTTATGTTGTTTGCGTTAGCGCCGCTCTAAATCATTTCTATTTAATGCTCTGTGATGTCATAAATTATAATGACAATGTCATATCCGCAGCAGACTCATATGAGTCAGTTAAGAATGTACATTTTTCACTGATATATAGTTTGTGGAAAATATTGTTGTCTAATATATCAAAGAGGCTCAGGTTTGACTCTGCACCGGTACACTGCCGGGTAACGACCTTAGGCAGGTTGTTCACACACATGTGCCTCTGTCACCAAGCAGTATAATTTGGTACCGGCTTCATCGCTGGGACGTAAACAGGCACACAGCGCGATACACTGGCCCTGTATCCGTGGTCTCGCAGTGTAAAAACTGGTGTCTGGCTGAGGGCCGTAGGAAATGGAGATCAGCGCCGCCTTATGGGCCGTAAGGCTCGGGGAGGACTTTACGTTTTTTACGTTTTAATATATCAAGGCTGGAAACTTTTGGGATGGCACTCATAAAGATGTATTATCACTACCAGTAATAACTGTGAGCAAGTTGTTTGCACAGATGTGCATTTATCACAAGTAGCATAATTTGGTGATGTTAACTTTGATTCAGTACTTGTTGTTGGTCTTTTTGATTGGAAACTGGAAATGTCAGGGAATTTTGCAGATGTTGGGGAAATGTTCGGGATTTTGATAAAAATCACAGGATTGTTAAGGAAAAATCTTGTCCAGAACTTTCCTAGAAATTGTGTCAACAGGCTTTTAGTATCTCTCACTTAGTACTCTTATGCCAATTATTTTATGCTGTTTATTGTTGCATGTTGCTGACTTATGTTTTAGTTTCTAATTTTTATATTAGATGTTATATACTTGGTAGTTGGTGTTAGGTTACCCTAGTTGAGTTCCAGTTAAAATGGTCTGGAGTAGTCCCCGGAACCGTTAAGCTAAGGCATTAACAGCTGGTCTGAAGCCTTAGCGGTAGGGGGTAAGTTACCCCAGGCCACGCGACGTTTGATGGCCACGCCGTTGCTCAAAAATATAAAGTACACCAGAATGCGCTGTTTTAAAAACAAGATTCAAAAATTGTCTCCCCAGATGGGCCCCGCGAGAATGTTTTTCCCCGATTTGCCACGCGAGCGAACGTATCCACCAATTTTGCCAAGCTTGACGAATAATGAATTTATGTTGCACTGCTTATTGGGTATAAAGTACGTCACACAGTGACGAACGTATTCTCAACGTTCCGCGAAGTCATTGTTATTTATAAAAGTAATACAAAATTATTGAAAATTCATGCAAATTACCATACGTTAGCAGTCAATGAAATCGGCGTCATATCATGTTTTCCCCTGAAAGATAGACCCTAGCACAGTCCCATGCACAGATCTACCGGTATACATTAAGACCGTGGTGCTAATGGCCACTCGCAACCATGCTCATTAGTCATGCTCATTAATAATCATTCACTGATTGTTAGTCGCCATCGGCAGTTGGCACTGTGACGACCATAGATGACAACTGACGAGCTAGGAGACGCGCACTCGGGCTGGCGCTCTGCTTACAGCAGTGTGAGCACAAAACATGATTTTATTTTTTCGTTAAACCGCTATGACTGCTAGCTTATCGGCGGCAGCGGCGTAGAACCTTAGAACGGTTGGTTGCGGTTCGAGGCCTTAGCGGCGGCGGCGAATGATGGTGGTTCCGTGGATTAGTCAGGAGTATCATGAATCATCACGGAATTTCATAGTGTCTGGATAATGGTCACTTTGTATGTTTACTGAGAAGTTTTGAATGTCTTCTTTCAGTTGTTAATTGGCATTGTTTTCAATATCTATTGCCGAACAAGGAAGTGCCTAGAGTAGACATTAGCTTAGTGACATTGTTGTGTGTTTTGTGCCAGGTACTCATGAAGCCAGCTTCATTACATTCTTAGCATGCTCTGAGTTCTACATGCTTATTTCACTCATCTTGTACCGTTGGTTAAAATCGCCATCAAAAATGACTTCACAGGTTGGATTCTAGAGGTTATTTTTTAAACATGGTGTGATGCATGATGTTACATTAAACCTCTACCAAATGGTGGAGTCACACTTTTTTCTATGCTACCTTAGTATATTACGCATAATACAGTGTATTATGGTATATATCGTAACATTGTACAAACCAGTACTATTTTGTTGAACTCATCTGTTGTTGAATATAAATAGAATTGCCATAATGGCCAGAGTAAGTTTATGTAATATTTGGTATTTTCTAAACTGAACTACTATTTGCTCTAAAAAGTAGTATGTGTATTGTGCTACTTTTTAGTAGATTATCACCCACAGCTGTACAGTTCTGTAATTGATTGTCATAGTTGTGGAAAATGTAACTATTTCCAGCTCTTTGCTCATTGACCACTTTGGCACATTGTATTTTATTTACAGGAATGGGTGTCGTTTAAGCTGAAATGTTCATTCTTTGTGGTGAATGTGATAAGTTGTTTTTCGGCTGCATATTTCTTCTCAAGGCATAATAATTACTGCGAGCCTGGAGGTAATAGCACATTTTCCTTTTCTTATTATGCACATTTTTACAGTTTTCTTTTCTTAGAATAAGATGCAAGTATCGTATGCCACAGCAAATTGTCTATCTGTAGCATTGAACACATTGATTTATCATGGTTATATACAGGTTACTGGTGGTACAGGTTACTGCAGATGTAGAATAATTAGCCTAGAGTCTTCGCTGCAGCATTTTCAGCTGGCGAAGAGGAACATCTGGTGGAATAGACACATTTAGTCTTTGTAATTCTATTATAATGGATAGCATGATGTGTACATTTATTAATGTACATTATACATAATTGACACTTCTTTCTATAATAAGAGGAAATGTTATTTGATGGAATAAGTCTGTGGTAATTGTGGGATGGTCAAGACCGTGGTGCTAATGGTAATGATAAATTAAGCGCAAAGCAGCATTGCATATTGCTTGTTTCTGCTCAAGGGTTGAAACGTTGTCAAATGCATAGATGAGTGTGCAATATAAATTGACATGTTTAGTACAAAGCTTTATGTTATTTGTGTATGATTGCAGTGTATTCCTTCTTTGCACTGAGTGAGTACATTGTTGTCATTACAAACATTCTTTTCCATGGCATGGCAGTTTATGACTTCGGCGACGGAAATCTCACATTTATTAAGAGTGTGCATTCGGCTAACAAGTTGTTTGCTGCTGATGAGAAAATCAGCTGATATCCAGAGCACACGTAATGGCATGAATATCTTCCTGCATTTGCTTTTGCATTTGCATACATTGTTTGGAGACGTGTTGAAAGTGTGTTTCTGTTCGGCATAAATTTGCATTAGACTGCTGCCAGTTTTGACATTCTTTTTGGTAGTTTGACAGTTGATACCTTTCTTGCTGTCATATTTTTTATTTGCATAATGTATTGTGGTGTTCTCTGTGTTCATGTAGGACCCTCTTGTTAATTGTAAATGACTAACATTATAGTATATAGTATGTGAATATAATGCGACCTAACATAAGAGATAGCAATATGTGATGATCTGTGGTGTTATATCAGTTACTTAGCATAGCGAATGTTAGTTGTTTAGCTAATTTATATTATTTAGCTATTATTTTATTACGCGCGAAAGCAGGTACTGCTATAGCAGATCTTAGCCATCGCAATTCTGTCCGTCCGTCCGTCTGTCTGTCCGTCTGTCATGGGTGGATCAGTCAAAAACTGTGCAAGCTAGGGGGTTTTATTTTTTGGCGATTTTGGGCTGCGACAAAGTCTGTATCATTCACAAGGAGGTGCCATGGTACTATCATTATGTGCACTTCGGCATGACTGTAATAAAGGTGTTGTATTTTTATCCCAAATTCCCGCAAATCTAGCTCAAACAGTGACAGATTTTCGTTGTACAATTTTGTTGTATTGTGAGCGCAATAATTTATTATTTACTACATTTCTGATGCACAGTATTTGGTGAAACGGTTTGCATATCTTACAGCGTAATTTGTGACATTTTGTTCGATGGTGCTGCCACCTCGGTTATCGGTTTACAGTGCCCAGCACTAACTATCGCTGATTGATTGCATTGATTGAGTTGTTATATTTTTACACGCGAAAGCAGCTACTGCTTTCATCGCGTCTTAGCCATCGCAATTATGTCCATCTGTCTGTCTGTTCGTCCATCCGTCACACGGGTGGATCAGTCAAAAGCGGTGCAAGCTAGGATTACCAAATTTTCACTGTCAGCTGCACAGAACTATCATTATGCGATCCAGATAGAGAATTTGGTATTTGTATATTGATTTAGCGTGAACATTTCAATTTTCAGCTAATATACTGAAGCGGAACTGATATAGGCTTTCGCGCGTCTCGTGAGCATTAGCTCAAATTTCTTGTGACACATTCTTGTCGCTTATCTTTCACTGGAGTGTTATAACTGCCCATAACGTAATGGTAAAGGTACTATATTATGTTACATTATAATCTTACTTAACTCAAGCGTAATGACTGAAATGTGGCTCAGATCTGTGTACAACACCCATTCTCAGGCAGAACAGACCCTCACCACACAGTCCTAAAATATAAGTATACATTTCAACACGGTCTACAGTGTAGTGATGACTCAGTATATCAAAAATATCGATATTTCGTTTTCGATATTGATCAAATTTTTCGATATATCACGATATCTTTTATATATTGCAATATTTTTGATGTATTGCAATATTTTATGCCAAATATTTATATTTTTAATTTTTTTTTACCGCATTGCAAAATAATGACAATAAGCAAAGAAAACGACAAACTAACCAAAGCAAACTAACAATATGGTGTCGACACTTACGGCAGTCTTTCGTTAATTAAGTTCACTGACACCATTTTAGTACCTATAATAAAGCATACCCCTTTACTCAATGTTCAGTCTTGTTCATGTGCTTGTGTATGATTTATATATTTATCATTTTAAAAATATCGATATCATGATATTTTGTACAAGAAATCTGAGCTAATGCTCATGAGACACCCGAGAGCTTATGGCAGTTCCTGTTCACGGCTAATATCGGTTTATCTCCATCCATTTTTTTGCACTTCACTCTTCTGCAGCCAAAAATCGCACAAAATCACTAAAATCCTCTATTTTCTAAGTTAAGGTCATGCAATGTCAGTGATGTTGATACTATTCCTAAAAATACGCAGTCCTTTCCTCTTTCAGTAGCCATCATCATTGTAGTAATCCGTGCGGTAGTTGTTAAGATATAGCCAAAAAGGAACCCTAACCTTTTCTTATCCCCTTTTCTATGAGTCCCCTAATTATGTAAAGATGCCCCATAATCAATCGCCGATGATTGATGTCATATTTTTTCATTTAGTTTCCATAAAAACTATATATCACCAAAATCCCTATTATATTGCACTAATAAATACGATATTTAGTATTTCTCGCTGTTCATTCTAATTCGCGTACTTTGACTAAATATATGATATTTTCCCTTTTTCTACCTACTTAGTCAAAATTCACATTTTCCACTAAGTCTGGATATGCGAATCCGGTGCCGATGGAAAGGTTGTTGGATTAGGATTCATGCCCCTCTTTCTCCCCCTTGTTTGGGGTGACCCCCTTCACCCAGCGGCATGAAATTTTGTCGCAAAATGCTACAGACTCTAGGCTATCATGTGGTGAAAACCCAAGAACCCGAAGTCTCTATCTCACCTGGTCTTGAAACGGTACTGGATCGTGACTCCAGGATGGACAGACAGAATTACCATAGCTAATACGAGCTATAGCTATGCTAGCTCTCGCACGTAAAAAAATATTGCATTAATATTGTATAGAAATTGAAATCCTGATATCGAGTCATCACTACTAGTGTATTAAGCCGTGTTATGCACTGTAGACCTTGTTGGAACTTATACTAAAACCTTGAATTGTAACAGCTTCTGTTTCTTAAACCTTCAATGTTAAGATGTGGTAGGGTCAAAACTTTTGCCAATATTCTCAACAGTTTCCGTTTGGGGTCCAGCTTAACCTAATGTTGCTTCTTGTTGGTACTGGTGCTGACTATATGTTGTTTGGCCTTGTGAGCCGTTGGCCTTAAATAGCCTGCTGAAACTTTGTGACTGATTGACAGGCTGCAAAGGATTTCGTTTTTGACGAAAAAACTGACGAAATGACGAAAACTGGCGGTCGTGACGAAAATGTGGATTTTTGACGACATCTGACAAAACTGACTACATTTGCACATTTTGACAATGAAAAATGGCATTATTAGCGGCAAAATTCTTTGTAGCCTACCTATATCAGAAGCACTCAATTTCAGATGGTGAAAATCTGGCAAAAAATTCGGGATTTGTGGCCAAATTTTTGCTCTTTTTGACAAACAAAAATAAAAGTGGAAGCTGCCTCAGAACTGTTTTGGCAAGACTTCATATATTAAGTTAACAGCAGTTACAGTTATACTTTGCTGTAAAAGCCTTATTTTCGAATGGCGAAAAAAGGCAAAATTTGGGTTCTTTTGGCCAAATTTGGACTTTTTGGTGAATGAAAAATGACATTTTTGGCGGCAGAATCCTTTAGAACCTACTGATTGATTTACCAGTTGTTCAATAAACACTAGCATGAAACTGAATAGAAAGAGTAAACTTGCATGTTGGTGGTTAATTCATCTGTTGCAGAGAAACAACAGTGATGTTACTAATATGAAAAACTTGCTCATATGTTTGATCTTTGAAATCGACCTTCACTTTGACCTCACAGGCCACGATCTACATATAGTATGTAATGTATGACATCTACACGTTGTTATCTGTTATATACTCAAATTAGGCCAAAAAGTGTTTTGCTAAAAATAACCAAAATGTTACCATGTCTGACCTTTTGAATTGCAAAAATCTAGTAGTACCAGAAACACTGTGTTAACAAAATTTGGAATGCAGCTGACTCAGATTTACTACCTAAAACACATACCTAAAAACATAATGCCTACAGCTACACTACACGTTGGCAAAGGCATGAAACTGACTTTATTTTAAAAACTAAACAAATGAGTTACAAAACATACAATTGTTAATCACACTATGATCATTACATGTCAGTCCACTTAATGCAGAAATGTCAAAACACAACAAGAAATTTGAGCCAATGCTCACGAGACACGCGAAAGCCTATAGCAGTTCCGGTTCAGTAGTTTAGCTGAAAATTGGGCTGTTCATGCTAAGCTAATATACAAATACCAAATTCTCTATCTGGATCGAATAACGATAGTTCCGTGGCGCCACCTTGTGAATGATAGACTTGTGTCGCAGCCCAAAATCGCCAAAAAATCCATAAAACCCCCTACTTTGGCGTTCAAGGTCGTTGAATTTGGCACCAATCGAGAGCCAGTGTACGACTTACTATTAGTGATTAATAGTAACCTAGGCCCTATCTCGCACCGTTACTGGGATACAGCAACTTATTGGCAAAAAATTTCAAATTTTGCCCACCCCCTCTCATTTAGCACCCTCGTTTGGGGTGACCCGCTTCGAATTTATGGAAAAGCTTTATGGTTCCTGAAACTAGAATCTTCCAGGTAGCCGACGGTGAAGATTTGGTGATTCTAGCTTGCACCGCTTTTGACTGATCCACTCGTGTGACAGACAGACAGACGGATGGACAGAATTGTGATGGCTAAGACGCGCTGAAGTAGTAGCTGCTTTTGCGCGTAAAAATCAACAGTAAACAGGCAGTTAACATAATATTGAAACTCAGCGTCAAAACAGTAAACCAATGTCAGTCTTAACCCAGTATAATGAAACTTGCAGCACATGATACATAACTACTAAAATTTGCTGATTACTGAGTGAGTGAGTCAGTAGGGTTTAACGTCCCGCCCGACAAAGTATAGGTCATTTCGAGGATGGCCTTGTCATGCAGAATGCACACAAACATAGTAACGGAACAGTAAGTTTAACCTTTACGGAAACACAAAAACGAACTAAACCGAACATTGTAAGAACTCCATTATATGTGTGTATATGTAATTAACCATAATGGTAGTTCTGATAATCTTCCCTTTTATCCTGCAGATCTAGACCAGGTCAAAACAGTCTTTGGGACCATTGCACCTGTTGTTCAAACTGCAATTGCTCTCATTTAACAAACAACATTAACTCACTTCAATGAAACTTTGTGGAAATTAAAAACTAAACACCAGTACTCTTCAATAGTGATTCAATCTGCATTTATAAATGGAAACAGCTCCACAGTAATGTAGCCTGTAGCAACAAACAGTATAGCTTTACAGTAATCAAACACACTGTTATACACAAAATGCAAAATTAACACACACAATAGAGTTTATGTGTTAAAACAATGATGATGTGTTGAATGTGGACACAGTACTGTTGAAGCTGTTAGCTGTAAAACTAAAATACAGACTAAAAAGTACAAGTACTTAAACCAAAAAGTAAAAAATCATACCACGACTCTATGACATGCAAACAAAAATTACGCAGATGTTGATCACAATAATTATATACAAACACTAACTTTGTGGCAGAATGAGCTGAACTACTGAACATTTCTGAACACATTAATATCCTTGTATCACATCAGTTATTACAGATGACAGAAACAGTATAGAAAGTGCATACAGTCATCTCTCAGGCCGAATGAGATCAAAATATTCCAATAAAATATCAGTGGAATCGATACTGCCTAGCCGGCTTGAGATTTATATAAGTATTCTTCATAGATTCGTCTTCTGGCTTCTTAATTTCAGTGAACTTTTCACCTTTAACACTGACGACCCGACTGTCCAGATAGCGAATCATTTTCTTTGGTTCCTGCAGAAAACAACAAATGACGATGTGGTAGTCCTGCAATGGAAGTCAAGACCAAACATCTACATCCTAACATCTGCTATCCAAACAACAAACTCCATACAACATGAAGTACCAACTTATTGCACAATGATTTGTGCTTAGTGACTGCAATCCAGGCTCAGGAATCTAGACATTTCGAGCAAATTCAGTCTCGGCAAAACTTCTTACCATGTTTCCATATGTGGTAGTTAACAGCACAGTGGCAGTGCATGGCTAACTTCTTGGCTAACAGTAATGGAACTAATATTTCTTGGTTTGCCATCATTTAAGCGATTTTATAGTATGATGCATTATAATGGTAGCAAATGACTGACTGTTACTGGAAATGAAATACTGTAAGTAAGTAAGCTAAACAAAGTTGTGCTGCATAAGTGATTCAAATACAGAAAGTAATTTTTTCTCAATCTCTCGTCCGATTTTCAAAACTGTAGTATAGCATATCTCTTAATTTTTAATAGGTATTAATTACCATGTATCCCAAGTTATTGATTAAAGAAATTTATGCAAATTACAAATCTATTAAAATGTTTGGTGCAATGCAAACCGATTTGGAGACTGATGGTCGATATTTTTTCTTGTCGTCATCCACATCAACATAAGAATATCTGCGGCACACAGCGCACATTTTAACTCAATTATACTCAGTTTTAGTAAAAATAAACCAAATACAAATATCATGAAGTAGCATGACAAACTGGCTGAAAAAGATTGGACCAAAATGTATTGAATGTGTTGCGAGAGGAATATTTTAACAGGCTAGATGCTCTTTCTGCTGCCAAACCAAAAATTTCAAAGCATTAAGGGTGAAATTAAAACAAAACAGCATCGCCGAGAACAGCCTGGCATCAGTGACAGTAATACTTGTAACATCTAAAATACAAGAATGAAAAAAATATGCAGCCAAAACATTTGCAAAAGTTACACTGGGTAAGGTGATTTCCCATCTGTTTTGACTCCAAGTACTACAAGACCGTTGGTACAAAATCAGTCTTATTAAAGAAATCCAAAAAAATTATCAAAGATATGCCAAGTTGACACAACAATAAATTGAACATCACAAATGAAGCATAGATTAAAAAGCATACTTGGCAACAATCTTTTGCTTTAGATTCACATCAGATGCTGATGCTGTAGGTGAACTGCTGTAAGACTGCTGCAACAAACAATATCTCCAGTTAGATTTAACAAAAAACAACACTGTGTCCCAAGAAAAAGTGGAAAACAAAACAAATAAAAAAAACTTATCACTTTGTCTGAAATTCTAGACACAATAACAGTGAATCAACTCTAGAAGAATGACACATAAGTTTCAAACAAGTAATCTGAGCAATGCTCACATGATGCATGATAGCAATGGTCCTGCCACTTTGGCAATCACTGTAGGCCTACAGCAATAAGATATTAATGCATCCTGAAAGAGAACTTAAATTTGAGGCCACCGTATGGAAGACTCCTTGAATTTAAGGGATCGAAACTTAGATTCTTAAAAATGTACGACGTACGTTCTATGCTAAAAATGTCATATGCAGGTTGTCCAGGTCCATCTCTGGCCATTTCGGCACAATTCACTCTTAAAACGTGTCGCAGCTCTGGAAATCGCAAAAAATTCGCTAAAAACCCCTATTTTGGGGGTTCAAGGTAATTCCAGGTCATCAACGTTGACACCAATAAAAAGCTTGTCACTATTGCTTGTTATAATAAGCAGCATGTCTGTGCCTATCTGCAACCATTTTCACGCTGTGCAAGATAACTGCGGTAAAATAACCACTTCTTAGGGGGGTAGCCGTCTTTGATGCCCACCTGCACCGGCCTTCTTGAACCTAGGAGGTCAGGACTTGGACTGCTAAAATCCACGTTTAATGCTGAAAATTTCATACACAGGTTGTCTTGGTCTATCTCCAGCCATTTTGTCACAATTCAGTGTTGAAATGTGCACTGCAACCAAAAATTGCGAAAAATTCACTAAAAACCCCCTTTTGGGGGGTTCAAGGTCATCGCTGTTATAAACTTAAAAAGCCTGTCACCAGTGCTTGTTATGATAAGCAGCATGTATGTACCTATCTGCAACCGTTTTCACACTATATGACAATATTGGCAGAATAATGTCTTTTTAGGGGGTACCCTTATTTGACACCCTCGTTCGAGGGTAACCCCCGCACCCAGAGGCACGAAATTTTGTCACGAAAAACTAGAGACCTTGAGGCAGCACATAGTGAAGATTTCATGATTCTAGATGTTGCCGTTTTGATACAGTGCCAGGGAGGGACGGACGGACAGATGGACGGACAAGACACCCAGGGCATGGCTAAGATGCGCGAAGCATTCTGCTATCGCACGTAAAAAACACATGACAATGTCAGTTTCATTAACACCATAAGTGCATCACTGAAAATATGAAGTTTACAACACAGCAGCTTCAATCTTGTTAATTTTTAACACATTAATTAACTGTTATTAATGCACCCAGGCCCATTGAGAAGGAGAGTATGGGGAAGTTACCACGGGCCCTGCAACGTTTGGGAGGCCCAGCTTGTAGAATATAGAAAGTTGAAAAGCAAATAGAAACACAATTTTTCAACAATAACTGACATCATCGCTAGCAGAGAAATCTATTAGCCTGTCATCCAAATAATATTTATTTGCACTAGTGATGGAACGGCAACTACAGTTTAGTTACTTGAATTCATCCGATTGTCAAATAACAGCAGTTTAACAAAATATTGGAACTTTTGCTTTACAGAATTTAGTAAATTAAATAAATTTACACATGTGCATTAATTTTTTTAATGCGGGTTAATTTTTTTAATGCATGTTAATTTATTAACGCATTAACGCGTTAATTAACACGTTAATTTGACAGCTTTAACAATAAGTGAATATACCGAGGAGGCTGGTATATCAGCGGGACTAGAAGGGTGTTTGTCGGCAAGGTCCATGCGTTCAAGCACCTGCTGAGCTGCAATGTCGACACTGCCCGCAGCTAGCGTGAGACAATGCAGAAGTTCACTGGTGCTTACTGAGGGAAACATCTCAGCCAGCAATGACACAGCTTCAGACTGCTCCTGCTGGACATCGACAGTCAGTCAATTAGTTAGTCAATTGATCAATCATCAATCAATCAAAGTTGCCTTAATAGCAGATTACTTCAGAGTTATACAAAACAAATCTAGTTAAGCTAACGGTGTCTGGCTATGATTTTCCGCAGAGGCAGTCTATCATTCTAACCATTAACAACAAACACAATACAAACATCTCCATTCCACAGATCATGTTAACTGCATTTCATGGAATATATATTTCAACAGAAATTACATGGTCTGATCTAAATCTAATCTAAACCAATTTGATATAGCGCCATTGTCACAAAGTTAAGTGTGAATCAGAAGCGCTGCGTTGGTGCTGAATTGTCCTAGTTATTGAGGTAGGCAGCGGTAAACAAACCTAAACCTAACGATCAATGCATCCAGCATATTCGGCATTGCTGTGACGTTAACCCTTAACCCTCTGAACACGAAACCTAATTGGATTGTCTCTACCCCAAAGTACAAAAATGGCAAAACTTTGGTGGTGAAAATCCATCAGAGCGTAGCAAAGATATTGCAGAAACAATACCATAGATGGATAGACAAATGACATAAAATTAACGCCAGCCAAATACACAATTAAAAAGCACTAACGAAAGTCTATGAATGTCTAAGCATTCAAAATGCTGTGAAATACCTGACAAATGGATGGATTAGTTAGAGCACCACATATCTCAGAAATGGCAGATGTGCAGTCACTGTCTGCATGTGCAAAGTTGTGACTGACAACTGATGTAGATGAGCAACTGTGTTTGTTAGCACAGCATCTCTCTGCCGACAGATCCACGCTTCCATTAACAAGCGATGACGCACCAACAGCACTGTCATCATGTATATGACGATTGGCTGATATTGCTTCTTCAGCTGCTAGGTGCAAACATAAACACCAAAACTACTCAAGTTGTTTACAAATTGAACAGTACAGACACACTAGCACTGCCTCGTTTATCACTGAAGAAAACAATACTTCCACCATATAGCAGTTTAAGCAATGAATTTAGTAAAATGTCACTACCACCAAACATTGCACAGTACATGCATATTAACAATATAATTATCATATAACAAATGATTTAATAACAGTAATAGCTCACTGTGATTTGCTGCGTTCAACTTTGATGCCAGTTCAAACATCCATTCCGCTACAACAATGCTACAACACATAACAGCTTACTAAGTGCAAGCAAGTTACAAACTCTACATAACTGCAACACTTATCTTAGCATGTCTTATTTCATAAATTCCCTGAGACTAAAAATCAGCAACTAATTACAGAGCATTTTCAAACAGAAACGATTTCCCGATTATGAGTTTGACATTTATCATCAACCTACACACGAAATTTAAAAAAAACTCTGGTACACTAAGGCAGTGACCGAAAGTCATGCAGCAGTAGGAAGCAAAACCAAAGACGTTGAAAAAAAGAATGGGGAGAGACATATTTTCCCATTCAACTGCAAGGTTTGTATGTGTGAAGTGTTTTAAGCTCCGCAGTGTGACCAGTACATTTTGAGCATGACTTAGCACATCTAGTGATCAAGAACGTGTTATGTCTGGACGACGTTAAGTCTTTGTAAACAACAGCATGAAATTCTGAAGATACACTACTCATGACTTAATGTCACAGAAAACTAGTTTAATGGCACACATATTGTGTAATAATACACGTTAAAATAGCCTATGCTGTACATGTAATGAAACCTCTCTATTCAATAAATTTTGCAGAGCTGATTATTAACATAATTAAAACAGCTCTCAGCTATCAGTCACACAGCATACAGATCACAAACTGTCAGTGCAGACCTGTCGACTGCCTGGAAGCCCGGGAGATAAGCTTCCATCATTTCAGTGAATTCTTCGACGTCAAACAGGTCTGCTGAAGCAGCAGAATCTTCCAGCTCCTGCAGAATGCTTACCATGTACTCCAGCACCACATCATCAACATCACTGCAACATTCCACACAGCGACTGGTCGTTCAACTAGTACATCAAATGTCATCTGCAAATCGCAAATCTACAAAGCGCTGCTGAGCAGAAAAGATGTTAACGAAACTCGACTCGCTCGAGACTCAAAAAAAATTCTCGATCTCGAGAATTATATTTCTCCTCATCGAGAATTCAGAGAATCTGAATTGGGTGCAGTAAAAAGCCTTTTGTTCAGCAGTGAGTCGTGGTCAATGGTTTATGACCATTTACAGTCAGTTGACACTCACTAACTGAGTTGGGCGAGAGGAAGAGGGCTGTCCCCAGGCCCCCACCCACAGCGAGGAGTGTCTGTTGGACTTAACACATGGTGTTTCTGATTGATAAAGCACATTAGAGGCGTGCGCATGTTCGCGACAATGCGCTATACAAATTGACGACCTTTACCTTTACCTTTTACCTTTAATGCCATTGTGCCGGTGCTTTCAGTTAAGGTGAAAGTTAGGAATAGGGTTAAGGGTTAGGGTTAAGGATTAGGCAAAATGGGAATAGACGAAACATGATTAGGTGAAGTGAGACTGCTGAAAATCATACAAAACACGCATTATTATTATAACTACATCAATACATCATGCATACTGATGACAAAGTGATCAGGTCAAAAAGTATCATCATAATTTACCATGCAAAGTAACAGCTAGATTTGTCAAAAAATGATATACAAAACATATACGAAACTAGAAATTTGGGGCAAAGCCCAACGTGAGTCCGCCCGGCGCCCTAAGTCCGATTGGGGGAAATTAGAGGGGGGGG
>Ga0056128_1002055_pt1 | contig 23474 bp, 15 predicted proteins | sample WorMetLIZISLAND2_FD_71113 | JGI IMG/M metagenome (GOLD analysis project Ga0056128, IMG submission 71113) | Marine gutless worms symbiont microbial communities from Max Planck institute for Marine Microbiology, Germany - Olavius geniculatus... ... | reverse complement strand
AAAGAAACACTGTTGGTAATATGGGTGAGCTTAGATTTTGTTTGCACCGGTCTTTCAAACATGCACCGCTGTTGCACGTTCCCCTTTGCGTTAGCTGAGCTTCTCTTGTTAAGGACTTGAATTTAAACATGTTAAATTTAAGTTCTTTTAAAAACTTCACAGCCAAGGGAAAACCCTGCGATATATACCTACCTTGAGACAACCTCAGGTGCCATCCAATATGGCGTGCCGACCATCGTCTGTCGTTTGTCACGGTCGGGCGTCAGCTGTGCGCAGAAGCCAAAGTCCGTCAGTTTGACCTCACCGTTCATACCCAGCAGCACGTTGTCAGACTTTATGTCTCGGTGAATGATGTCTTGACGATGCAAAAACGCCAGAGCCTCCAGGCAGCGGCGACAAATCCCTTCAACCAAAGCTGGTCACGATTAGAAATTTTCAATAGTTCACTTTCTAGAAGCTGATGACAAATTACCAGTAATCACTAATTTCGATTAAAACTTGAATTGTGATCACTCTCCAAATGTGCATGTTTTCAGTTGGGAAGATGACTTGGCTAACAGCTCCAAGGGTAGGTAAATCGAGTACCAGCCTGTCGGGCTGGGGTTAAGGCACGGCACGTTCACCTGTGTCGTGTGGTAGGTAACACTATGTGATCGCATAGGGCAGGTGACACTCTGTACTTCTGAAATGGGTTTCCCATAAAGAGCTATACACAACAGTTAGCCTTTTGAAAAGTTCTTCAATGCCTAATTCTAACTCTGTAGCTGCCAGTGATGAATTAACAATATTAACGATTAGGTTTTTTAAAAACTGTAATTTAATGATTCCAATTCTGCAATAAGTCCTTCAACCACTACAACAACAACAACAACTATTACTACTACTAACTCCACAGCTGTGTACCTGCAATGAGTCCCTCGCTGAGCACAGTCTCGGTGACGACGTCGGTCAAAGCCCCTCCCTCCAAGTACTCCATAATAACCCACAATTCATTGCCCACGAGGAAGCTCTCGATGTAGTTGACAATGTTTGGATGCTGCGACTCATGCATCACCTCTATCTCGGTTATGATCAGCTCTTTCTTGGGCTGGTGGTCCAGGTCCATCTTCTTGATCGCTACCAGTTCACTCGTGTATACATTGCTGGCCTCACAGACTGTACCGGATGCCCTGCAAACATACGATACACTAGTAGGTACTACCAGTAATCACTACCACATAATTATTCTAACAAAAACTATAAAATTCATTATCATGATACAAGAAATAAAAATAATCTGCACTTGTCTTCTGTTAGTCTTTATTATGTTTCTAGGGCAATAACTAATTTGTAGAATAAAGTCGAAGAGGATATTAACAAGAAATCTGAGCTAATGCTCATGAGACGCACAAGAGCCTATAGCAGTTCCTGTTTGCAGGTAATCTTGGTCTATCTCTATACATTTCATCGCAATTCACTCTTTTACAGCCAAAAACTGCCAAAAAATCACTAAAAACTCCTAATTTAGGGTTCAAGGTCAATCAAGGTTACCAATGTTGACAATCCTGAAAAGCTCGTCACCAGTGCCTGTTATGTTAAGCAGCATGTCTGTGCCTATCTGCAACCATTTTCACGTTAGATGAGCCAATAACAGTAGAATAATGCCTTTTTTGAGGGGGGTGCTCCTCTTTCTTCCCCTCATTCATGAGGACCCCCTTCACACAGCAGCATGAAATTCTGTCATGAAATACTAGAGACATAAAGCTTTCATACGGTGAAAACTCGAAGTCTCTATCTCACGTGGCCTCCAATCGGTACTGGGATGCGACACCAGGACAGACAGATGGACAGACAGACAGACAGAATTACCATAGCTAATATGTGCTATAGCTAGTAGTGGTAGCTCTCGCACATAAAAATGTACAAAATATAACTACATTTAAGTATAAACCCAAATTTAACTATTTTGCAATGGCATGTCTCTGTGTTAAGGTGTAATATTGTTATTTTCTGGCTGGTTAAGTAAATTGTTATAAATTGTATTGTTACAAAGTGATTTCTGCACTTTTTTTTGTTTTCTCTCTCTTTTTCTGGACACTGTTACATTGTGATTAGTGATTATTTGTAATTCTATGGACAGCCAGTATTAACAAGCGTTTGCTTTACTGGCAGTGTGCCTTCAGTGTATATTATTGTATTTCAATATTGTTATTTGTTAATGTGTTTGGCAAATAAATACTCTCTCTCTCTACTACCACATCAACCAGTACCTCAATATTACTGCAACAGTCATAAAAAATTTGTCAAAATCAGTCTCACACTTAGATCATACATGCAGAAGATTACAGCAGATTTCAGATGAAAAAAATTTATTCATATTATGAGGAAAACATAAGGTGATTATATACTGTATACAGAAACAAAAATTTCTGCTAGAAAACAGTACACAAAAACACAAACAGTTGTGCACATAAAAAACTCTACAGATAGATATTTTACTTTAATTTACTATGATGAAAAGTCACATTAACTCACCCAGAGCCGACTCGCTTTTTCACTGAATACTTCCTCTTTGGATCTTCCCTAGACACCAGCTTCTCTGCAGATCAACAGACAACTCAATCATTATTCACTCAATCATAACAGCCACAATAAAACAATAACATTGTGCCAGTAAACCTGTTGTCTAAGAGCTCATGCTCACTGCAAGTTGACAATAGCGGCATTTTTCAACAGCTAACGAGGAGGGGCTGTTCACTGCTGACGTCATGTTCATTTACATATTCATGCCAAACGACATTAAATGAACGTGCTCTAACGCACAGAGATAATTGAATATTTTAATCCAGTTCAACGTTACAGATGATAAAAACCACCGAACTATTTAGGCCTAGTTCAATGACAAAAACCAAAACAACAACAGACACGCCCAAAACAGACATAAATCATGAGACTACCGTAGAATGACTACGACCACAGTTTTATCTCGGTAAGCAGATCGCATTAGTGGTTGACCTAGTTGAATGATGAGCATCCAAATAAGGCAACAGGAGCGGAGTCTGGTAGAACAGACACGCCCTGTTAGCTGTTGAAAAACGCCACTATTGACAAGCTGGATCAGATGAATTTGTTATTGATAGCTACTGCCTATGGAGAGGCAAATGCGCTAAAGATACGAGTAATTTTAACAACTTTAAAAGTCTCTTAAACATATCTACAACTTGATGCGCACAATGCTGCTACAAAGTTTCATGAGGCACACACATTCCAGATCACTTAATAACTACACTGTGTCCCAATAAAAAAAAATCCTGAATGTTATCAATTGCAAAGCACAAAAAATCAGTAGTAACCGTCATATCTTTCCACTTGTCACAGAATTTTGAGACAACCAGTGGTAGTTGCCCGTTTCAATGGAATTTCCCAAAATCCTCAATCAACTTAATAAACAGAATGCCAGATCTAGAGAAAATTTGCTGCAGAAAACTGGTCATCCCTTCCTTATTCATAAACCTACAGAAGACTAAAAGAACTAGCAGCAAACTATCTCAGTCAGTCAAGAAAAGCGTCCAGCAACTTAGCAGCTATGAGCAGCTAGCAGCTGCTACGCTACTGGACACTCGGCTATAGCAAGCCGCTTCAAGCCTATGGTAGTGTAAAAATTTTACGCTACGTTACAGTTTAGGTCAACATCCGGGCTTCAGAATGTATAAATGTTTGGCCAAAAGCTGAAAAATCACTGATCTAAATGTGTCACCGTACAGTATAAAATGAAAAAGATTGGAAAATTGTTTTCTTAATTACTATTTTTACTCGAAACTCGCCTATTACAAGCAGCAGCCATTATTAGTAGAGAAATATGACGTCACGTTTGTCTGCGCTGGCCGCTAACGTAGATTGTTATCTGACGAAAAATCGTAGCGGCTAACAGCGTATCGCAGCCGAAATCTCGTAGCCGCTAAGCTGCCGGATGCGCCTCAGGTGTATTATGATACGTAAATCACTAACGCAATGCTGCATGGATCTCAGCATCCGTCATCTTCTTCTTAGTCTGCTGTGGCTTCTGTCTTTTCACTGACATCTCCCCACCACCACCCTCCTTCTTCTCCGATTCCTACAACACGCACAGCATAACACTCAAACTGTGTTGTGGCCCGCAATGCAGACCACTAAACCTCAAAATACTTACGAGGAAAAATATTCTGAGCCCGGATAAAAACATCGTAAATCTACATGCAACAAACCATCAACAGTCTAAGTCAAACTGTAACAGTTTACTAGCATGTAATTCTGTCAATCATCTTGACTTTTAGAGAAAAAAGGAGTCATGAGCTCACTTCATGAGTGTCGAGCCCCTCCCGCAGATGACTTTGAAATAACGAAACAATTTTTTAACAAATAAAATATGCCCTATTCTGATAAATTTACACACCACAGCTTACATACTAGCCGCGATTTCTAGCCACAAGTTTCGTTTAAATAGCTTTGGCACTGACCGGTTTCTGCTTATTTTCAGCATCCTTGTTCTTTGGTGGCAGGATGGGCATGCCATTGCTATCAGCAACTAACTCATTCTTGTCCTGTTCTTTGGTCGTTGGTGTGGTCTCGGGCTCGGCTGAGAGATCCTCCACTGACCTTGCTCCCATGTACTTCTGTCCGAGTGGCTCGCGTAGCTTCTTGTCAAATACTTGCAGAGCGTCCATCACCGCAGTAGGGTTTTGTCGTCGCTCAGCCTCGCTGGTCAGATGCAACCATACACACTGTGATTACAATGGAAAAGACCGGGCCTGTAACAGGGTCACCACTATCTAGACACTATAAATTTCCCTGAGAATTCTCTGATGGCTCACAACACTGCTATCCATTTTAACTAGTACTCAGAAAACAGCCTGTAGCACCATAGCCTACTTAAGAAATGTCTTAATTACCAATGGTATTTTACTGTAAACAGTCATGCTACGATAAATGTCTCTGACCTTTTAAGACAACATTTTTTAATCAGTTCGTATTGAAAGATACATTACCAAAAACCAGTGGCACCAATTAGGGGGCTGGAAAGGTCTATGGACCAGCCAAAGATTTACGATTTTAGATTTTCCCTTTCAATTGTACTTGTGAAACAGTGTTACTGCTGCAGAAACAATACGTTACGCAGACTAAGGCCCCCCCAAGAATCACTGAGACCCCCAATGATTTACTGAAATGACACTACTGCCAAAAACTTTCTAGAAAAAAATTCATCAGTTCACACAAGCAAAAAATTGCAGAAATAAAATGTCAAACAGACAGATAAGCCATGGACTGATAAGGAAATAAAACGATGACGGCACAGAGAGGGCAAATAAACACCAGACCCAACCTGATATTGGCATCCTTGAGCCATTGTGCCCAGGACACTGGCAGACCGGTGAATGTCCCCCGCTCCGGGTCAAAACCTACATGACAATCGTGTGTCACGTTTGTTGGGCCGGATATGTTCATCGCTGAATCGCGATCCTCCCTTTCTTCTGATGATCGGTTTTTCCGCTTGAAAAGACTCGGGAACTTTTGCATGATGTGTGTCTACCTGTCAACATCACAACACTCAGTCAAATTTATCTACATAACTACTGGTGCCAATTCATGTTCACTTCACTGGCCGTGTTCTAGCAGACACACTAAAACCTAATTCCTTAAATCTAACACTAATCCAAAACTTTGACACTGAACCCAATCCACAACCTTAACTGTACTTGCAATTTGATACGAAGATTATATCTGCCGTGAAAATTCATGGCAGATAGCGATAATCGACTATTTATTTTCCATGAATTTTCACGGAAGCATCTTTTCATTTTTAGCTATATGTCAAAAAATCTATGTATTGAAATGTATATATTAAAGCTAAGGAGATAAACGATCAATCACACAATTAGTTACTGACATGCTATGCTTATGTGCCTGTTTGTCTGTCTATTAGTTAGTTTAAAGCAGGTGGGAATTTTAATGCTGTTTTGTTGCAAATTGTCTGCCGTGGGTGGCAGTGAAAGAATTCTGCAAATCAATCAACGTGGGGCAAAAGTATAGACAGAGTTTAGCGCCATAATATTGACTCACTGCGCGTACAGTTTATAGGCTTACATTTTACAAGTATAAGATCACGGTCACGCTTTGAAACATCAGCTGAAAACCCATGGCCGCTTATCAGTGATGTGGTCAGTTACATACATGTAGGCCTACAAGCTACAGCAGTTGCTAATTTGCTATTAGGCCTATAGCCTGCATAATCTGATGATACTGTACTAAATAGCACCGGCAATTACTTTACCGTACTTTGTTTTGATGCAAATTCACAGCAGATAATGATTATATTCATTCTCCGTAAACTTTCACGGCAGATAACACCTTGCAATTTGATAAGCTAGACATACGGACATGGAGTCACATAAAATTTGGGTTCTACTGTCACACCTGGAAACACTTCGTGTTTTGACACCTTTACTCACAACTCACTTTTACAAAGTCTACCACCTCAACACGCAGCCTGACATAGTTTTATGTTTTAACGACAAAATGACAGTTTCAAAATGCAAATGTCACTGGAGTAAATTGATATACTGTGAGAAAAAAGACCTGAAAATGACACAAAACAACAAAAAATAACTACAGAGCAACATAGAATAGCGCATCGACTTCCTTTTTGAACTCTATGTTCGGAGTGGAAGTCACTAGTGTTGCGCGGTATCGGAAAAGTCTGCTGATAACTCGAAAAACTTTCTTCTTCTTCTTCTTCTTCTTCTTGTATCTAATATGACCGAAACGCGTCGTAAACGTATAAAGTATTCGCCGTCTGGAAACGTTTGTCACAAAAAGCTGCGCTGCTGAGTTTTTATTAAAATTAGTAAATTACGGTGTCGCTCACCACCCACCGCCATCTTAATCTACAGCGCCGAGTTTGGTCACTGCTATTAGATGCAGCAGTAGAATTTAACACACTGTCAAATTATGTACTAGGGAGTCGGCTATATGCTATACATACGATTTACATCACAATTTTGGTCAGTCTCCGACCATTGAAAAGTTCAACTCCGCCAGCTAATTTTTTTGCAATTTAAACACTGATCCAGCATATTATGTTCTGCAAATAAATTAACCCGTAATTTTTGTAAATTTATTTTAATTATTTTTAATATGTTGTTTAAAGTGTTATTATTTATTATAATGAGCTGTAAGTTTCATAAATAAATCTGTCAGAGCAAAATTTTATAAAAACTCTTATTGTCAGCTATGCGAGTGCTAAGCAATTAAAGTACATTAACTTTACTCGTTTGGCACGTGGCTGCTAATTTCGGTACTTTAAACTATCGATTATTATGCTATCGAAATTCTGATATTAACCCATCACTGGCCACCGCCTCCGCCCACCGCCATTACCGGAAGTAAATAAAGTGTGTTTATGTTTGTGTTTATGTTCTTGGGTTTTGACATGGTATTTGCGGAAGTTTAACGTGTTTTCTGATATTGATCGGCGATTTTACGTCATATAGCATCGGATACTGCGTTAGTTTTGATCGCGCAAAGATGACGGCAGTATGAACAAAAACCCGAACAGTCTGACGCGGCTCACGGAATTCGAGCCTCACTCGGACGACGTAAAACCAGCCGGGAACTTCTTCTACCGGCTGTTCAAGCGCACCGGCAGTACCGCACAGCAGCGTGATGCAGACCCCTTTGTACCAGTTCTCCGTGAAGTGGCTGACGACGACGAAGCCCAGGGTGATACTAATGCAAACCAGGATGAGAACGGTGGCGATGGTGGGGAGACTGAAATTGTTGCCCTAGAGACATCGTCGGTTGGTGATAACGGTAGCAGCGCGCCGTCGCCAGCTGCCAGTTCCCAGCTGCTGCCGGAACGCACTCTGTCTAGTGTGCTCAAGCGGCTGAGTCGCATCGTGGTGGGCAGTGGCGGGCAAAGCCTGCAGGAATACAAGGACAGCGACTTCAAGCAGTACTGGATGCCCGACAGCAACTGCCACCAGTGCTACGAGTGCGGACTGCGCTTCAGCACGCTTAAGCGTCGACATCACTGTCGCATCTGTGGCCAGATCTTCTGCCACGCCTGCTGCAGTCAGCAGGTCCCTGGGAAGATCATTGGCTACACGGGCTACCTGAGGGCATGCACATACTGCTGTAAGGTGGTGCTGCAGTACGTGCAGCGGCCGAGCAGTCGAGATGAGATGCATCTGTCGGTTGATGATGTAGAACCATGTACCACCGATGGTCCTACCTCAACAACATCTCCTTCCACCGAATCAGCACGGTTGGAGTCTCCATCCAGAACACTCAGTGTTAGTTTTTCGCTGAGTTCGCTACAGCGTCGGTCATCAAAGTCTCTGCGACCATCATCAATATTTGACGAGGACGCTAAGCAGAGGCCGTCAAGTCAGGTGATGCCGGATGACCTGGAGGTCGAGGTTGAGAATTCTGCCCTTCTTCAGGACCAGTCACGACTAAATGATCTCTGGCAGTCAATGTATCGGTCGAGTGATGGTGTCCACGTACGCTGTCATCGACACTGCCTCTACACTTACACCGACTGTATGGTCGGCAAGGACATCACTAACTGGCTCATTATGAACAACAAGGCGTCTACCAGGGAGCAGGCTGCAATGCTCGGGCAAGCTCTCATCGATGGCAAATGGATGATAAGCGTGCCAGGTCATGATACAAGATTCCATGATGATAACACGGTTTATCGGCCATTTGATGTTCTACGACCATCGCAGTCTGCTTTGTCGTTGCGCGATGAGCCAGCCGAGCTGACTTCATTGCCACAAGTGTCTGATGATGACGACGATGATGGTCCACTTTGGGTGAAGGAGATTCCGCAGGATGACAAAGATGACAGCATCTCATCCCGCATGCAGGAGATGCCTCATTCAGCGTCGACCAACGAGCTACCTGCGAATAACTTGTCTGTGTTCTACGTGGATTCCTTTGTGAGCTCGCTGCAGCCGCCACAGAAGGAAGTGCCATCAGTTGCTGGCATATGTTCTGTTGGTGAGGAGCCTTCACATCTTGTGAACGGATCAGGATCATCGTCTGGCATTCACTGCAGCGTTGAGGTGGGACTGATGCCAGCCCTACAACGAGCTGCAACCTCGGATGTGAATATCTCTGAGATGTCGACAGACGCAGCAGTCAGGGGCCGGTTGGAGTCACTCAGTGAAGCAGATGAAAACAACGAGCAGGCAGTCAGGGAGAAGTTCACCAAGCTGTATATGGATCACCTGACAGTATTAGTCAATCAGCTACTGAACAACGAGGAGTCTTCAACTGCAGCATGGGCCGAAGTGTTGATCAGTATTAGTCGCAGAATCAGCCAGACAGTTCGGCCAGACATTCGCATCGATGCCGATGACATGGACATCCGGCAGTATGTTATCATAAAGACAATTCCGGGTGGAATGCCGACTGACACTGCAGTCATCAATGGTCTTGTCTGCACCAAGTCTGTTGCACATCGCAAGATGCGGCAGGACATCGTCAGTCCTAAAATACTGCTGCTTCGCTCATCGATTGAGTACCAGCGTGTGGAGAACAAGTTCTCATCTTTGGAGCCGCAGATACTGCAGGAGCATGAGTACTTGCGGAACTGTGTCGGGCGCATTGCAACACTGCAACCGGACATATTGCTTGTAGAGAAAACTGTGTCACGGCTTGCCCAGGGATTTCTGCTGGATGCCAACATCACGCTGGTGCTCAACGTGAAACCAAGCGTGATGGAGCGCATTGCTCGGTTCACCCAGGCAACGATCGTGTCGTCAATCGACGGTCTTGTGAAACAGACGACAATGGGTGCCTGTCAGCATTTTTACATCCGCAGCCATCATTTACCAAATGGTACGACCAAGTCCCTGATGTACTTCGACGGCTGTGCAAAGAACCTGGGCTGCACGGTCACTCTGCATGGATCTATAGCAATTCCAGAACTTCGCGCCATAAAGAACATTCTGCGGTTTATGACATACGCGATGTACAATGCACGACTGGAGGGCGCATTTCTGTTTGACGAACTTGCAGCACCTCTAGACCCGGCTTATTCGACAACCTTAGATATGGCAAATTCGCCAACCTCCATGTGTGACAGCGAATTTGATGTGGTGTCACTGACTACTAAAATCACCGGCAAACTTGCCTCGGACGTTGACACCAAGAACTGCCCTTCGATTGACAGTGGGGATATTCTGTGTGACACAGTTGCTGCCAGGAGCCGTAGCAACCAGAAGGCTGAGTCTGTGACCGATAGTACTGATAACACATCGTGCTTCAACGCAGATGTAATAGAGACAAAGGAGCCTGTGCAAAGCCATGATAAATCGATCAGCGAGTCATCATCAGTGGCAGGTGGTTATAATGTAGATGACGATGCGGTCTGTCGACGTGAGGTGGCTTTTCAGACAGCTCTGAGTCAGACACTGCTCAGTGTGTCTCCGTGCTTGCAGTATCATGTTCCATATCTGGAAACGGCCGCCGGAGCCCGGTGCAAACTACGCCGACACTTTCCTGCCGAGATCTACTCATCGTGCCGGCTTAACCCGATGTCGACCACGGTGTTGGCAAAGTCGTCTGACACTTTGCCACCCACAAGTGATGTCAACAGCATCGGTGCTGTCACAAATGGTGTGGCAGGGCTGCCGTTGGTTGTTGATCTGCTGCCGGTTCATCCGTTCATCATTAAGAAACTAACTGCACCATCTTCTAGTCCTTTGGTACAGTCGCTTTTGTCAGACTACCGAGCAAGAGGCGGTCGGTTGCCTTTACCATCACCCAAGGTTGCCATACAACAAACAATGGAAAGTGATGGTGAAGAAGTGATGAATGAGGAGGTAGTGACTCCGGGTGGCAGCGGTGATGCTGCTGTTGCTGGTCGAAGGCTGCTGCCTGACTGTCTGGATGCCCTCAACCACCAACGATTTCTCGTTCTCTTCAGCAGCTTCTCGCATGAGTCGGCAAATGCGCCACTACCTTGTGTCGCTCCGTGGTCAGTTTGGTTTGCTTTTATCTTCTCTCTTAGTTTACTGATGCTAATAAAATCAGAACTGGCACGTTTTTGCCAAAAGTGGTTTGGTTTGGTTTGGCTAAAGCCAATGCAATTCAGAAACAGGTTTTTGCCAGGTTCTGCCACTATAGATTTTGATCATTTCAACTTTTAACAATATGGAATACTGCTGACTTTAAAGGCCAAGTCACACGAAAAAATGATATTGGCTAAATATGGGTAGAATGTAACACTAATTAATAATACGCTGATCAGTTGAAATGAAAACATCACTTTGAAGTAATTTTATCACAAATATGTTGTGCCAGCTGAATGCACTCGAACATGCCACATAAACGGATGACGTCGCTCACAGGACGCTTGGTTGACAAACTGACATTCGCATTTGTATTCTACTATTGGCGACCACACCTTTCCAGTGACTGCTGCATCAGTCTGGAACATTTTGCCGGAGTCGGTCTGGTCGTCTCCGTCATTGCAAGTTTTCCGCAGCAGACTGAAAACCGAACTTTTTGCCCGGTCTTACAGTCGGCCGGATCGCTATCAAGTGGTTATTACTTGGATGGATGACTTTGTCTGCAGACAGGTAATTCATCTAGGTATGTATGTAACTAGGACCACCAAGGCCAACTTTCAGGGGCAGGTAAATCGAGCACTGGCATGTCTGGCTTGGGTTTAGGCAGGGCATGTTTCTCCCTGTTGAGTGGTAGGTAACACTGTGTGATCCCATGTGGCAGGTGATGCTTTGTAGCTTTGTGATGGGTTTCTATAAAGAACTTTTAATCATTTTTTGTATGTTCTTGTTTGATAGGGTGGTGAGCATGGAGTACTATGGTCGTAACGACGTGACACTCGGAGGGTTTCTGGAACGTTACTGTTTCCGTGAGCAGTACCGCTGTTCCAACCGAATGTGTGACACGCCAATGACGCAGCACGTCCGACGCTTTGTTCATGGGACCGGCTGCCTGCAGGTTGTCATGAGGAAGCTGGACATTCCAATGGCCAGCTTGGCGGATACCATCTACACTTGGACGTACTGCCGTAGATGTAGGGAGAGTTCACCTGTATCGACCCTGTCCACTGACGCATGGTCGCTGTCATTTGCCAAGTACCTTGAGCTGAGGTTCCACGCCTCGGCTTACCTCCGTCGGTCGACGTCCACTGCGTTTGACAATGACTCGGACACATTCTGTCGCCACTCAATTCATCACGACCATCACCAGTACTTTGGCTGCCAGTCAGTTGTTGCGTCCTTTCGATACAGCACCATCACACTCAAAGAGGTCATTTATTTATTTATTTATTTATTCATTTGTTCATTGTTTTTGTTTTTAGCTGGCCGTTCTTAAGTAACGGTCGAGCTGTTGGTATGAGTTGCCATCCGTCTGTCTGTCTGTCTGTTTGTCTGTCACAGATGTATTGTGGCTAAACTGTGCGAGATAGGGCCTAGGTTGCTATTGATAGGAAGTTGCATATTGGCGTGGCTTTCAAGTGACAAGTAAATTATTGACCTTGGATGATCTTGAAGGGTCATAACGCACTATGGTATGCCAATTGTGCGCTGTTGTGGCTAAACGGTAAGTCTTAGGGGGGTCAGCGATGGTACCATTGGATAGGGCGCTGGCGACTTTCTATAGGCTGTCGATAGTAACCGTGTCTCTATCTGCAGTGGTTTGGCCACAATTTTCAGTGGAAAGTTTCAAGCTATAAGTGGCCGTATCTTGGAAACGATGAGAGATAGTGCTAAGGTTACTAGGAGTCACTAATAGGAAGTAGCACACACCCTTTCAGATAAGATGGAAATCATCGACCTTGGATGACCTTGAAGGTCAGTACGCGCTAAATGTGGCTAAACGGTGCGGTGCAAGGTTGCTGCTGAAAAAGTAGTGATCACTAATAGGTAATAGCATACGCCCTTTCAGATGAGATGAAAATCATTGACCATGGATGACCTTCAAGGTCACTGACAAGCAGTATGGTCGGCTATCTCAGCGACCGCTGGGCATTACATTTGACAGAACACTGACGAAATTGCATTAGCTTATACAGTAGATTAAACTATATGATAAAGGCCTAGAATGTGGATGGGTGTACAACAATAGGCCTGGTATTGCCCATAGTGTTTATCATCAGTACAGTATCACACACGTGTAGCATCTGATAGTTAGAAGGTAGATCAGTATATATTTCTGTACAACAGTCCTAACCTTAGAAGTTAGATCTTAGTTAAACCTGCATCGTGATGGATGCATTGGGCCACATTTTGACGCCATTCTGCTCTGTCGATTGCTAGTTCTTCAGCTACTTCTCGTCTAGTGTCCAAGTCCTTCAGATCTCGTCTGATGATGTCCATCGAGTTTTTCCGTGGTCGTCCCGAGTTTCTGTTGTAGTCCATCAGTTCCCACGTTATTGCCTGATGGGGTATTCTGTAGTCCTCCATTCTCAGTACATGTCCCAGCCAACTCAGTCTTCTTTCTTTGATGACAATAATGTAATAAAATTGCAGGTCGCATTTCCAGGGACTGTAATTTCGATCCTTCCACCGGACGTGACGCTGAGCCAGCTGGCGGATGACGGGAAGATGCTGAAGTACCAGACGGACGCGGTGTTCATGGCAGTGCTGAATCAGCTTCACCGGATCAAACAAGAGGCTCAGACTGACCTGCAGTCGGCTGCTATCACCGAGTGCGTTTTGGAGGTGGAGGATGAACAGGACTGCATTGCACAGAAGGTCCCTCGAGTTACTTACTTCTACTACTTCTAAGTTCGGTTTTAACAGCATCTGTAGTTTTCACTCTGCAGGGCCCAGTGGGAGGCTGGCCAATGTTGTAGGTCCAATTAGGGGAAAATGTAGAGGGTTCACATTCCTCTCTTAGCATTGTCATATGGCATTTGCATTAGACCATGCAAGATGTGCTGTGTTGATCTGTATTTATTGACCAACTGCATTCTGATGCCACCTTTAGTGAATGGATTTATACTGCGTTGCACACCTTATGGCCGGATGATTGGATATATAAAATGCCTCTCCTGCCAAAATCCCTTAAGGATCTCACTGAAATTTGGCTTCAATTCCTTCCAGGTAAGGGTCGTCCTTTTTCCCAGTTTTGGTCTTGGTCCTCTGTTCAGTTTTGGACCAAAGTGAAAATATACATACGGATGGCCTAATTAGCTAATGTTGTATTGCACTACACTGCAGGTGAACTACATGCGGTCGTCGATAGAGGACATGAAGAAGATTCCCGGGAACGACATCCACGTCTGTCTGCAGATCCACGACACGTTCGTCCGCATCAAGCGCCAGGTGGCCGAACACGTCATTGTCTGGAACGATCGAATCCACGACTTTGAGGTCCAACTGAAGAAGACTGCCATCACCACAGACAGCAGAACCACGAGGTCAACAGTGATGCTAAGTAACGTAGTAAAAGTAACCCTTTACATTACCTAATTTTTCATGTAATGAAGTACTATAGCAAAGGATATTTTTAAAGTCTTAATGAAGTAACATTTTAGTGTAACACAACTTTTGCTTTGTTACTTTTATGGTTAAACCCTTTGTTACAAGTAACTTTGTGGAATCGGTGGGATACCGTGACACAGTTGAATCTGGCATTGACAAATGTCCGTTCTTGGCATGCACTTTGGCCTCCTCTTGACTTGACAATAAGAATCGTCACAAGTAATTTGAGCAAAGCTCATGAGACACGCGACAGCCTTAGCAGTTCCTGTTCACACATTATCTTGGTCTGTCTCTACCCATTTTGTCGCAGTTCACTTTTGAAGTGTGTGCTGTAGCCAAAAATTTTTTAAAATTTGCCAAAACTCCCACTTTTGGAAGTTCAAGGTCATTCAAGGTCATCGATGTTGATACAACTAAAAAAGCTTGTGACCAGTGTTATGATAAACAACATGTCTCTACCTATCTGCAACTATTTTCACACTAGACAAGCTGATAGCAGCAAAATAACATTTTTCCAGGGGGTACCCCTCTTTAACACCATCGTTTGAGGGGAACTCACTTACTCAGGTGCCCAAAATTTTGTCACAAAAAAACTTAAAGAGTCCTTGTCATAGCCCTCAGTGAAGATTTCATAATCCTAGCTTGCACTGTTTTGATACAGATCAAGAGTGTGACAGATGGACAGACAGACAGACAGACGGACGGACGGATGGACACCTGAACGATGGCTAAGACGCGCGAAGCATTGCATGCTGTTTTGTGTAATAATTAGACCATTACACAGGTTTCTGGTTTGTTCTGGCTTGTTCGTATTGTGTGCATACAAACATGTGCAGTACTTGGAAACGTATGAAAATTACATCCCCGGATGGACACCAAGATTTTTTCAGTTACAGTACTTTGTACTTGTTACTTGAGAAACTTTATGGTTTACTGGTACTTTTGCTTAAGTAAACTTTTGGAGTACTTTTTACATCACCGCAGGTCAACATCCTTACGACCGATCCACATCACCGGGTCCCAGTCTCAGCTCAGCGTAGAGGATGAGTCCTCGGATTTCTCCGTCATCTCGGATTCTGTCATCGAGGATACGGAAGTCAGTCAGAAGGATGAGGAGGGTCAGGGGTCAGCTGCATTGCCATCGGCAACACCACTAACACCAGCAGCAGCAGCAGCAGGTTAGCATCCTTAACTTTATTACGTTGTACAATGGGTGACTTCTCTTTTTGACGTAGACTTTCACTGAGCTAATTCACTGAGTGAAAATAAGGTCTAATTAGCCAAAAAGTGAAGTAATTTTTCTGAGCCTTTCGGTGACTGGAAAGTTCAGTTTGAGTTCAAAGTTTCCACTCCGCAAAATGGCTCAGCAAAAGTTATGACCAAAAATATGGTCTAAGTACATGCTTAGACCAAAGTTTAATTGAACTCTGGTCTAAGTACAGACTTCTACCATTAGCTTTAGGTTTCACTCATCGAATTGGCTCAGCGAAAGGCTAAGTCAGAAAACGAAGTTACCCATCGTACAACATCTTGATTATAGTTTGCTCGTTTTTACGCATGAAAGCAGCTACTGCTTTCAGTGCATCTTAGCCATCGCAGTTCTGTCTGTCCATCTGTCCGTCACACGGGTGGATCAGTCAAAAACGGTGCAAGCTAGGATCACCAAATCTTCACTGTCAGCTGCCTGGAAGACTTTAGTTTCAGAAACCGTAAAGCTTTTCCATAAATTCGAAGGGGGTCACCCCGAACGAGGGCGCTAAATGGGAGGGGGGTGGGCAGAATTTGCAATTTTTGGCCAATAAGTCGCTGTATCTCAGTAATGGTACAAGATAGGGCCGAGGTTACTATTAATCGCTAATAGGAAGTCGTATACTGGCTTTCGATTGGCGCCGAATTTAATGACCTTGAACGCCAAAATAGGGGGTTTTATGGATTTTTTGGCGATTTCAGGCTGCGATGCAAGTCTATCATTCACAAGGTGGTGTCACGCAACTATCGTTATGCAATCCAGATAAAGAATTTGGTATTTGTATATTAACTAAGCCTGAACACCCCAATTTTCAGCTAAATTACTGAATCGGAACTGCTATAGGCTTTCGCGCATCTCGTGAGCATTAGCTCAAATTTCTTTTACAACTCTGCCATTATTAGCTGGTGTCGTCATCACTCGTTGGTGCTTATTTGCTCGTGCAAATATTGGTGGCATGGCAGACCACGCTGCTCTAAGCTGCATTGTCCTTTGTCAATTGTTGCTGTCCTGCTGCAGCACATCTTAGCCATCACAATTCTGTCTGTCCGTCACATGGGTGGATCAGTCAAAAACGGTGCAAGCTAGGATCACCAAATTCTCACCATCGGCTGCCTGGAAGACTGTAGTTTCAGGATCCATAAAGGTTTTCCATAAATTCGATGGGGGTCACCCCAAACGAAGGCGCTAAATGAGGGGGGTAGGGAAGATTTGTCATTTCCAGCCGATACGTCATTGGCAGGGCGAGACAGGTCACACCGTCTGGTGAGTACAAGTAAAACACTATAGATAATTAGCCGCTGGTCGTCTGGCACCCTCTGTCGACTGATTCTGTTTTACTGGGCTTTTAAACATGCACTGCTGTTGTGCGTTCCCTTTTGCATTAGCTGGGCTTTTGTTGTGATAAACTTGTGATTCTTTAGTATTGTGACTGACTTAACATGTGTTTAAACCATATAATGAATAAATAAGGAAGCAGTTGATTTGATGTGGTAGCTGCAGGTGGCTTGCAGTTATGTGAGAGTAGTGAGTCGTCGAACGGCAGTCGAGGCTCAGCTCCTACTACTGCAGCGTTCACTGAGCCACAGGCAACAGTCTCTCCAGCTCCAGCCGATAGCAGTCTTACCAGCACAACACCATCAGGCAGTGAGGCCACTACCACAAAGTCCGCCGCCGCCACAAGATCAAAGATTTCGACATCGGTGGACGTCAAACGTCCGGCAGCCGTGTTGAAACCGATGACAAGCCGAGACTCTGGTGACGGCTCGGTGGAAAGGAAGGACCGGACAGCTACAGTCAAACAGATGTTCACCAGTCTGCTGTCGAGTGTTGGCAGCACCACGGTCCAGATACCATTCCCGGCCGATGAACACTATCTGCTGCCAGCATGTCAGAAAGTCCCGGTGGTGGTCTACGACCAGGAGCCTTCCTCGGTGATTGCCTACGCGCTCAGCTCACAGGATTATGAAGTCGGACTTCAGCAGCTACGTGCACCCCAACCTGTGACGGCCGATGTGAAGCCACGGCAGCAGGCATCTACGTCAACATCAGTTTTGGCAGCAGGGCACGCTGTCGGGGGTGCTAACACCATGGCGTCTGAACCTGCTGGGAGGAAGAGCGTGCTGTCATTCCTGAAGGGCAGTGGTGGGAGGTCAGGGTCACAAGATAACAGTCCAAGTCACCGCGGCCGGGCGCAGAAGTATGACATTGACGTGGTGAGGTACACGCCGCATCGATCAAACATTGAGGATTCGGATGATATGACCAACAGTGTTGGTGGTCCTCCGTCGAGCGATGGACAGAAGGCTGCCTCATCGAAGACACAACGTCCAGACCCAGTGAACCGTCACATCGAGCTGCAGTTCAGCGACAACACCGCCAAGTTCTACTGCCGAGTCTGCTTCGCTGACGAGTTCATCCGACTGCGCCGGCTTGTCTTCCCTGATGGCGAGGAGCGCTACATCCGGTCGCTGTCACGCTGCTTTACATGGCTCGCTCGTGGTGGAAAGTCCGGGTCGAGTTTCTGCAAGACTCAGGACGACCGGTTCATCCTGAAGCAGATGTCGCGCTACGAGGTGCAGTCGTTCGGCGAGTTTGCTCCACGTTACTTCGATTATGTGGCTGACGCGTGTGCCCAGAACCGGCCGACTGCCCTGGCAAAGATCGTTGGCATCTACAAGATCGGCTACCAAAACTCGCGGACCGGCGCCGCTCTGAAGCAGGATCTCCTCGTGATGGAAAACCTTTTCTACGCACGCAACGTGACGCAGATCTTCGACCTCAAGGGCTCGGCGCGGAACCGCCTGGTCAGCACCTCGGGCAAACGTGTCGAAGATCTGGTTCTGATGGACGAGAACTTGCTCAAGGCGAGCGTCGACTCTCCACTGTACGTGTTTCCACACTCAAAGGCCGTGTTGACGTCGGCCATCACCCAAGACACTCAGTTTCTGGCCAAAGAGTGGGTGATGGATTACTCCCTTCTGGTTGGCTGCGATGAGACCACCAACGAGCTCGTGGTTGGGATTATTGACTACATCCGGACCTTTACCTGGGACAAGATGCTCGAGATGGTCTTTAAGAAAAACATCATTGGGGCAATGCCGACCGTCGTCCCGCCTGAATTATACCGGAGACGATTCCTCGAATCTATGGATCGGTACTTTCTCTATGTTCCCGATCGCTGGACCGGACATGGGCGTGGCATGGGGTCCTGAAAAACTGTTCTTTTGTTGCCTGCTGACTTGTGTCGCGATACGTTTATGCTTATTTTGTGTATCTGAGAATCTCTTTTTTTTGTGCTAATTTACGAGAGTTGTCAGTATTTTAGGTAATGATTCAACCGTCACTGACTCAAATATTTATAAATTTCTTGTTCTTTAGATAGAATTATCTTTTTTGTAAAATTAAATTTTAAAGTATTGAAATTGTAGCATCTCTTTATAGCCAGACGTCTTTGTCATATATTTTATTACCCCATAGTTGAACTGTAATTAGTTTTCTCTTGATCTCTCTCACAGAAAATAGCTGCTAATATTAGCTCTGCATTTATATGTACATGATTGTTTAATTGAATCGCCCAGTTTATGTCATCGGTTAAAAACTTGCAGCCAAAGTTAAATAAAATTAACGCACTATGCAGTAAATATTAGTGAATAATTAGTAGCACCGTCTAATTTGCAGACGATGCCAGTACCAGAATGCGGGCAAAGTTAATGGTAACAATGGTACCAGAACTTGGGTGGAGAACTTGGATCATATGTCATGGGCCTTAGCATTGTCTAGTACATGTACATGTATGTTTTCACCAACTGTACTGTTGTGAACTTATGTGACCGGCCGGCCATCCTAATAGGCCATATTTCAGGTCTTGCCCATTGTCAGTATGGGCTCAGTACTGAAAAACGAATGGGCCACTGTTAAGTGAGTTTTTCTCCGATCACTCGAGAGAAAAATTTCAACCAGACACCCATTAATATTTAAAGATATGGGAGTCCAAGTTTGGTGCAGGTTTCAGCAGCATTGCCATGAACTTGGCATCATCATCATCATGACGCGTAGACAGCTGAGGTCTGTTGCGACGACTCCCAACGATGTCCACGTTCATCTGCACTCTGCCGCATCTGTCTCCAGCTGGCCGGTGTTCCATTGCTGATCTGCCGTATCCAGGTCTTTCAAGGATGCCCAGGAGGTCTTCGCCAGTTTGTCCCCAGACTCTGACCGCCTTTCATTGCAATGACCTGGCATAACACTTGGTGTGCAGGTGTGGTGGCATCCAGTCTAACAATGTGACCAAACAGTGCTTGGCGCCTCTTGCTGATTATGCCTGCAATGCTTGGCAGACCGGTCCTGTCGGCTATGTCGACGTTCTTCACATGGTCCTGCCACTTCACACCCAGCATCTGGCGTTGGCATGACATATGGAAGGATTGTAATTTGCATCTGTCTTCTGTTCTGTCAGTAGGGTCCATGTGTCACCTCCATACAACAGGATTTAAAGAACACAAGTTTGTTATAGTCTTAGGTTGGTGTCCAGACTTAATAGACGCTTTTGACGCCAGCAGCTTTGCATCGAGTGCATGGCGGAGGAGGCCAGTCCAATTCGTCGATGTAGATCTGGATAGCACCTGCCAGAAGACGACTGAATAGAGCCCAAGCACCGGAACTCTGTGACCGTTTCAATGGTGTTGTTAGCAACCGTTATATCTGCAGCAGGATCACATGCGCCCAGGTTCTGTACCTTAGTTTTCTGCCACGATAGGTGATAGGTGCAAACCAAGGTCGGCAGTCTGGTGGAATTTCGTGAGAGCTGATCGTAACGTCTCTGTCTGTTCAGCCATTAACATGACATCATCGGCGTAATCAAGGTCTGTGTTCGAGTTGTTGCCAACATGAACCCCAGGTTCTCGAGCAGTTCGTTCCATAATCCAATCAGTTGCTTGGCTGAAAAGGGCCAGTGCGAGGGTGCACCCCTGACGGACACCGGATGATGTGGAGAAACTGTCAGACATCAATCCACCAAGACGTACCAGAGATGTTGTTCCAGTATGCAAATCTTCTATAAGCTTGAGGAGTACCTGTGGCATACCTATACCCCTGAGAGCTTCTCACAGAGCTTGCCTGTCCACGGAATCAAATGAACTTGGCCAGATATGTAAATTAATTGAACTATAGATAGTAATTTAGATAGTAATTTATTGTTGTTTTTGCAGTATTCAAATACCAGTACTAATACTTCACCAGGATAGGTTCTTTGCCTGTTGACTTAACTGCTACTGGCGAGATACTGTTACTTACCGGTACTGTTGTTATGCAGACACTGTGCCTCAGAAAAAAACCTAAGCCTCTTTTTGTTTTAATTATAATTTTGGCAAATGTGGTTCTATTTCAGTAATTATTTACTGTTACATTTAATGATGTGATAAACTGTGGAAGAGGCAGGAGCAAATGCTGCCACCTCACCTCAAATCTGTTTCCACTCTACCTTGTGAAATTAATTTAAATGTTTGAAAATGTCTTACTTTTTCTGGGACACACTTTGTTTGCGTGTTTGTGTGCTTCAATTGTACGATCATTGTCACAGTAACCCAGCTGCAGCTCAGCTATTATTGTATTATTATTTGTGATATGTTTTTGTTACATTGCAGAGATTGTTGTTAACTGAATTAACAAAAGAATGCACTCTATATTTTGCATGGGTTATTGTCATATGTAGTCGATACAGGCCATTCAGTTGTAATTCACAAACACTGATCTGCAAACTGTAATGATGAACTGTCGAGTTTTTGTGAGTAAATATAATTTTGATCACGAAAACTGACCAGTGCTTTATCAACAATGGACCACTGCAACACTTTCTGAAAGTCTGTATACTCTATATAAGCCAGTGACATTTTCATATGCACACAACTAGCATATTATTAGCCAAGTTCCTGCTGTTCCAACTGTTGCTAAGAACTAAAACAAATGCCACCTTATTACTGAACAGTACGATTAACAAACATTTATAAATACTAGAGCTGTTGAAGCGTTAATTTTTTTAATGCATTAATTATCGCGTTATTAATGCACACAGGCCTGTCAAGAGGGAGAGTAGGGAAGGGGTAAGTTACTCCAGGTCATGTAATGCTTTGGGGCCAGCCTGTAAAATACAGACAGTTAAAAACACATTTTAAACGTATAATCAACAATAACTGCCGACATAGCTAGCATAGAAATCTATTAGCTTGTCATCAAAATAATTATTCATTTACAGTAGTGATAGAGTGGCAACTACGGTTTAGTTACTTGAATTCATTTGATTGTCAAATAACCGCAGTTACAGAATACTAGAACTTTTGCTTCACGGAATTTAGTAAATTAACCTAAATTTACGTATGTGCGTTAATTATTTTGACACATTAACGCATTAATTTGACAGCTCTAATAAATACAGTATATTTTAGCAACTATACTAAATTATTGTAGTCTTATATAATACAATATATTGTATCTCTCCTTAAATAACGGATGAATAAAATGGAGAGAAAAACAGAATATTTTCCTTCTGCTTTCAGAACAATACACAATGCAATATACTAATCAAACTATGTCCACACGTGTCGTGTGTGTGTGGCCAAATGGCCATCCATCATACACCATTTGAGGGCTGTGAACTGGCCTGCTTGCACGCTGGCCATAAGTAAATATTTATATACTATATTCTTCAATTACCGGACATCTAATGACCTTGACCTTGACCACTGACCTTTTGGGCTGAAAACTGGCACAATGGCCACTGCAGCCTGAGGAATGTTTCCACACCAAACTCGTTTTTTTTGTTCTTGAGTTAGAAATCTGTATGTGACACAGATAGATGGACACACAAGGCCACCTGTAATAGAGGCCAATAGGACAGACACATTACAACGTAACATATAAAAACAGTGAAATCACAGAAAAAAGTAACAGTCAAAATACACCAATATTTTCCTTGTGCTTTAACAAACTTGCCTATCTATTAATGTAGTTATTTGATCAAAATACTGCATAAATCCCCAGATTATATTTTAGTGGGATCGGTAATCAGGCTCGGAGACAATGAAATTATCAAATGAATTCTGAGATGCAAAAGTTTTGTCTACAGTCTTTCTGAGGGCACAGCAAATGTTTGCCCAGAATTGGTCTATATTTATCGAAGATGTAGGAGTCATAAGTTAGTGTCTTATGTTTTGTGGGACAATATTTAATTTAGCGCTACAGTATTGCTAGACCAACAATGTTAGCATTTGAACTATGCAAATTCTACAATACTCGGGTAAAATCAAAGTCCCCAATGGTTCTACCTTGAGGACTGAGGAAAAGGGATTCAAGCTGAGCTGAAATAACTCTGGAAAATAATGCCAGTCAAACATGGTACACAGCAGAAGTTACTAACAGCATGCACATAGCTTATAAAACAGTTTTAACTTTTAAGCAGTTAACGACAAATCCATGCTAAAAGTGTATACTCATGTCAAATGCTGAACATTGTGCTAGACAGTATGAATGTGAGAATATTAACAAGAAATTTGAGCTAAGGCTCACGGGACGCGCGAAAGCCTGTAGGATTTCCGGTTCAATAGTTATAGCTGAAAATTGGGGTGTTAACGCTAAGTTAATATACAAATACCAAATTCTCTATCTGGATCACAAACGATAGTAGCGTGGTGCCAAGGTCTAACCTAGGCCCTATCTCTTTCCACCCGTGTGACGGTCGGACGGATAGA
>Ga0056128_1002053_pt1 | contig 23485 bp, 19 predicted proteins | sample WorMetLIZISLAND2_FD_71113 | JGI IMG/M metagenome (GOLD analysis project Ga0056128, IMG submission 71113) | Marine gutless worms symbiont microbial communities from Max Planck institute for Marine Microbiology, Germany - Olavius geniculatus... ... | reverse complement strand
CAAAGAATTGACAAGGGAGCAAAAGAAAATTATTATAAAATTCAGTAATAGTAATTCTAACAAAGGATTCATTTTGAATACATTAAACGTAAGACAGGCTTGCGTGCGGAAGTTTCTGAAGTGACGGAAATGTTGACAAAGCGTAGAAAAGTGGCTTCAAACTGGCAGACCACCGAATCTGAATGAAGGAGCGATTGGAGAATAATTCATCATGTTGAAGCGCACAGAAAAAAGACATTGGCTGAAATTATAAACTATGTAAATGATATGCTGACTCAACGATTATCACCACGAATGGTATGACGTCGTTTGCGTTCCTGTGGTTTAACCAGACGGAATATTTGGAAACAAACTGTAACAAGCAGGCTGAATTAACCTTGCCATGTGTTTTGGTGTAGACAGAAGCTGAGCTGGAAGGCAGATAACTGGAAATCAGTTGAATTTATAGACGAAACTCAGATAGTAATATGACAGGATAAAAAAGTCGAGGCTACGTTTGGAGAAGGCTACATGAAATCTCGAATGTCTTGTGAGGCAGCAACAGTCGAAATATATCACCATGTTCTGGAGTTGTATTTGCTACGAAAGAGTAGTTACTTTTGTACCAATTGGCAGAAATATTGACTGCTATAACTACGTGAATGCACTCGATGCAAATTCGTGGCCAGATGTGTGCAAACATTTAGCTGGAAAGCACTTCTTTTAGCAGGTGATAGCCTCTGTACATCTCTCAGTATTTACTCATCCGTGGAAAATAGAAGAAAATCATATTTTGGGTTTTATGTGGTCAGCACAATCACTGGACAAAAACATTATCGAAAATATGTGAAAAGTCATAAAATCGCATGTGCAGAAGAAATTGTCAGCTATTAACTCTCGACAGGACCCTATCAAGCCTGCTCTAACAACCTGAAGCAAAGTTCATTAAACCTCTATTCGTCAGCTCTACGCATTCATTCTGCGACGAATTTGTTGTGTTATTGCGCAGAAAGGATTTATAACAAAATTCAGAAATGTTAGGTAAGCGCTTTTGTTGAAATAATGTTGTTTACGATGTTTGAATTTAACTGGCAAAAAACGAATCGAGCGTTTGCGCCGCCGCCATTATGACACACTTTTGGCCACACGCTGTAGCAACCGATCACATTTCAATGCCTGTGCTTTGTTATAGCTTAATAGCCTTTATTTTTACACGTTGGCTTATTTGTGAATCAGTGGCTGTCAACATTGTTATGGCATTCAAACGAGCACTTTTGTGCTGATGTTTTATTGAGAAATGTTTCACTGTCTACGTAGTCATTGGTACTAGTCATGCTGTCCACTAGGGACACAGGGCTGAGTTGACTGTGGGTCATTGGAAGAAGGCAAGTGGATTGTGGATCAGTGAAAGGAGGACACTGAAGTCATGCTGTTCATTTTCTCCAGTAGGGATGGAAGGCTGAGTTTTCAAGAATTGATTACACTGTAGGTAGTCGAGAGAAGGTTGTTGAATCACTGAACAATGTTGGTACAATGTGCATGTAGATCATCTGCACCGCAAGGAGAAATGCAAAGTCATACAACTCCTGTCCTGTAGGAATAGAGGGCTGAGTTGTGATTTTGATCACAGGTAATCGAGAGACAGTAAGTGCATCACAGAACGATGCCAATAGTTCATTTTTTAGTGGAATGCAGAGTCATACTACTCGTTCTCTCCACTAGGGATTGAGGGCTGAGTTGTGATCACTTGTGGTTGTAGATCATTGAGAGGTGGCAAGCGAATTATATACCAATACTGGTTAATCATCATCTGTTGGGAGAATTAATGTAAATTAATGTGAAATTATACTACTTGTTGTGTCCACTAGGGATGGAAGGCTACATTAATTATGACTGTGGAGAAGGCCATGGAGCAATGTCAGTACACCATTATCCAGTAGACAGAGAACTGTAAAGTCATACTGCTTTTTTGTCCAGCAGGGGTAGAAGGCTGAGTTGATTGCGATTGTACGTAATCAGAAGAAAGCAACTGTGTTGTTTATTGATGCTGGTGTATCATCTTCCAGTGAATGGAAAAATGTAGTCTTGGTGTCCAGACATAACCCTCCTCCTTTTCCATACAACTCCCCCAGAACAGAACCCCTCCCCCTCTACTGGCAATACATGACCCAGGTAGACTAAAGCTACCATTTTTATCATAATCTACAGGGGGGTTCTGTCCTAGTCTGTGACATGGGGGTTCCATTCCACCCCAGCTGTTCTAGGGGAGATTATGCTTGGGGGAGGGTTCGGTTTTACTTTTCAAAGTCTTACTACGGTACTCATTCTGTCCAGTAGGAATAGAGGGCTGAGTTGTGATTAGTGTTGATTGCGGATGTAGGTAACTTGGAGAAGGCACCCTCCTGTCAGACTGATTCGGACCAATCAAGTGCTAGCGGAAAAAGTAAGTCCTGTAAACTTATACTACTTGTTCTGTCCAGCAGGGATAGAGGGCTGAGTTGTGATGAGTCGATTGTGGTTTTAGGTAATCGGGAGAAGATGACTGCATCACAGACCAATGCGAGTAAATCGTCATCCAGTGGTGAAAAGACTGTGAAGTCAGTAGAACGGACTGATCCAGGGAGACACCAGCAGCAGAGCTGCAATGGACCAGCAACCAGACAGAGACGTTCCGCTGACCAAGAACGCAACAACACTGCTTCGAGTGAAAAGACTCGGCCTGGCTCAAGAAGGCATAGTCCGGAACAAGTGGAGGCCGCTGGGTCGAGTCGACACAGTGGTGAAACGTTGGATGTCGAGACCAGCAGTTACTATACACAGCGTGTGGCACCGGTAGTAGACGAGATGACTCGATTTGTGCGTGGCGAATCTTCTTCCCGTGGTATGATACGTCATTGATGTCGCTTAGTTCTTAGATATATTTTGGTTTCAAAATAATGCTTAGCATTTGGGCCACTTCTACGATGATGGTGATCTGAAATTTGCTAAGTATAAGGGTGTTAGAATATATATTTGTTTGATGTAGCTGTCTTTAAATAAACTTGTGGTTTGCATGAGTAGAAGGTGGTACGAGACATCGTTATCATCATTTTGATCTTAGATATAATGCTTATTACTTTGGCCACGTTAAACGTTTCTCTTTGATGATGATGAGTTTTCAGACGTTTTTTTGGATCATTGGTTCAAGAAGGTAGAATTAAACTCTGCTAATTGTTTGAGTTTTTCTCTGTTTTGAATACGAGAGGGCATGCATGTAAATCATATAAATCTACACAGTTTTTCACGGGCTTTTATTATATTTTGCATTTGCAAGCTTGTAAATGCAAGTGTTACTGTTGTTGGTTTAACTATGAAGTTTTGAAATATTTCCTATAACTTTTCGCAGGTTTAGAAGCAGCTGTTAGTGTTTTCTGTTAGGAGCTTTGCTGTCTGGCTTACCAGTCGTAATATGCTGTCTGCAATTATGTAATTGTTACTTCGGGGCAAATGAATGGTGTGTACAGCGAAAGATGCACGCCATCTGGAAGACCTTGCCAGTCAGTTGTACACTGTGCTGGACGAGGGTCATTATCTCAGCAGGGCTTGTCCATGGCGCCCGGCTATACTCAAGACCGTCTTCAAGCTGCTTGATTTCGAGTCTCCACGACTTCTGCTCAGACTCGCTCGTCTTATCCTTGTCGTAAGTTACTTCGATCATACTCAAAATCATGCTTTTGTCAGGGTTTCTTTCTAAAAAACCCAACAAGGTGGGTTTTATTGGATTTTGGGTTTTCTGGTTATAATCAAACACTGGTTATAATCGTGTTTTTAAAAGGGCCCAATTTGATAGTTTTGGGCATTTTTGTTGGTTTTGAGTTATTAGAACGAACACTGCTAGATAATGTCCACATCAAGCAAATATCCACTAATTTGCATTCTGATAATGTTTTAAGTTTCAAGAACTCTTAAAATCACCACTGTTTGTTAGCATGATTGCACAGAAAGCTACAGCCAGATTTGGCTGAAATTTCTTAGGAAGGTTGAGCTTGTCTCAGCTTATAGGTGATTAGATTCTGATGATGATGATGATGATAATGATACGTCTCAGCATCTGGATCCAGGATAGAAATTGAAGGATTCTTTGTCGTTGCCAGATAGCTGCAATCCTGCGTTGAATATGGTGCTACTACCTGGCAAACATAATGGTAACTAGAAGGCGCTCGTAAGAGTGCATATCTCCGCCAAGTGACGTGATGTAAACACAGAGCCGCTTCGCTGCAGAGGAAGGAGGTTAATGTAATAGCCAGCATTGCTGCTTGCGCTGTTAGTGCAATGACGTCATTGCTATAATTAGTCATCATGTACACAAACAAATGGACACACCGAATGATGGACACGCACATGGACGGACAGAACAACCAATCTCATAATCTCCTCCAATGTTCACTACGTTTACTTGGCAGAGATAAAAATTTATAATGTTGGTGGTGGTTTGCACTCCCTGAATGCCCTTGTAGTTCAGGATGCATTACAACACAGGTTGTGCTGACATTTGAATCCTTGGTATTTGCTGAATTTTTGGTGTCACAATGTTAATAGAGTGAAATGGGAATTGGCTTTATGTTGTCTGTATGGTGATTAGTTGAAGGTTTCTGGTACAAATCTGCTAAACGTGTACAAGCTGATATTCAAAGTGAGCCACGACAACAAGAACGATAAATTGTTTCTCGAAGACAACATTCTCGGTGAATTTTGCTTGATTTCTTATCATTGAAGCTTTTGTGTATTAGTCCAGTTTTAAAACATCACCATTTTTGTCTATACTTAGGTCAACTCACTCAGTCTTTCATCCTTCTGGGTTAGTGGCGTGGCATAGCTGGTAATGCGTTTTGGCTGAAACGAAGTTACTCTACGCCAGGCCCGGTTAGTACTGCGATGGGTGACTGCCTGTGGGCAGATAAACCATCTCGGTGCAAAGCCTGCCAGCTAGGTCGACTCAGCCTTTTACCCTCTGTGGGACGGTAAAATGAGTAGTAACTCATTTACATGGGTTACAGAAGGTGGGGACCATGGTACAACTGACTGGCTTTGCCTAGCCGGCCACTGCGCCAGCCTGTGTCTGCAGGCTGCACACGGTGGCCGTGCGGCAGGCGGCTCTGGTTAGTGTCGAAAGCGCATTAGAGGCGTGTTTGCGACGATGAGCTATACAAATTGACGACCTTTACCATTTACCTTTACCTTTAGATCAGTTAAGTGCTAGCTTGTCTGGCTGGGGTTAAGGCGGAGTTTGTTCGTCTTTGTCACGTTGTGTGTGATTTTTGTATGGCAGTTTGTGTTTCATAGCTTTGAGAGCAAAAGACACACTTTAATTCTCTTTGGTAATTTTCTGCCGAAGGATTCCTACAGCAAGTGATCTGAGTTAGTTTTTCTGCAGGAATTACATTATTATACATTCTGGCAGACTGGTCTCTATAAGCTTTTATTCTGCTTGCACCATCGTCGTGTGCAGAACACTGGCTGTTCAGTGTGAGGTGTCAGTGTGAGATATGACAAATGAGTACTTTTGAGGTCAAGTTTCACTGAGGTTTTAGTCTGTGGCTAAAGTCATAGAAGGAAATAGTATACCCTCAGTGTTTGCAGTGTTTTGACTTTGGCAGTTTGGCGTTAGACTAAACTTTGTTTTTTTTGACCCAAGTCTGTTGTCTTGTTGCAGAGACAATCGTGGAGACCGGCTGCAGTGTTGACAACGTTGCCCAGCATGAGTTGTTGGTCTACTTTCTCGGAACTCTGAAATTTCTGTCGGGAAACTCGGCTGTCGTTAAAACTCTCGGTGACCTGCGATATCTTGCCAGCCTCTCACAGATCCTTGCCGCTGTTAATGACACGGTGAAGATGATCTATCATTTTAGCTCTGGAAAATTTTTTGGATTAACTGGGCCATCCGTTATGCTGTAATTTTTAGCGTCCAGCTCCTTGCTGTGGTTGTTGTTCATCTGTTCGTAACGTATGTACTGTGGCTAAACGATGCACGGTAGGGCCTAGGTTGCTATTGATCATTAATAGGAAATTGCATACTGGCTTTCAAATGACATATTATAAATCATTGATTTGGATGACCTTGAAGGCTGTCATGTGCGTTCGTTGATGGAAAACTGGCCATATCTCGGAAACGGTGAGAGATATGGCCAAGGTTACTGTTAATCTCTAATAGAAAGTGGCATACACCCTTTCAGATGAAATTGAAATCACTGACCTTAGATGACCTTCATGATCAGTGACAGCCAGTAAGGTCTGCTTCATGCTAGTGACAGCTGGGCTTTTTGTTTTGGTCATTTTTTTAAACTGTGCAAACGGTTGTATCTTAAATAATTGGCAAAATAATGCTGTTGCTTGTGTGTTTCCTTTGCCATAATATAACAAATTTGTGTCATATTATCTTGAGAAAATCTTGCTAATTTATTTTGGACAAAATTTTTGTATGCTGTTGGTGGGACAACTAGTTGTTCTGGCAATTTTTGAAAGTTTTCTTTGTGATTAGTAATTGTGCAAAGAATTGAATGGTTTAAGAAAAATGTCAACTAGTTGCAGTATTGCTGATATTGATTGATAATTTTTACCTCCGCCAAGGAGGTTATGTTTTTGCCAGACTTTGTCTGTCTGTTTGTCTGTGTGTTAGCAAGATAACTCAAAAAGTTATGGACGGATCTTTCTGAAATTTTGAGGGTATGTCGGGAGTGGCACAAACTACCAGTGATTCAATTTTGGGCGTGATCTGGCAGGAATCCTGGATTCTGGATCACTTTGAAATTTCCCTTACCATTGCGTTAAAGGGAGCATAAGGGAACCGCTGGCAAAGTGAATATAGTGACGCCACCTGGCGAATAACGTTGCCTTGGCGCAGGTACATGCGGGCTCTGACTGCTTTCTAGTTTTCACTATGCTTTTCTGTTGTAGATTGCAGAGTCTGGCAGCTCGAGTGAACAACTTAACATTCTACTTCAGGTTGGTGATCATATAATTCAGTGCTATTTGTGAATGTAAGTACTAAAACATTGAAATGAGTAAATTGACTAGAATTGGCCAGTAGCTAATTATTTCCAAAAATCTTTGTGTATTAGGTTTGATTGTTCCATGCTTAGGTTAAGTCACGAGTTTGCTAATCAGAGGTTAACTGTAACTCTCAGGTTAACTTCACACACGTTGCTGCATGCCAAATATTGGGTAATTTAATGCATTAATTTTGTCTTTAAGTCTGACCTGTGCATGGAACAATTGACCTCTATTCATCTTAGGTCATAGAATTCCATTGCTAGTTTTGCGACTGCTTTAGCCGCAAGTCTGTGTAGTATGTAGTATGTAGTGTTACTGTTATGCACGATAAAAATGCCGGTGGGCAGTAATGTGCATGAGATGTTTAATAAATTGTCTTTGACTATTTAACTAAAAACAATTATGCTTTGCAGCTCTACGCTGTGTCTGGAAAAAAACATGCCCAACATTTACGATTGTAATTTGAAGAATTTGATTATCAGATTTTAATCATTTTTCATACAAATATTTCTGACACATCTGGCCGTCAAATGACTGTCTAAGTTTTCACTGCACCCTTTGCCTGCTTCTGCACTACCCTGGGAAACAAAACCAATGAAATATTGCATTTTTATCTTATTTTGCCTGTTCTGGTCTTTCCAGATAGTGCAGAAGCAGACATTTGGTGAGGGGGGAACTAGAACTGTCATTTGATGGCACGTTGTGTCAAAGATGTTTGCACCAAAAATTATTAAAATCTGTCAATCCTTTTGCAAGTCACAATCAATAATGTTTGAGATGCGTTTTTGTTTATTTCAGCTCATATTTCATTGGTTCTGTCTCCCCTGGAAGTGCAGAAGCAGACATTGCATGAGGTGGAAAATTAAATGGTCATTTGATGGCTAGTTGTGCCAGAAATATTTTTACCAAAACATGAAAATTGGATATCCCTTTTTCAAGTGACAATCAATAGTGTTTGGGATGTTTTTTCCCGGACATGGTGTATATGGGACAGCAGCTTCGGGCAGTGTTGTGCAGAATTGTTTAGCATGACATGGAGACTGCATTTGATGGCCGGGTGTTATAGCAGTAGGGACTCGTGATCAAAGGGTGTTGGGTTTCATTTCTGGTCATGTTGCTGTCAAGTGGTTATTGTTTGGCTAGATGACTGTGGATAAATTGTATATATTGGTATATAGCCAACTATCTACAGTGGGTCAACTCAGCCTTCTATCCCTGTGGGGTAGGCATATCGAGTACTGGCTTGCGGCTGGGATTAAAGTGGGGGTGCATTCACCTGTGTCTGATGATGATGATGATGATGATGGTGATGATGATGATGAAGGACGAATAAACTTTAGCATGGCGTTAAGTCCTAAGACTACAAGGACACATAACAATAAGCCTAAACACTGAAGTCACGGTTTTCAGTCTGCTGCGGAAATCTTGCAACGACGGCGATGACCGGACTGACTCTGGCAAACTGTTCCAGACCGATGCAGCAGTCGCTGGAAAGGTGCGGTCACCAATGGTAGAACGCACCGTGCGTGGAGCGACCAGCACTGATGTAGTTGAAGAGCGCAGTCGTCGACGTGCGTTGAGGTGTGACACGTGCTGAAGATCTGAAGCCAGGTAGCCAGGTGCAGAGCCGTGGAGGCAGCGATACACTAGCACTGCCAGCCGGAATGAAACGCGGCAGGTAACATGTGTGCAGTTGTGCATTCATATGGCAGGTGATGCTTTGTGACTGAGGGGGTTTTCTGTACAGAGAGATCAATGTATGTGTTTAAAATCTTGAACCATTATGCTTGATAATAATATGTCCATGATATGTGATGTTGCAGCTGACAGCCACTCTGAGGAACTTAGCCGACGTCAGTGGAACAAGAAAATATTTTCTCTCGCTCGGTTTACTGACTGAACTCTGCTGGACGATGTCACTGTCGACCCGCGATTCAGACCTCATGCTGAATATTTCACGGATTTTCAGGTTCTGTTGGCATTTTGCATAATTGCTCCGTAATCATGTCGTAGATCTTTTTTCTGTTTAAGAAGTTGTATTTTTAAATATGGGGTGAATGCCGGGCTTGCAGAAATGTGGACAGTGAAACAATAAATTTTCGTGATGATATCCTACTGTTTGATGTTAACTTTGACATGAATAGTAGACTTCCAAAAAGAGGACGATGCGCGTTAAAGGGTGTGTACTTTTTAGCTGCACACATTGCAGAGCTGTCATAAGATCAAACGGTGTTACTTTTTACCTGCTGCAGGTGAAGGTGCTTTGCCTTAACTTCAGCCATACAGACCAGTACTTGATTCATCTACATTGGAGGGATGGAAAACTAAGTTGACCTTAGTGGTAAAGGTAAAAAAGGTAAAGGTGTCAATTTGTATAGCGCATCTTGCATACAACGCGTCTAATGCGCTTTTTGTCACTATACCGAGCCGCCAGCCGCACGACCACCATGTGCAGCCTGCAGACATAGGCTAACGCAGTGGCCGGCTAGGCAGCCCCAGTGGTCATAGTCATAACTACTTGATAGCGACTCGATTGGGACTTAACTTTTGATACTAAGCTCAACATTCTAGCTGTTAATGCCTGCTGCTTAGGTATCACGATATCGAGCTGCAAGTTGTGACAATGACTTATCAGAAAAGTTTCCGTATGTTTCGTAGTCAATAATTGGCTAGATTCGTGTACTGCATAGTACCTATTGAACATAAAAAAAAAGATTTATGTGCATTTCGGGATGTACTGTTCAACGAAGCTTTGTAGTTAGCGTAACGTTATAGTGTGTACGTGTTGCAGTAAGTTGACGCTGCACAGCGACTGTTGTGAGGCTCTCTCCAGCGATGCAGTCAACTTACACTCATTCCTACAAATACTACAAACACATCAGACCAAAGAGGTATGCACAGTCTTATCATAAAACTAACCGTTTCATATTTTATGCTTTTTTTTGCATATTGTGCAAATCAGATGTCATTTAGTGATCTGTACGAGGAACCGGGTACCCGGACTTGGTTCCAAAATTCATTATTCAGTTCCAAATCTGGGTAATTGGTACCCGTTTTTTACACTGATTAGTGATAAAACTGATGACAATCGCACTTCTTGCAGCCTTTGTGTCAAAATTCAGTACATGCGAGGAAAGTTTAACTTTAGCCATTTTCATTGACAGATTCACGGACATTTTATGTGAAAATACATAACTCTCTGAAAAATAGGGTAATTAGATGTGTACGCATTAGTTCATTGACGTTAAACTTTTACTTGTTTCGAAGTTGAAATCTGGTCCTAGCACTTGGCTAACTGCAATCAGTTACCCGGTTTCTAAAACGGGTAATGCTGCAAATCACTAGTGTCATTGCTGGCAGAAAAAAATAGACTTATGTTGTATTTATTTTTAGAATTTTTGTGTATAGTTTTGTAGGGCCCCGTTGCTTCTTTGCGCACAGATTCTGAATCATTAGTTAGTCCAACGTCTGTGATGAAGTTGAAATTTATTCGCATAAAAACGAAAATCGTTCACATTGGTAGACAGAGAATGGTGTCATTTGATGTAAATGAAGTGCAACAGCGCAAGTTAACAAAAATTGTATCTGACAAGAACAAAACTCATATGGGTGTCGCTTTTTGACCTAGCCTTATTGACGCAGGCTGGGAAACTGTCAGTAACAGCTTAGCATAGTGCTGTAATGCATGATAATATCACGTGTTGTGTGCTGAGTAGGATCTGGTGTTGCGAGTCTGTTTCATTCTGGGTAATCTGACGGCAAAACTTGACAACGCTCGGAGTCACTTGTTTACTCAGCCCTCTCATGCTGTTGACACTCTGCTTGGCGTCTTCAGCTTTTATGCCAACAGGGATCTCCAAGTTTGTACTATCGCTAGTTTTAGCTTTTTGCTTAATCTTCATCATTTGAAATATTAAATTTCACCCACTGTCAAGAATGTTATTCTTTTCTCTCAGCATATAATTGGGATTACCAAAATGGGCATGAATGGTTGATGATTTTCAGATATTTGGTTAACATCTTATGGAAAATTGAAAGTATAATGGACTCGAAACTAAAGCGTTGTTGTTTTTAAGTGTCAACAAAAAGTATAGTGATTTGGTTATAAAGTGAGACTTACGGCGCCAGATGTTGTGGGTTTGATTACGGGTGGTCAGTTGGTTATTGCTCTGATGGATAAGTGCGGATGAATAAACCACCTTGGTATATAATCACCCACTTCGGTCAACTCACCCTTCTATCCCTCTGGTGTAGGTAAATCCAGTACCAGTCTGTCTGGCTGAGGTTAAGGTGGGGCACATTTATTTGTGCCATGTGGCAAACATAACTTCTTTAACATGGCAACATGTTACATGTTTTTGTGTAATTACCTCCGCCAAGGAGGTTATGTTTTTGCCGGTTATTGAAAAATTGAAGACATTCTCATCAAGATGATTCGCCTCGTAGCAAACCTGTCAATCAATGCCGACATTGGTTTTGTTTGTCTGTATGTCTGTTAGCAAGATAACTCAAAAAGTAATGGACGGATCTTGCTGAAATTTTGAGGGTATGTCGGGAATGGCATAAACTACAGGTGATTCAATTCTGGGCGTGATCCGGCAGGAATCCTGGATTCTGGATCACTTTGAAATTTTTGTTTCCATTGCGTTAAAGGGGGCATAAGGGAACCGCTGGCAAAGTGAAAATGGTGAATAGCTTTGCCTTGGTGGAGGTACCTGCACTCTCCGAGTGCTTTTTCTAGTATTTGTAATGTTGTCAGCAACTCAGAGCACACTGTCATAGGAATCATCAGAGAGAAGTGATGTGACCAACAAAGCAGGCCATCGGCAGCAGTAGAGTAAACCATATTGCTTTGCAGATAGTCAGGGTTTTTATTAAAGGAATATTTGATTTAATGATTGAGTTATGTGTAACATTGTTGGCTGTAGTCATCGGACAGCACTCAGTCGAGTGACTCGTCAGCAGCAGCAGAGGAAAGTTTTGTGTAATATTGCCGACAAATGACAGCACTGACAACGCGCTGTCAGACCGCTATCAGTATTTAGTGTTTTTTGTTTTTTATTATACAGTTATCAGAAGAGTCACTTGACAACAGCAGTCAGTCGAGTGACATGGCAGCGGGTCATCAGCAGCAGCAGAGTAAAATTGAAGACATTCTCATCAAGATGATTCGCCTCGTAGCAAACCTGTCAATCAATGCCGACATTGGTCAACAGCTGGCCTCCACCGACAGCCTTGTAGAGCTACTACTGAACGTCATCAGTATGTAGTCGCCTGCATTTGTTTGTTGTTCATGTTTTTGCATGTTTATTTTGTAGCACAAGTAATTATTAGTGCCGACATCGGTTAACAGCTCGCATTCTCTCACAGTCCTGTAGAGCTACTTTGGAACATCATCGGTATGCGCTGTCTTTTCACTTTATTAGTTTGTTATTTATTTTATTTATTCGTTCATTTATTTCAAGATCACGCATAAGTTAGTAAGTAAGTAAAGCATAAATTCATATAGTGCATTTATAACTAAGTGGATAACTGTGTTTTGTGAGTCAGAGAGTCTAGACTTGAACATACACCTGCCCTATTGCAGCTCAATTCTTAGGCTTGGCGAATTCAGGGGCATATTGGTTTTTGGTCATGTTAGGTTGAAAATCTTAAAGGGATGTCAGACAATCAATAAAGTCGGCCAATTTTATCTGCCGACAAAATCGCTTGATATTGCACAAAGCAGTAGGTGAAAATGTTGGCCATGTGTCATGGTTCAGCGATTATATCGGTTGATTTTCTCGGGCAACTAAACCACGCCCACAAACGTCGGCCGATTCTGTCGATCATCTGACATCCCCTTTAGGAAATTTACAGTGATGACTGCAAGGGCAGATTTCTGTTTTAAAGTTATCTGTTCTTATTCAGCACTACAGTGTAATTATGTTGTGCAAACGTTTTACTGAAGAGAACCACGTGGATCAGTAGCCATTAGAGTTATAACTTTGCAACTTTTCATTTTTTTGTTTATTTGGGAACACCTATCAAAGGTCGAAAAGTAATAATCAATTCCGGTCACAACGATGCAGATCCAGACCTCATATTTTAGTGCTTTATCTGCTACTAAGAAGGAGAGAGGAGTTGAGAATAATAATGGTAGAGTGTAATGCATGTTGCAGAGCGGAAAGACGTGTGCAAGTGTGAAGAGCTTGTACTGAATGCCGTGGCTACTGTCAACAATCTTTCCTACTATGCAGTTGATAGCAGTGCAGTCAAACAGCGCAGAATTTTCATTGCCGAGCGTACGTTTTGACTTCACTGCTACTGCGTTTTATTCAGTGGCATAACTTCAAATTTTGGGCCCGCTGCAAGAAAATCATTTAGGGTCTTTTTTCCTTCTTTTTCTCTTTCCTTTACGCTTTTTTCTTTCCTGTTTTTCCCCTTAATTCTGTCCCTTCCTTTCTTTTCTGCCTCTTTTTTTTTCTTTCCACTTTCTTCCCTTACATGTAGGCCCCCTCAATGCGGCTAGAAAGTTTGATGAGTGTTGTGAGCTCCCCCATTGGGGTTTGGGATGGAGCCCCGGCCAAAAATGTATTTTACAGCATTTTGGCACCCCAGAACCTCATTAGGTGTGATCTCATATGGCAGGTGACGCTCTGTAGCTTTGAGTTGTCACAGTCCAGCATCACAGTATCACCTGTTCTGTGTAAAAGACAGAAACAGAACAAAAACCTGGGTGTACAATGTTTATGTTGAATTACTGTTCGGAGTTGGATGAGTGAGTCTTAAACGAATTTTTACATTCTTCCAAACAATGATTTAATCGACACTTATCTTACACTGGCTGATGGCCGGTCACTCATGTGGTCTTTACTCTCATTTGGCTGGTCACGTGTGACTGTGCCAATGGGTTAATTATTAACACATTATCTTACTGTAGACTGTACAGTAGATATAGGCAGTAAGAGTGCCATTTGTTTCAGCATGGTCCACTGTGTTTTCTGTGAGTGTAACAAGGTATAATACATATACCGGACCATGTTGCAATGTATGTTTCATGACTGTGATGGACAATGAGTTTTGCCTAAGAATGCTGTTCACACACCCGAGCCATTTCACTTGAGTGGAGTGAGATTTTGAACAGGTGTAACACTCCAGACACTGCGGTGAGAGATAGGCAACAAAAGTGTTTCATGAAATAGATATGTTTGATGGGGTGATGTTTTTTGTATGCTGCATGACAGTGCTGCTACAGTTCATAACAGCCGAACACGTGGACACTCTGCTGGAGACGACCCGAGTCCTTGGCAACCTCACCAGAGCAAGAGACGTGCGAGACTTTGCCGTCAAACACAGAAGTATGTTTCTCCTTGATTTTGTTTCATATCTCTTATCACACTTTTTCCAATTTGTTTCTTTGTGAATTCGTGAATTCTAAATAGCAGAGTTTTATTTACGAACTATGATTGTGACTTAGGCCATGCCGTTTTTTGAGATATTTCTTTCCTCACTTTGATGTTTTAACTAGTATAAATTTAGGTAACATGACTGTGATACTTCTGCTTCCCTATTCCACTGTGGATATGCGAACTGTGAGTGGCTGCAGTTATGTCTGTGTTAAGACATGTGGATTGTTGTAGTTGACGAAGCAGTGATTGCAATGCTGGACTCGGGCAATCATGAGCTGGTGTTTGCGGCTTGTGGTGTTCTCATGAATCTGATGGTTGATGACGACAAACGACCACTGCTGCTGCGTCATGGCGGTGTTTCAAAGTATGTTTCTTTTTGCAGTTGGTTTTCTCGCAGTTCTATATACCCAACCTTTTCTTCACTTTTATTTTGTAATAATAACCATGCACTGATGGCGGTTGTCACTGTGGAAGATTATGAAGCTCTACAGCGTTCCTGAAAAATACATCAATGTCTTCAAAGCACTAAATAGAAATTCAAGATGCTGCATCAGAACAAGAGATAGTGTCTTACAGACGCGTTTGATATTGTATCCCGTGTCGAACAGGGCTTTATACTTTCACCATTTTTCTTTCTCATGGTGATAGACTTTGTGATGAGGAATGCCATGAAAGGCAAAAATGTTGGTATCAGTTGGGACCGCAGAGGACTTGCAGACCTGGATTTTGCAGGTGATCTTGCTCTGCTTGATCACACTGATGGAGCCTTACAGGACATGACAAATAGACTCCATTGGCTCGGGAAAAAAGTTGGGCTACGAATTAGCGATGGCACGATGAAAACGATGACAGTAGGAAAACAACGTGTCATGCCACCAATCACTCTCGACAACCAGAACATAGAGAATGTGCACAAATTCCAATAGCTCGAAAGTTATATGGCTGAAGATGGAGAGGTGGACCTTTGGACAAGGATAGGTAAAGCTTCATCTGTTTTCCTACATCTGCACCCAACTGGAAGTGAGGAGCAATCAGCAAAGAGATCAAATTACGACTATATTTTTCCATCGTAGTTGCAACAGCAACTTATGCCTGCCTGTGAAACATGGAAGACAACAGCAAAAGCTACCAAGATGATTGATGTGTTTCACCGTCGTCGCCTTCAGAGGATACTGGTGATTTCATGGCTTTAATTTAGTTTGATTTTGCTCTGGACAAACAGCATTGCATGACATAGTAGCAACGAGAAGAAAACGTTTCATCGGACACATCCTGCAACTTCCACCAACAAGCCTAGCTAGCCTGGCCATAGAATGGAGACCTGAAGATGGCAAGAGGAACATTGGAAGACCCAAGAGGATGTGGCAAGACACACTAAAAGAAGATCTGGAAGTGATGGGCATAGACTGGAGCGACAAGACGACTGCTGCCGGTGATCATGCCAACTACGTCTAAGTCTAAGTTAGACTTAGGCTTAACTGTCTAAGTAAGATAGAGGTTTGGCTTGGCTTAATTACTAAGTTTGTTGGTCAGATTAGCAAAGTTACTCAATGCCAGGCCCAGTTAACACTTGAATCGGCAGTCACTGGCAGATGAGTAAACAGTCTCGGTGTGTTACGAGCTATGCAGGTTAACTCAGCCTGGCCATCCCTCTCTGGGTAGGTGCAATGAATACCAGCCTTGACTTCACAGCTGTAGCTTTGACTTTATAGTTCTGGCTTTTGGACTCAGAGCCCTGGACTCAACCTTTGCCTCATATCTTTGGCCTTTGCTTTGGCCTTAAGATTTTGGCCCTGTTTAACATCTGTGCACATGCTGACTGTTTGAGTTCAACTTCTTTTGAAAAACACTTAAACAAAAACCTACTTTTATCGCTGTAACGATCTTAATGAAAGCCATGAATTTGTTTATGGGGGTCATGGCATGAGTAAGTAAGTATGTGTATTTTATATAGGTTTGTGGAAGTATTGGGTGAGATGGGTCGGTCGGACTGGCAGCTGGCTGCAATGGTCTGTAAGACACTGTGGAACTACAGCTGTAAGATCACCAGCTCATGCACTTGCTTCGGCAGCGGCAACACAGTCGCCGACATTATTGATGTACTTACTGAACTGCTTGGTAAGCTGACTCAATAAGGATTCATTAAATTACAATTGTAATTATTTTACCGATTCGTTGACATGTCAGCAATCACTGTTTTTCAGCGGACAAATTTATATTTTCTGCTAGATGGTCAGTAAATTATATTCTCACCAAATCACGCTGATGTGGTCCAGTTCTGTTAGTCTGAGACCAAGTGAGAAGGGTTTGAGTTTCAAGTTTTGAGTCCTGAAAACTACGGACTGTCATCCAGTGGTACTTCATCGTTGCAGATCACCAGCCGAATATTGGCTACTGTCTGCTGATCACTATGGCATCACATACATTTTGCTTGTTTCCAGGCTTGTAGATTGTTATCTCATACGTTTCTAGCAAGCTTGAATCTTTCAAATGTATTGTCTGATGTAATAATATGTGGAACATATGTTCACATAATATGGCTTGACTGTCAGGTAGGCCTGCTAGGTTTTGTTCTGGGTTAACCGTTGTGTGTGATTTGTCAAGACTTGACATGTATACATTTCATCATGGTTTAGTCTCTAGCGTGCACACAAGTGGAACAGGTGTCCCGACAAAACCTGGACCAACAAAACCGGGACACAATTATATAGGCTTAGATTTAGGAAATAAGGTTAAGGATAGGGTTAGGGTTGACATTTGGAATTAGGGTTAGGGTTTGGGATAGGGCTAGGGATTGGTATAGGGTTAGCGTTAGGGTTCGGGATTAGGGTTAGAAATGGGGTTAGAAATAGGGATTGGGTCAGGTAAGAGTTAAGTTTAGGGCTAGGGTTGGGAATTATGGATTAATAATACAGATAGGGTTAGGGTTACAGTATGGGTTAGGGTTAGAGTTTTTGTATTGCATCAGTTTTGATGGTCCAGGTTTTGACAGGGAACCGTGGAACAAGGCATCATGAACTCTTGAACATGCTAATTTCATGACTATGATTAATGGCTTGTTTTGCATAAAACATGTACCCGGTATGTGATAAACAGATGTGATATGTTTTTCGTGATCACACTTGACCAGAGTGATATTATGGGTAGTTATTATACTGCAGACACTGCAGCGAGAGATAGGAGGACAAAGTAGGTCTTTCAGATAAGTATATTTATCAAAATAATAAGCGCATAACTTATTACAGTCTTTTAAATATTTCACATTGTATTGTATTGCACTGTCAAAGAGGCTTGTTCATGTTGATATTAGATGAAGAGACGTTTATGTCAGAGAACGTTGGGGACATGAAGGATTACTACCTCACCACCTGGCAGTCGGACTTCTGTCCGGTTGCCTCCGATTTGCTCAGTCGTATTGAGCTCAACCAATCACAGCTCGAGCCACTGCAGCAGCATCACTGATTGGTTGTGTTTGTTACAAGCGCAACCAATCACAGCTGGAGCTGCTACCGCAACATTCTTTATTGGTTGTTCTGTGATGCCTTCTGCAGTTTTGATTGGTCATGTTTTGTTGACAATGATTAATTGTAACATAAACTGCTGCAGCATTAGTTCTGATAGGTCCATTATTTGATATTGACAGCAACAGAATGTTGTTTAATTTCACACTTTACAAATTAGTAATAACTACATTAGTGCACGAAATGATTTTCTTACAATCAGCACCTGCACAAATTTTTCATGGAAAGGGAGAGCAAACCCTGATTCTATTTTCCCTCGTCACTTTTTTTCAACTTTTTGTTCTTTGCTGTTTTCTTACTTTTCCCATTTTACTTGGTTACTGGTGCCATTATCTGGAATGCAAATCCATGCTAGCTACTGTGCAACATTGTTAACATTTATAGTCGTTTTTGTAGGCCATATCATGATTTTGCCTGTCTGCCTATTTGTGTGTCCATTTCTCTGTATGTCCCAGTCGATTTGCTAGCTGAATAATGAACAAGAAAAGCCTAGCTAACGCAAAGGGAAACGTGCAACAGTGGTGCATGTTTGAAAGCCCAGTAAAACAAAATCTCAGATCACCCATCCTAGCAACGACGTTTCTTTTACAGTTAATGTGTTGGGCGGGACGTTAAACCCTACTCACTCACTCTTTTGCAGTTGCCAGACGGCGCCAGATGACCGGCGGCTATTTATCAATAGTGTTTTACTTGTACTCACCAGAAGGCATGACCTGTTTTGCTCTGCGAACGCTGTATCGGCTGGAAATCGCAAATTTTTCCTGCCCCCTGGGCCTTCTCATTTAGCGCCCTCGTTCAGAGTGACCCCCCTTAGAATTTATGGAAAACTTTACGGTTCCTGAAACTAGAGTCTTCCAGGCATCTGATGGTGAAGATTGATGATCCTAGCTTGCATCATTTTTGACTGATCCACCCATGTGACAGACGGACAGACAGACAGACAGACAGAATTGCGATGGCTAAGATGCACTGCAGCAGTAGCTGCTGTTGCACATAAAAAGCATACAGAAATTAAAGTTGAACATTCCCAGGAGTGCTCAGATTTTAGATCAAAAGGTTAAAGGTCATGGGGTGGCTGACAAAATCAGTCATGTTTCTAACTTTTTCAGTGCTTTTCTGCTATTGTTATCTCATGATTATCTCATGGATGCAAATGCTTCTTTTTATGCCTGTAGCAATGTGTGTTTGCTCGTGTCCAGCATCTGTACACTGTGGTCCATAAAAATGTGGCAATTTTCTTCTGCCCATATCTTTCCCAGTTATTAACTGATTTTCAAAATTCTTTCACTGGCACATTCTGTGGACAGTTTGCAATAATATGCTTATTATATATTTTACCATGCCATAAATGCGTCTCTACACTACCTTGTGAAATATAAATGTAAGAGAAAACCAATGATATTATCAAACATTTAGGTAAATGAATAAAAACACTTTAGACCAGTGCTGTCCAACCCGCGGCCCGCGGGCCACATGCGGCCCGCGAGGGGATTTCATGTGGCCCACCATCGTCCCACATAAATTGTAGTTTTGGTCCAGTGATTAGTCAGATGAAATCAACTTGCAAAATTCAGCAATGTTTGATGGTCTTTTGCATTTCCAAATTTCAGAAAAATGGGCGAATTTTCGGTTTCCATTGAACATTCAGAAGCAAAAAGCGTTTCAGCTTCAGGGGGGCTTCGCCCCCCCCTGACTCCCTGACCAGGGGCTCTGCCCCTGGACCCCACTGGAGGCTCCGCCCCCAGACCCCCTTATAGGCTCACGCTCCGCGCACTTGCCATGGCCCCCCTTGATTGCGGCCCGCCAGCTGGTGGAAAATTGATAAGTGTCCCGCAGTGTCAAAAAGGTTGGACAGCACTGCTTTAGACCAACATTGTGGTGAATGATCCATATGACACTAGACTGTGTTAGACCCACACAGTTTAATGTCATACAGACCATTTACTGCAATGTTGGTTTGAAGTGTTATTACCAAAATTTACTAAAATATCTGTTTGTTATTATCGGTATACATTAATATTTCTGTCATATTTCACAAGGTAGTGTAGAGACACGTTTACGAGGTGGTGCGATGTATAATAGACACGTTATTGCAAACTGTCTGCAGAGTATGCCAGTGAAAAAATTCTGAAAATTGGTCAGTAATTGACAAAAATATGGACAAAAGTAAAGTGTCTCGTTTTTGGACCACCCTGTATATCTGTATGCAATGTATGTCTAGCGCTGTTGCCATTGTTATTGAACTCTCGGTTAGTCTAACTGCTAGAAGTATTATCACGTCTCTGAGCTGTTTAGTAATTTGTTGATAAATTATAAGAATATTTCAAATTGCAATTTTTATTTGATGATTTGTTGACATTTTGGCAACTGCAGCTGCTGCTTTTCCCTTTGAAATGATTTCTGCTCACTGCTTCGATTGCCAAAACTTCAACAAATTACAAAGAAAATCTTGTGTTGTGTTGAATTTTTACGCCTTATTAGTTGCCATTTCAACTTATTGCTTGATAGTATAATGGTTAGGACATTGGATCAACAGGCTGTGGGTTCAATTTTCGGCTAGGTTGCTGTCAAGTGGTTAGTAGTACTTGGATGGCTGACTGTCTGTGAACAAGTAAGCTGCCTACATATACAGAGTGGGCCAAAAACGTGGCACTTTACTTTTGTCCACATCTTTGTCAATTATTGACAGATTTTCAAAATTTGTTTTCACTGGCATACTCTGCAGACAATTTGCAATAACGATACATCGCACCACCCCGTAAACCTGTCTTAACACTACCTTGTGGAATGTGACTGAAATGTGAATGTATACCAATAATAACAAACAGACATTTTAGTAAATTTTGGTGAAAACACTTTAAACCAACATTGCAGTGAATGGTCTGTATGACGTGAAACTGTGTGGGCCTAACACAATCTGATGCCATAATTATGGATCATTCACCGCAATATTGATCTGAAGTATTTTTTCATTTACCTAAATTTTTGTTATTGTCATTAGTTTTTGCTTACATTTATATTTCATAAGGTAGTGTAGAAACGCATTTACCGTGTGGTGGGATGTATAATAATCATATTATTGCAAATTGTCTGCAGAGTGTGTCAGTGACAGAATTTTGAAAATCGGTCAATAATTGGCGAAGATATGGACAAAAGTAAAGTGGCATGTGTTTTTATGGCCCACGGTGTATAACCAACTAACTCCAAGGTAAACCGTGAATCGAGTATCAGCATTTCTGGCTGGGGTTAAGTCAGGGCATGTTCACCTGTATTGAGTGGCATGTGTGATTCCATGTGGCAGGTGACGCTCTGTAGTTCGGTGACATCATGAGTTCATACAAAGTTGTGTTTTGTTGTTATCTGACTGATGACTGCAATTTGTTACATTTGTTTGCGTGCACACTTGACTACAGATAGCGTTGTACAGACTGAAGGCTATTGACACCAGTGACTATTTGAACAAGCTTTATTGTGTAGAATCCGATTTGCACCACATTAGTTATGATTCGATGTCAGGATTTCAATTTCAATACGATATCGATACGATATTTTGAAAATATCACGATATCGATATCAATATAGTAAAAATGATAAGTAGGTAAATCTTATACAAGCACAAGAACAAGACGTGAACGTTCAGCAAGGCAGTTTGCTTTACATAGATAGCCTACTAAAATGTGTCAGTGAACTTAAAAATTAACTAGAGACTGTCGTGACATTAAATTACGACACTATAGTTAGTTTGCTTCTGTTAGTTTGTTGTTTTTTCCCTTTATTCTTGTTATTTTGGTAATTCAGTAATAAAAATGTAATTTTCTGGCATAAAATGTTGTGATATATCGAAAAATTTGATATTTTTTCGACAATACGATATGATATATCGATATCGAAGAAATATATCGATATTTTTGATATATTGAGTCATCACTACACCACATCACTAGCGCTGATGCTGATGCTTTGATTTATTTGTGAACATTTGGACAGAACTAAATTAATGTTATGTTTATTTTGTTGTAACGTGAACTGTACGTTGTGATGGGTGATGTGTAGTGTGGAATCTTTTGTTGTACACTGTGTCCCAAAAAACATCCCTGACATTTTCGACTGTAAGTTGAAAACCAATTACCAGATTTTGATAATTTTTGGTACAGATATTCGCTACACAACTTTCCATCAAATGACCATTCAGTTTCTCACCTCTCCCAACATTTGTTCCCGCGCTATCTGGGGGAAAACACAACCAGCAAAATATCACTTTTTATCCAATGCAGTATGATTGCTTAATTAACAGAGCACGTAAAATCACATTTTGTTCACATTTCTGAAACTTTGTCTGACATTTCATCCAGTTGTTTATTTTTCAACTGCCTGCAGTAAATTGCTTGAAGTGTTGGCCCACTATGCAAACACAGGCAAGGAGACACTTTCTCCATTCATTGACAGCAGTATCGATAAAGTTCTGTTCCAGACCAATCCGGGCCGTACCTCTTGCTAGTTGATTTCACCAGCACTCCTAAACATCATCTGGTATCACACTGCTGCATGACAGTCAAATCTTGTAATAGATCAGCTATTGGGGCCCACAGATTAAGATGGGGGGTATTTGTTGACGTTTTTTCATTCATTTCAACATGTATTATGTTTGGTCTGCTTTCCCTAAGTAGTGCAAAAGCAGACGTTGGGTGAGGTGGAAACTAAAACACTTATTCAATATCCAGTCATGTCGAAAATATTTCTGCCAAAGATTATTAAAATCTTCTGATCTTTCTTTAAGTTACAATCGGTAATGTCGGGGATGTTTTTTCAGGTTTTTCTGTTTAATTCAACACATATTTCGCTTGATCTGCTTTCCCTGGGTAGTGCAAAGGCATACATTGGGCGAGTTGGGAAACTAAACAGTCATTTGATGGCAAGTTGTGTCAAGAATATTCGTACCAAAATTATCAAAATCTGATAATTGAATTTCAAGTTATAGTCGAAAGTGTCAGGGATGGTTTTTGGGACAGAGTGTATATCTACAGGGTGGTCCAAAAAATGGCACAAAGTTAATGACACCATAATTTTGCAACCGTACGTCATAGAGTCATGTGGTTTTCAGCAAAATGTTCGGAAAGAAATTCTTTACATGACTAAATTTAGTATTTAAATACAGCAGTTAAATATTCATTATTATTGTCGCTGGCGGTTGAACTATGCGAAAACACTATTACCCTCGACACCGCGGCCGATGAAAACGTGCCACTATTATTTTATGAATAGCTCCGTGAAACATTGGCCGAATTTAATAATTTATGGCGTGCGACATTAAAAGGAAACTTGACATAAATGTCTGCAGTTTTGGCCACCTCGCCCTAAGGTTGTCGCTACACTACCTTGTGAATTGCAGAAGTCGTATTTTGACAATTGACAACAATGAATTCATACTGGGCAGTGCATGCTGACGCTCAGAAAATTACTGAGACCACAAAATCATTGAAAATTTGTTGCTTCGTCTTTATTTTAAAATTCTAAGTCGACAAACTGAAATGATACATCAACAGCAAGTGGGCTGCTTGAGTCATG
>Ga0056128_1002052_pt1 | contig 23486 bp, 6 predicted proteins | sample WorMetLIZISLAND2_FD_71113 | JGI IMG/M metagenome (GOLD analysis project Ga0056128, IMG submission 71113) | Marine gutless worms symbiont microbial communities from Max Planck institute for Marine Microbiology, Germany - Olavius geniculatus... ... | reverse complement strand
AAAAGCTCGCAAAAATCTCTTACGCAAGCCGAGTTATAGCCAATTTCTCAATGGGGGTCAACCGGTGGTAAATATAAATGTCACCATTAATTAGGCTGTTTTCGAAAATTATATCGTAGAACCAAAAACTACGACTTTATCTTGCACACAACGGAAGTTATGACAGTTTAAAGAATTTTTAAATTTTCCCATAAGCGTCATTGTAATGCGATTGGAAATTTCGTGATTCTAGATGTGGCCGTTTTGATACAGTGCCAGGGTGTGACGGACGGACAGACGAACAGACAGACACCTCGACGATGGCTAAGACGCGCGAAGCATTACATGCTGTCGCGCGTAAAAAAACGAAGTGTGACGTTTTTTGAGACACTGTATAGAACCGTCAAACAGAACATTTGATGATAACCGTGCAGGGGCGTTTATCCCCAGTGAACAATTGAAGCAAGTTCCCTTCCGTCCAATTCTTTTTTTTCCAACTTTTCACTTTTAACTCCCCTTTCGGTCTTGCCGTTCTCCAGCCCCGTTTCATTTTCAAAAGTTGTTTTAAAAACCACTCTGCGCCTGCAACCGTTTACAAGCTACACAACCCAATAACGCTAAAATAACCACTTTTGTGTGCGTTCCCTTCTTTGACGCCTATGTGCGCAGACACTCTTGAACTTAGGGGGTCGACACTTAAACTGCTACGACCTATGTTCAGTATTAAAAATTTCACACGAAGGCACGATGATTGCTGAGCATTAATCTGCTATTTGTGCATAAACCTAATACACTAGCTGCTGATTAGCTGCCAATGACCTCCGGTGGTCTTGCATGTCTGCGCGCCTCTCGTTTAAGGTAAAAAAAGAGATAATCACACGCAGTGTCGCAGAAGAAATTTAGCATAAAATACATATGCATAATCTTTTCTGCGCATTGACAATGTTGGTTGGCGACAGGAAATGCTACCCGAGCAGTAAACTAAAAACCCGCTGCAGCAATCCCAAGAAATTGTCCTCTGGAAACCGGGTGAGTGAACCGCACAAGTGGAATTCGAATGTGTGCACAATGTACAGCGCTTCGTGCGTCGAAGATAATCGCACGATAACATGAACATTTCGGCGAAAGGTTGCGGCGCGCGGTTTCTCTGCAACTGCTGAGCTTCTTCTGCTGTTAGTTCTGCGTGAAACGTTGATCTCGGTGTCGGTGCGTTCAAGTCTACTGGTCGACTGAGAGCTGAATGAAGCCGATGTAGGTGTGTGCAGAGACGATGCTGCCGCGGCGCTTGTTGTCGATGCTGACGACGTCTCCGGCTGTGAGATGAGTGACAGCGGCCGTGTAACAGGACCGCCGTATGATGTTATCTTCTGCCTCTGTCGTATTACGATTGATGTAGAGATGTGTGCTCCTGCATGACGCGATGACGCGTTTGTGACGACGTCGGTGTCGCCTGTGTTCGCCAGATGTCACCATCATTGTCTCTCTCACAACGTCGTAGAAGTTTGTTTTCATTGCGTTCTGGTACGTCAGCTGTTTGCACGTAACCGCAACAATAACAGAAACACGGTAATAGTATTGTTTAAGCTTAATAAATGTGATAAACGTAGACATCGTAGACAGAAATATGACCAAAGTAATAAGCCAGTACAGAAAAATCAGTCCCAAAAAAGCGTGTGGACTAAGTACAAAATATTCTAAGAGTGACGATGACGAAGATCACAAAGCAACGTAAACACACATTACGGCGCAGTCAAACACATTTCTAGAGGCAAATGACAATAAACGAAATAAAGATTACTAATAAAATTTGTAAAGATAAAATTGTAGTAGAAAAGATGAAGACACGAATAGGCAAGTATAAAAAGATAGTTTCAACTCCGACAGCAAACAGCAAGTATATTTGCACTAACGACTATCCCCGAATCTAAAACATAATAAATGTATTTGTGAAAGATTTATAATCATCCATTAACAAAAAAAACATGGGTTCATCCAATGTCAGTACACCAACAATAAAAGTTTTTTAGTGACAGTGTCGTCATGTCCAAAGTCTGGTTGATCGTAAGAAAGAACAGCCGCACGTCACGCCACTCACCTGTGCGTAGACGAAGTACGTGCCGTTTTCATTGATGACGATGTCAGCGCTGCCGTAATTACCGACGTCGAAGTTCAGTGTCGAATGTGGTGGCATCCGTGTCCAAAGAACTGGCGCAGACTTCGATAACTCAATAGCTTCAGCTGTACGTTCGATATTAAAACACACACAATCACATTGAATCATTCCGATTTATTTTATAAATCGGAATTTTAATGCGATTTAGATTTACGTAACAATATTGTTACAGTTAAACAAGTGCAGCTAGTTTTTCCGCGTTTTGTTTAACCTATTTAATAATATAAAGAACATTGTCAGACATTGCTTTTTTAAATTACATCTATTAATAATAAGTTATATTATGAAAACTTTTTTAACGTTGCAGTACTGTGAAGTGACATTGGATTATCAAAACTTTCATTTTTGAAAATGCCATAAGATGTGCGATAGCTTAATTCTAAGAAAGGCAAATTTTGCATTATAAAAATGCGCGTTGACGCAGGAGGTCACGGATTACGTGAAATGCGCGTCATTTTCCGGAAACGGTGACATCCGTGACATTTTAAACTAAAACTGGCACAATTGTTGTTGCTCTTGCGCTAAGAAACGTCTACGTCAACCATGGTATAAGCTTTCTTGTTTTTCAGTTTGTTTTTCATCCCTACTGGATTAGACAAACAGACAAGCGAATAAAACTCGCGATGCGCGCTCAATTGAAAAACTTTTAATAAAGTGTGACATACCGATTTTTTTAAAAAAAAAAACGAGTTGTACATAAAAAACTGAGTACCTGAACTCTCAATGTTCAAGGTGAATTGCACAGTTCGGAGCGTGGGCTGCAAATCGCATATTCACAGTATGAACAGCAGGTAAGTAAGCATGTAAGTAAGTTGCACTGTTTCAGTGAAGTGAGAATACCGCTAAATTACACCACGTTAAAATGACACAAATCAGTAAATTTAAATACCGAAAATAAGCTGGCAATATAAAAATATCGACAACGAAAGCAGAAACTGCGTATACGACATAGACGTACGTAAGTTATGCTTATTTCGTCGTCGTCATGCGCCCAATGGTGACGTCGTCTATTCATGTTTCGACGACTCCGCTTAACTCTCTGTTTGACAGCATCCTCTGCGTTATTATGGATAACGTTCTTTCTCACCTAAAACATAAGTCCACGACCGATTAAAAACAAGGCCAACTATAAATCTTCATTGTTTGCCGTGTGAAGTTGTACTACTACACTGTGTCCCAAAAAAGCATTCCCAACATTTTCGACTGTAACTAGAAAACCAATGATCAAATTTTGATAATTTTTGGCAGGAATACACCTGACAAAACTTGCCATCAAAGCACGGTTCAATTTTTCACCTCACCCAACGCTTGGTTATGCACTACCTGGGGAAAACACAACCAGCATAATATCACTTTTTTATCCAATGCGATGTGATTGCTTATTTAACATGATGCTATAACGCGTAAAAACACATTTTGTTCATATTTCTGACACCTTGGTTGTCACTTTATCCAGTTGTTCATTTTTCAACTGTTTTCAGTAAAATTGCTTGAAGTGTTGGCCTACTATACGAACACAGGCAAGGAAACGCTTTCTCCATTCATTGACAGCAGTATCGATAATGTTTTGCTCCAGACCAAGCCAGGCTGTACCAGTTACTTCTTGACTTTACAAACATTTCTAAACTTTATCTGGTTAAGACACACTGCTGCAAAACAGTCAAACCTTGTAATAGGCCGGCTGTTGGGGCCCACAGATTAAGATAAATGGAATTTATTGACGTTTTTCGTTCATTTTAACACGTATTATACTTGGTCTGTTTTCCCCAAATAGTGCAAAAGCAGACGTTGGGTGAGATGGAAACTAAAACACTTATTTAATATCCAGTTGTGGCTGAAATATGTTTGCTAAAACTTTTCAAAATCTACCGATTTTTCTTCAATTTACGACCGATAATGTCGGGTATTTTTAAGTTTTCTGTTTGTTTCAACACATATTTCGCTTGATCTGCTTTCCCTAGGTAGTGCAAAAGCATACATTGGGTGAGGTGAAAATCTGAACGGTCATTTGATGCAAGTTGTGTCAAAAATATTTGCGCCAAAATTATCAAAATTTATTAATTGTTTTTTGAGTTACAGTCGAAAATGTCGGCGATGCTTTTTTGAAACACAGTGTAGTTGTGGTTGGTATTACAACGAGTATTACAGCTAAATATTTCTGTACCTATGTCTACTGTTCACACTAGACATTCTGCGTTATGATAACCGTTTATTTTCAGTTCGGCTCATACGGAATACGAAATTGATTAATAGTGTTGTGTTCTTGAGGACTTGGCCCCGTTCGCGAGACGTTTTGAGAACAAAGATCAGTGGTCTTAGTCTTGGTCTTAACCTTAGTCTCAAAAACATCAATGAATTAAATGCATTTGAATTTCGGCAGCTTTCACTTTTTGTTAATTAATCTATATTTAAGCATGTCTTATAACTAGAGCAGCATCTTACTTGTACAATAACTGACCATGTTATTGTTATGTACACACAGCTCTTCATGGAAATAAGTCGTCGAGCCCGCATTTGTTGCTGCTAGCTGTTTGTTGTTGCTGCTACTTTAGGTTTTTTGACAACTTCTGCAGCGCGTTATTTGTCTGGAATTCGTACAATACCGGTATGATATAGTCTATGTCGTGTGACAGTAGGCCTAAGCGTTGACCCTGGACGTCGCGTGAAACGTCGCGTGAAAACACTCCTACTAAAACGTGTGAATGAGTGGTATAATTCATTTACGATTTACTTACGCATGTCTCAGTCGGGTTATTTTTCCTTGTCTCAACTGCTGCAAGTTAATGTGTTAACTTTTCGCCTTTTCGCAGTTTCGCAGTGATATGTCGTGCGAATAGGCCTACTCCTACATAAATTGTATAGGCTTGCTTTAGTTTTGCTTAGGCGTTGCTGGTGTAACTGTAGACGTTTTCAGGGGTTTGTTTTTTTTATCAGCGCACCTTGTACACGTGCGACAAAGTTGCAAGAAACTGGGCTTGGCTACGCAAAACGCAGCCGTCATTAACGAGCCCAAAACTGCTGTATGTTTTGATTTCGTAGTTTCAGTTTTATTCTTATCGCATCATATGTGGGCTCCGGCTTAGCGAGATTGAATTTAGTTGGCGTTGCAGACAGCTAAGTGTCTACAATGAAATCTGTGTGCAAACCGTTGCTGAGGGCACGTTGCCAGCGGCGCTACCACCCAGTGCTGAGTACGCGCTGTCTGGACTGCACTGAGACTGAAGGGCGTCGATTTCACGCTCCAGTAACGACAGTCGGTAGAAGCAAGGTAGCAACATGGCGGCGCACAGCACTACGCATGCGCACGAGAGGCCGACAACGACTCGGGATTGGTTGCTGCCACTCTGTGACGTCAACGTCTCAGATGACAGAGCGTCGATGTCGTACAACTGAAAACACACACACAGCATTTTTGACAAGGTCAACCGTCGCAGCGAAACTCGCAAACCAATGGTTATATATAAATAAATATTAAAGGTTGATAGTTTTTCCTGGGAACTTATCTAAGAGTTACGGAGCGTCACTTGCCATATGAAATCACACACTGTTATCTGCCGCTTGACACAGATGATCATTGATCACGTTCCGCCTTATGGTCAATTCACACCTATGATACCACTCGATAACTTAACAGTTAAATCGCGTCGGCGTCGTACATGTGAACTGACTATTAACCCCAGAGAAGAGGGTAAGTACTCGATTTACCAAGGCGACTAAAATGCGAGACTGGAAAATACAACAGAAGAAATGCAAGACTGGAAAATATGAGTCGGATGGCGTTGCTGGCTGAGTTACGTAGTTTTATAATTACTAAGATTATCCCATGCAGTTCTGTATTGAGCAGTAGGCTAAGTTTGCCTTTTGGTCAGCTTTGAAAGTGTGTCTATACGGGCGAAGGGTCTGTGCGAAGTCTGTCTCGTTCAACCACGTGACGAACACTTGCGCTGTTGTACCGTTTGGACACCAACGCTTCTATACGTCATGCGCCACCCAGAGAGAACAGCAAGATCGCGGATGCCTTATCTGCCGCAGCTTCATCACCAAGCGCCATAAAAGGTGCCACTATTATTTCTTGAATACCTTCGTTAAACACTGGCCGATTTTTTTTTTAATTTTTGGCGTGCTACGTCAAGAAAATTACTAAGACCAGAAAGTCATTGAAAATCTGTTCCTTAGTGTTCATTTAAAAATCGTACGTCGACGAATTGAAATGACGCATTAACAGAGAGTAGGCCCACGCAGTTATTGATCGTGCTGTTGGCGAGTGACATCAACGTCTACCACTTGCGTTCGTACTGGAGGATGACATTTTAAGCACATATTGTAATAAAAATAATGTGATGTGACACATGTGACTTTTTGAAAGACAATAATTGTTAATCATGTTTGTCGCTAGTCAGTTAATTATTTCTGAGCCGACACGTGCGTTTACCAGTATGAATTCATTGCTGTAAACGGCCAAACTACCACTTCTGCATTCCACAAGGTAGTGTAGCGACAGTATCAAGATGAGGTAAAAAAAACTACAATCATTTACGTTAGGTTTGTTCTGATGTCGCATACCAAAAATATTAAAATCGGCCAACGTCTCACGGAGCTATTCAAAAAAAGCTCAGCTAGCGAACGCTAGGAAAAGCCAACCGTTCCGCCTACCTTCCAGACCCAGGGTCCGAATTATAGTCACGGATAGAAAGCGATTTGTCAGCGGTGAGACAATTCCATGCACGTTATGTTAACGACACGCTGCCTCGAAAACCACAATAAATGTTACTATAACAGATATCGCACGTGGTCATTTCGCCAAGCGATATAAATATAGCTACTGTTTCATGCACATGGTCATCTGGCCAAGTGTTATAAATACAGGGTGGGCCAAAAAAACCGGACCTGTTTGAGCCTTGATAACTCAGTGATGGTTAGTGGTAGAAAGACCTGTAATACGTCAAAAGTTTCAGAATGCGATAAAGAATAAACGACAAATTTTTATAGTGAAGCATTTAAATACTCTTTGCCTAATTTGCATAAATAATCATCACCCCCGAAATTCTGCCAAATCTGACTTAACACATGGATTTAACATGGATATTTGAGCTTTTGTAACTTAGCGATGTTTACTGATGGAAAGACGCGTAATATGCCAAAAGTTTCGAAATTGTGTACAAAAGAAGTGTACAACTTGCATGTCTTAGCATTTAAATATTCTTAGCCTGATTTACACAAATCTGTCCCACCCCTAAAATCATGTTAAATTGGCAGTAACACATGAATGTAAGTTGATTTTCATTCAGCATGCAGTAAAATATCAACAATCATTAACACATACGCTGAGTTTAGATGAAATTCGACATAGGCAGTTGCCCAGCTTTTGCATTCGTAATTACCGTCACCAGTCAGTCCTTTTAGGCAGCTGATCGATCGCTAGAGTCAATGTGTTCAGGATCAGCTGAGCCCAGCATTCGATTAGCACACGTTTTAGCTGGTCAGTTACTGAACTTTTGTGACCATGCTATTTGTTGCAATGCCCCCACACTGAATAAGTCACAGAATTCAAATCTGGACTTTTTGGCAGTGAGTTTTTGAGTTCAATGAACTCGGGCACATGGGAGTGCAGGCAAATGGCTAATTTCAGGAGTAATGAAGATTTATGCAAATTAGGCAAAAAATATTTAAATGATTTGCTATGCAAGTTTGGCCCTTTTTGTCTACAACATTCTAAAACTTTTGACATTATCACACGTCTTTCCACGGGTAAACAACGCTGAGTTATCTACCCTCAAAGAGGTCCGTTTTTTGGCCCACATTGTAGCTACAAAGTAAATAAAGAAGGAAAATATCAGACGCAGGTTTTGCAAATATTTCTCACAATAAAAACGCCTTGCTCGGATAGACACGATACAGCCTATACAGTTCCTGTTGCAGTACTGACCTTTAAGGTTATTCAAGGTAAATGATTTTCATGATGTCATTTGAAAGCCAATATGCAACTTTCTATTAGTGACTATTAGTAATTCAGGCTGTATCTCTCGCCGTTTTCGAGATACGGACACTTATAGCTTTAAACATTTCATTTAAAACTGAGGCAAAACCGCTGCAGAAAGACACATTGTTACTATTGATACCTATAGAAACGCCACTGCTCTATCCGATGGTACCATCGCAGACCCCCTATGACTTACCATTTAGCCACAATACGGCACGATTGGCATTGCATAGTGCATTATGACCTATCAAGGTCATCCAAGGTCAATAATTCATACGTTATTTGACAGCCAGTATGCGACTTCTTATTAGTAATCAATGGTAACCTAAGCCTTATCTTGCACCGTTTAGCCACAATACATCCGTGACGGACAGACAAACGGACAGACGGACGGACGACAACCATGCAAATAGCCCGATCTTTACTATAATACGTTTGGCTAAAAATAAAAGTGGCACCTTTTTATGGTCCACGGTGTATAAACATGATTCTGTATCTTTTGGTTCTGCATGCAACGCAGTGTTCGAACTACAGCGGACATTTTTTGCTTTCTTGCACTGAAACGTTTTACCTCTAAAGGTGCGTACAGACTACAGAGCAACGCAACTGAACTGAACTTAACTGACACAGCTTAGTTTTTGACGAGTTAAATACTTTAGAAATTTACTACAAAACCTTCTGCCCATCTGCAGATATTGCTGATTTTTGGATATTTATGTTTTACAAGATAGTGTAGCGATGTAGTAGATGTGGTATACATGCCATTAAATAGCAAGTTTCTTTCAATATCTACTGGTGAAAAAACCTGTGAAAATTGGTCAATATTTAGCAAAAATATAAAAAATAGGCCTACAATAGCTTACTTGTTTGGCCCAAGCTATATAAGGGCCCAGTGGTTTACTATGAATCATAGACGTAAACTGTACAGGTTGAACCAAAAAAAACACCTTTTAGTAATTGATTTGTTTATTTGTTAGATGCATTATATGTGCAATTTTTGTTCACTTGATTATCATTTTTATTAAATGACTTTGTTTTTTTATCTGCCAATGTAAAACTTGTTTTATGCAAAACATTGTAATTTTGTCTCGGCGAGCGCTGTTTAGTTTACAATATGCGCGTAAAAACATTCTCGTTCTTAAAGCACTATTAAATGTTTTAAAGTAGATGAGTACATTTAAACTGCAAATAATTTATAGCTAATGTTAAAGTTGTTGAAGCATTAGAAATATCATGCATGTTTTACAGCTTATATGGCACAGCATTGACCACAGTTAACAGGCTTACCCGGTAGACGTGCTTCAAGTGCTTGCTTTTTTGATGATAGTCTAAAGCTGCGTTTTTTGATGCCTGACGCGTAAATGTTTGTTCATAAATATGCCAATTTCGTGCCCAAGCCGGAGCACGAAAAACAAATTCACTAGTACACCGTGTCTCAAAAAACAGGCAACATTTTTTGGCATAACTTTGTCAAATTTCCACCGACTTTAATAATTATTGGCATAAAGATGACCACAACGATACTATTATATATGGTGCACTCATTTACCACCTCAGTTAATTTGTGTCAACGCCCTACCGTGTGAAACACAGATGCTCCAAATTGTTACATTACGCGGCGATTATTTGTATCAGATGGTTCACCTTTGCATCATCAATTCGACAGACAGTGCGACGTGGTTTAATAATTTTGAGGTTATTAAACCTGAAAACAGCAGACAACAAAATAGCTGGCTGATGAGCACGTCTTATCGATGAGTGAACGCATTTGATCAGTCGATCGTTGATTCTGTTATCAGCCATTGCCGTTGCATCTAAGCCATTGCGTCTTTGTATGCGGAGTACACTTTGGCATAAATTCTAATTTGAAGAGAGTTGTTATACAAACTTATAATTCTGCTAAATAATTTACATTTTAGTGTATTTTGTGCTTAATTAACTTGTTACAGCGTTTACTTGAGACAACAATTCTGCATTATGCAGCAATTTGGAGCATCTATGTTTCACATGGTAGTGCATTGACATAAATGAGGTGAGGTAAAAAAATAAGTGCGCCTTACATAATTTCGTTGTCTTAGCCATCAACATAAGCCTACTAAAAATTATTAAAGTTAGTACAAGAAATATTTTAGACTGTGACCAATCTAATGTACTTCTCGAGCGCATTATTTTCTCCTGTATTCTTTCAACTGCTTTTTAGTTCCTTTCTTTTCACACCGCAAATGACGTCATCGGTCACGTGACCATTCGACTCCCGGGGCTCGACTTTCTATGGGTGGTCTATAGTGACCATGCGTCTATCTAGCACCGTTATGGAGATATGGCGCCTCAAAGATAATGAGGTCATGAGTTTGACCTTTTGGGGTCACGCGACGTCATCGGTCACGTGACTATTCGACCCCGGGGGTCGACTTTTTATCGGTGGTCCATAGTGACCATGCGTCTATCTAGCGCCGTTATGGAGATATGGCCGTTTGAAGTTCTTCCAGGAAGGCTCTTCCAGGAACAGAGGTCGGTCGTTGGTCGGTCGGTCCTCAATATTACACTGATCTTATACTCCTCCTCGCCACGTTAGGAACGTAGCGCGCGAGGAGTAAAAAAATTTGACAAAGTTATGACAAAAACAATTTTGACTGTTTTTTTTCTTTTCAGACACGGTGTATATTGTTTCAATACAGCAAAACAAAACTCTTTCGAATTTTTCGTCTGCCGTGCCGTCAACTAAAATTAAAACTATTAGCTAAAGGTACTAAAATTATCAAAAGTATTATTATCATAGCATATTTATAAAAATAGTTGTCTACAGTACACCAACATTGTTAAGTCATCCAAAACGCAGCTTACGTTAATCAAAAATTTACGAATCAAAATTTTTATATCACAATTTTTGATTATTAATCGGTTGAATAATTGTCAATTTCTGCTTTTCCACATCGATTGTCTTGTTTCAACCAAATCAAACAGAGAGCGACAAATGCGTGTAGCCTACCGTGTGACATCTTGGTGACACTTACCCTACACTTAGGTTAAGTAACTTCCTATGCATTAATGCATAACGCAGGCCCTACACTCAAAAACTGGTGGACAACAGGCTAGTCTACATCATGTGACCAAAAACAGAAAATGAACGAAAAATAACGTGCAATAAAACCAATAATGAAAAATGAAAAAAATCCGTGAAGTTATAGTCATATAGGTAAATATCTGTAGGCTATGGCGAAAAAGATTCGTGGAACAAGTATACGTTTTACTTCAAGTAGCCATTCCCTGCGTCTAAAACTAATTAGCAGTTTAAAGTTGTTTTAACCGTTCTGCTGTTTTTTTCATTGACCCTAAACTGGTGCAGAACCTCGTGCAGCAAACGCAATTCAGTTGCTAATAATTGCGCCTATAATGACACGTGTGATAGTCGTACCTTTGTCATTGCCGGATGCAGGCAGAACGATGCACCGTTGCTGCGTCCGTGTAGGTTTTGGTTGGCTCCAGTTCCTGCTACGGTTAGGTGCTAGTGGGTGTCCGACGCTTGATGCTGTCACCGTATGCATCTAGGCGTCTAGAGGTCACGTGGGCCGAGGGCGTGTACGGTGCCCCATTTTCAATGCGTGAACCACAACATAGGCCTACAATAGTAGTAACGAGCATTTGTTGTCAAAATGCGCTCTCGAAGATGACTTGAAAGCAGCAGTGAACGAACACGTTTTAGTTCAACTTGTAAACGGTCAAAGTAAGACAACTACGATTTTTGGAAGAATTTGATGACAGTTTGTAGCGTAATTTGTAGCATTTATCCTTAGGAAAAATTATGCGCCTTCGAATCAGACAAGCTGTAAAGGCACACTTAACAAAACGTAAGTGTAACCCGTTTATGGTAGACCTAATTGTCATTTTGCACAACTTTGCACATTTTGCACGATTGGCGCTGAAAACTGGTTATGTTTTAGTCAGCTGCACGTATCGTACTGCTTTCAGACAAAAATGGAAGAGCAAGTATAACTTATAGTTTTAGTGCAGCAGATACACACGAGAAACGATATACACTGAAGTATATATTTTTTAAACGGACGACGCGTCTGCATATTTCGCTTTTCTGCTTATTTGCCCAAACATAATTTCGAGCATCTTCTCAAATCGTTTAGCAAGAAATTTGAGCCAAGGCTTACGAGACGCGCTGAAAGCAGTAGCTGTTTTCGCGCGTAAAAACGGTGAAGACAAACTGTTGTCGTATGTCGTACATACACTGATCCAAGTCGAAAGTAACATCTTAACGGTTTTAATATTCCTAAGCAAAGATACCCAAAGACATTCAGTGCAACTCACGGTTTCATCACTTTTGGAAAAAGCAAAAACTAATTCGCAATCGATATATACGCCTACATATTCATATTTTTTGTGCTGTAGCAATATGCACATTGCACAACATTTTTCTGCGATGCGTTCGTTCGAAATACAAAAAAAAATCTGTAAGCCAACAATTGCAACAGACAGGAGTATCGTTTTACCGTAAAGAATGCCACTTGTCGACATTGTTAACGAAAGCTGCCCTGCGCATATGTCGTGAGCTCACACAAGACGAAGCAAAACTGCATTCATCTGTCAGCTGCTCGGCCTCTAGCAATAGAAAACTTGGTTTGACGCATTCTTTCGTTTTTTTTCAGCGGCGCACAACACTGCGCAGAGCTTAGCAGCACAGCACATACTTGTAGGCCTACGCAACAAACATTTGTACCTTCTTTAGTCTGTGCAACTATTAAAACTGTTTTTTGCAGTAGCCTACCCATTCAGCTCACAACCTAGTTTTTTCCTTAAGTGAAAAACTTCGCTTTCTGACCAGCTTACAGTGTCTAATATTGATAGCAGTATTATAAGCCGACCGCTGCAACGTACATTGTTCACTTTCTTTAAACTGTAGTTACTACCAACTTTTATTTTTCAATTAAATCGACTATAGCGGATTTAAAACTTCTTCGCGGGAATGATGTTAAAATTCCCGGCCGTCGTTTCTGTTTTGAAGTCGCACACTGATGTATAGCCTTAACACAAAGCTGTATTTTCTGAAGCATAAGTTTTTAGTAGGCCTACTTCAGTTTCCGCGATAACCCACGCAACATAAATGTTCATGCTTTATGCTACGTAGTCACCGTCTTTTGCAACATTGCTTAACCAACAGCAAGTTCCCGTTGAAAAATCAGATTAGGCCTATAAGTCGCAATGTCTTGCAATTGGGACGTAAGGCATATCGCCTACTCTACGTTTTATTCCGGCTAACCAGGTGTCGCTTAAACCTAATGATACTGGTGAGTGCAGAGTGCAAACGTGCAGCTGCTGCAGCTGGCATAGGCTCCTGCTATCGCTTGTATGACGTCATATTTAGCATCCATAGTTCCATACACCTCAATGATGAACTGCACTGAACCACATTGCTTGTTGTCTCTGACGTTGAAATGAATTGTGGCAACTTGTTATTGTGTCAGAAGTGTAGCTTTTAACCGGTGCGTTAAACATGGGAATTCTTTCCTGGTTATTCTGAGTAGAGGATGAGATGTACACAATACAACTAAATGTACGGAGGACTCGTACTCTCAGCCCTGTTATATTACTATTAGGCAATTGTAGATAACCGCTCGGCAAAGCAATTGACATTGCAATTGCTGAATTACGTTTTCAAATGAAAAACAAGAAAAATTTAAACAAAAACGTGCAAAAACCGTTTTTAATGAATCACATCATCTACAGACGTGTTAAAAGTAGAAAAAATGTATACATCTATAAAAAAATAAAAACGCCTATAAAATATAAACAACGACTTATATTATTAAGTAATGAGTACGTCTGCCTGACAAGCAGGTCAAGAGTTAACGAAAGTGATGTGATGAGAGGCTATTTACTAAACAGTAAGTAAGGCTATATCGGTGACGAAGAGACTGTACACAACGCTTTTCATCGTCCATGGAACTGTTTTGTTTGCCGCTATTACATCGACTTAACTCTGTAAACATTATTGCGGCTTATGTTTCACAATCGATACCATTAGGCCTATTATAACTGTCAAATACGTAGAACCACACAGACATTTTAACAAAAGCAACAACACTGTGAATACTAGCGTAGTTCTGCATTAGTAATTACGTATATACACCGTGGGCCATAAAAAACGTGGCACTTTACTTTTGTCAATATCTTTGCCGATAATTGACCAATTTTTAAAATTTTTTCACTAGCGCACTTTGCAGACAATATTATACATTCCACCACGCTCCAACTACGTTGCTACACTACCGTGTAAAACATAAATTTTCAAAAAATGACCAAAATTATTACAATGCATATACAAAAATTATATTTTTAAAAAAATTGTACCGATTTTTATACGAAAATTAAATTATATTTAATACCAGATACATTTTTAATTTTTGTAAACAAAAACAGAGAATTTTGTTTTTAATATTAATTTTCAATGCAGTGACAGCATACTGGTAATGTAACATGCCATTTAACAATGGAGACAAGGCTTTTATTAAGAACGTGTACCAGTCCAAAAATGCAACTTCCAGAGGATAGTGACAAAATTTTCGAAGACAAACTGCAAAAAAGAAAGACTGGGCATGTTATTAGAAAAGATTTGGCAAACACAAAGCACCGACCAAAAGCACGAGTCTGACAAACTGACGCATGCACGCAGTGAATAGAACGTGACCACTGTGAAAGAATTCGTAGCCCCGCTAAGGCAGAAAGGCTAGAAACAAACACATCGTTCAACAAGCCAGATATCCACAGAAACAAATCTAACACAGTGTAGCATCGTACAAATCATTCACTGTGTTTTTGTCTGAAGTGTTTTTCGTTTACGAACACGCACGCTGTCTAATATTGCTGGTTTTCCGTACATTTATATTTCACAAGGTAGTGTAGCGACACAGTTAAGGCGTGGTGGGATATTCAATAATTATCTTATTGCCAATTGTCCACTAAATTGAGCAGTAAAAGAATTTTGAAAATCCGTTAACATTTGGCGAAGATGTGGACAATAAAAAGTGCCACGTTTTTTGGCCCACCCTGTAATAAACAGATCATAACTAAACGAAACACACAAAAAAATTCGGTTTTCGTCGGCATTTAAGCTAGTCTTCTGTGTTAGAGAGCACCGTGTAATAAAGGCTGGAAATTCCCGATTAACCCAAAGGCACATTAACAAGTCCCAGCAGAAATTTTGAAAAAAATGATCAAAAGCCTAATGCAAATGCACGCCACAAATTTTAGGTCAAATAAAAATAATTTAATTAAATTACAGTTATATGCACATGTAAAAAAACATAAGAAAAAAACAATAATTTTCAACTTAGTATACAGAGCTAAAAGAATTGAAGCGAGTTGCACTCAATGACCAAAGAAGTAATCAAAGGAAAAGGAGTAAACACGCCCAAAAGGACGGCAGATAACAGACGACTATTATTAGACTGTTACCGAATCCATGCAGGTCATATTTTGGAAGTCATGGCTTTGAAGACCGACACACAAAAACTAAGATTGACGGAAATAAATACGCTTGAGGTAACTGGGGTAACTAGTCGACGATTTCTGCAATGACTTCGACTTTGCTTTAAAGTAACTGCGTAACTGTCTCTTTCATTCAAATAAGCTAAAACAAATGTCCAATGAAAACTAAATCAAACAGAATACGAAAAAATCCACAAAAAGCTAATCTTGTGCAAACTTTCGGAATTTCTATAAAAAACTTAAAAAAACAGAATAAAATGTGAAAAAAATTACAACAGCACTGAAAACTGTTCGGCTGAACAATGCTAACGCCACAGTTATGGTCGTTAAACATGTCGCCAAACACAAGTTGTATTGCCGATGTAGTTGGCTAACGTCTTCGTCCGGTGCTGGTAAGTAGGTAGGTCTTTAAGCAATCAAACGCCTACAAATAGCACCGTGGCGAAATCGCCATGCCTTTGCCTGCAGCAAACCAATCATGCAATAATGAATACAATCAGAAAGTCAACAGATTTTGAAAAAAAACAAAAGTAAAAGTCTCCAAAGAAGAAATTTAAAGAAAAAAATTAACAAAGCAACAGATTAAAGAGTAAAGACAGATGCTAGCAGTCTCATCTGCAGATCATTTTCAAATGCAAGCGTAAGCAAATTATTTACTATATTTATTGAAAACAACCATAAAGTAAAAAACAATATAGTAAAAAAACTACTATAGTCTATAAATACTACTACTAATAATAATTAAATTGATAAAAAATATTCTAAACAGTGAATGTAAGACAATAGGTCAACTGGTCAAGATATTAAAACTGCTCAGATTTTTACACAACTTATATCGACTGCTATATATTCTAATCGTCATTTCCAAATAAATGCTGATGAATTGATAGCATGCCGGCAGAGGTGTATGGAAACAGTTTTGTCAGCCACAACTTAATACGTGTAAGTACGGCTTAAGTAGTAATAAAATAAACAAGAAGCACGGCTGTCGCTAAGATAGCCGACCTTACTGGTTGTCAGTGACTTTCCAGGTCATTCAAGATCGATGATTTTTGTGTTATTTGAAGACCAATATGCGACTTGCGACTTCTTATCAATGATCATGATCAATAGCAACCTAGGCCTTATCTCACACCGTTTAGCCACAATAGGCGTAATGGCCTTCAAGTTCATTTAAGATGAATGATTTCTATCTAATCTAACAGGGCGTGTGCCACTTCCTATTAGTGATTAATGGTAACTTAAATCGTATCTCTCACCGTTTCCGAGATATGGCCAGTTTTCCGTTGAAAAACGCACATTTTTCCTACCCTCGTCACTCAATCACTAACTTGAAAACGTTCCTTTTAAAGTAGATGGCTGAAATTTTGCAAGCCCGGATTTAGTACCAACGGTTAATTACTCGTGTATAAAGTTTTTCCCTACGCCCTACCCGTTAACCACAGTACATCCGTTACAGACGACAGACGGACAACAGACAGACGGACGACAACAATGACAACAGCTCGACCGTTACTTAAGTACGGTCGGCTAATAATACAGCGTGAAGTAAATTAAATATACCTGACAGTCGACGCTGCAATAAGGCGCCTTGCGGCAGGCGGAGCAAACGAACATCGCAGGTCGTGAGCAAGTCTCACACCTCATGCTGGAGACCTGATGATGATCCATGAGTTTGACTGGAGGACCTCGTGCGAGCCTAGCTGCCAGCGGGCGCTGATGAACGTCCTGGCCATGAGTGTGATGAGACGATGACGACACGACGAGCTCCGGTCGAACATAGTGACGCAGAGTTTCGACGCCGTCTGGGCGTCTCAGTGCTTCCGTTCCACGCTGTCCAGTCACTACACGCTCACTGCTCTCAAGCTGAGTGTACGACGGCACAGCCGGTCCACCTATGTTCATAGGATGATCTTCCGCAACAACCTTCGCACCCATCTGAACAGCACAAAAATACCAATCACCAATGCTTTAGCAACTGACCTGACAAACTGCGACCATTACGTATTACGAGCAGTGAAGTGACAACAGTAGAACGCAGTTTAGTATGGCAACGTCGACATCGCATTGGCCTAAGACCGCAACTGCACTTGAAGTACTCGTAAAACATTTTGCAACATTTTTACGCGCGACGGCAAAATGCTTCGCGCGTCTTAGCCATGCCCAGACGTCCGTCTGTCCGACCTTCCCTCTGTCACACCATTGAGCCCTATTAAAACGGTGCAAGCTAGGATCACGAAATCTTCACTGTGGGCTGTCACCAAAGCTGTAAATAAAACAAAATAAACTGAAATACGACGTTCATTGTCTTTCACCGGTCCAGGCATGTGAGTTTGCCATTTCGCGTCATCTGTCACAAGACCAGCTGATACCGCGAATTCTCATCCTACGCACCATGTGCCCGCCTACGGTCTTTGTCGGCTGACTTTGTTGCTTGAATTCGCTGATCTGACAACAGACGTGCAGCATCTGCAGCTGATGCAATGTATGACGTCACGTTTAGCACGTCCACATCCACGTCAGAATTTCTTCAGAAATCCGCCTCCGCACAGAATGTTATCAGACCGCAGTATCTCCGTAAGACAGGCCAATTACGCATATGTTACTGTAGATTAGGATAGTTAACGCAAAGTTCAGTTTGTTCATTGTTGGATCAGGACTTTACGAGCGCGTCGGATGCTTCGCTATTGCGCCTTTAGATGATGCCTTTTAGCATACTTTAAGCACAGAGTTGGTTAATTAGCTGCTCTTGAGCAAAAAAGTTTATGGTATAGGCCTATTGTCAGCAAGACTGCATATTGCGGTGGTAAAATTAACGAGTAAACTAATGCAATAAAAATTACCTTGCAGCAGCGGCTAATTCAGTGTGCTTGAAAAATACCAAAGTATCAAAAAGCATATCAAGGAAAAAAGCATGCGACACCACCCGTCGACAAAAACCCGCTAATCGTTCGACTATTATGTTTTTTGCATTATTTGATTTTCTTTTTTGACTACGTAGCCTACAATAGACTAAACTGACTTTTCGTTAAGTTTTAAACATATATTTTTCGTTTTTTTTACAGTGCGTTAAAACTGCGATTAAAGTGCGATAAAAATACCATATTCTTTGCGGCGTTGTTGTGATTAACGGAATTAAACATAAGTGATCGACACCGTTATTAACAACAGTTTTTAGTGTTACCTGATTAACGGGCGCATAGCGACGATGCTTTGCTCCGGACATATCTAGAGGAGCTGCTGTGGGTGGTGCGGCGTGGGGCGGCCCGGGTCGAGGTGGATGGTAAAGTTGAGACGGGTTTGGGTCATGTCGTAGCGCCGGTGGAGGTGGTGGTGCAGTGGGATAGCGAGGTGAATGTCCGGCGGCCTGGTAGCAAGCAGCTCGGCGCGCCAGCTCGGCATCTGTGATCACGTGACAATCGCGCACTTGCCCAGCGACTGGTGCAGCGTCATGCCGGGTGTATTCTGCGGCGTGCATCCTAGCATCAAGCGATGTCATCATACTCGGACTGGGCGGTGACGAGCGGCGTAGTACACGAGCCTTGCCCACATCCACTGGCTGCTGCTGCATCTGCACAGGTCCGCCGACAAAATGCTGCAGCTGATCCAGCGGCCGAGGCTCCACCGGGTACCGAGTGACGTCATTGCGCTCTGACGATGACGTCATAATCACGTGACGCTGTTCCACACTCGGCGCCAGCAGTGCGTGACGAACAGCGTCCGACCTCAATGACTGCGAGTTGCTGAGACGGTTGCCATGGTAACTGCCGTTGTTTCTAGGCTGCGGCTGCGGCATGTCTGAGGTCACGTGCTGCAGATGATAGTACAGCTGGTCATTCGCCGCCCGCACGGCCCCCACTCTCAGCGGTATAGTCGGTGGACTCATACGGTTGCCAAAGAACACAGCCTCACCGGCGGGATGCGCCCTTGGAGAGATGTCGCAGAATGGTTGCCGATTAGCATCTTCCTCTCTCACTGTGCAGACGGAGCTTAGCGGCAGCGCGGTTACCGCTTGATTCTCAACCCTCATCGGTTGTACGTAGCCCGTCCTCGGACCGGCGGAATTCTCTTTCCGGTAAATGTATGAAACGGCAACGGTACTGTTGTCCGACTGATTCCGGGACATGCGGACGCTGGGAGAAAGCTGCGGAGGAGGCGCCGCGGTCACCGAATACGCGTGAGGATTCTCCAGACCGCGGTGTGGATACGGCGGCGGTGGACGCAGCTCACGACGTTCAGCGAGTGGCCGAACAGGAAGCTCAACGTCAGCGCCAGAAAACCGACGCTTTCTCGGAGACATCATCAGCGACATCTCCGGGCGCAAAACAATGGCGCGCTGGTCGTCGACGTCTCTTCTACTGGCGCCAGCTGTCGACATAATCATCTCGTTGGTGGTTGCTACGACGAACTGTTGGTGCCTCGCCGCATCCGCGATCTGTCGAGCAGCACGCTGGCCGTCATCAGGTACTATATAGGCGCCGGGAGGTCGAACGGCGTGGCTGACTGGCGCCATGTTCTGCGTCGCTGCAGAGAAACACAAATCAGCCACGCTGGATGTCTGACAGTCGTCGAATGGATGCCGCTGCTGGTGCTGCACCGGTTCCAGTCTGCCGTGACTTGTAGGCCTAGCTGAGTTTACGTACTCGCCATCTACATCGTTAGATCGGTTTTCACCCGAGGCATGGACAAAGGGAGCGGCCGTGACGTCTTTGGTGAGATAAGGTTCTTCCGGAGCATCCGTTGACGCTGTCAGCTGCGCGGAAACATCGTCCGATGACAGAGCATGTTTCGTGGTGGTGGGTTGAGCGGACAGATCGGTAGCAAGAACATTGGACACTGGGTTCTCGGCAGTGACGACGACTTCAGTGGACGGTTTTCGGCGAGCGACCGCCGCATCGTCGTAGTTACAGAACAGCGAGTTGTAGCGGAGCAGATTGATTTTGGTGGAGTGAGCAGTCGGCGGCTGAGTAGACTTGACCATTACTCTGACTGAGGTCACACCGCGGTGCGCGGGACGACGTCTGCACGCAGTCGTAGCCACACTCATCTCTGCTGTTCTATCCTGCCTCGACTCCTCCCGCTTTTTATCACAGTCTTTGTCGGTCACACTCGGCGGACGATAGGTGTCAGGTGGCGAGGTAGGTCGTGAGAGTATCGCTCGCTGCAGGTCGACTAGCTGTTGGTGCAGCTTCTTCCGTTCTTCATTGAGTTCTGATAGTTCGCGGTCTTTGATCGTGATGAGTGCACACAATTGCTCGTATTTTTCGTATTGTGTCCGGTACTCGTCCGACAGTGCACTGGTCGACGTAGTCGGCGTCTCTGAGACAAAGACGACGCTGTCATCCACTTCGGAACAAGGCGGTCTGCAGACCGTCAGATCAAACGCTACCTCACTCGTGCCTGTGTCCGCCGCCATCGTGACGCTGAGGTCCGTGGTCACAGCAGTCTCTGGCTCAGCTGACAGGTCAGCGACGTCGACCAACTCGACGTTCGACTGAATGCCGCTGAGATCCTGCGTCGACTGATCCATCACTTGCGACTCTGAAGTCGACGACTCACTGGCAGACGTAACTGCAAGCGACGTCTGGCACGTTTCCTCGAGGTTGATAACCAGTGGCGGCATTGTACTGGACTCAGTCTGCTGACTGGTTGGTTGCTGTTCTTCTAGGACGCTCGACATTGGGCTCACTTGTACAGTGTGCCTGCTGTCGAAAACACACGAACACATTTATTTTTACAGTTATGTATGTGTATATACGCTATGTTTACTCGTCAAACAACTTGCCAATGCAAGATCAAATTCATACCGATATTTGCATGTATTTTGTGAACTAGAATTTTTTGTCCAGGGTCATTCAAAATCAAAGATCGAGAAACGTTACAAATACATTTGATAAGTGACAAATAAACATATTTTAGTAGATTAAAGCGTTAGACGTCGCACGGTTTCCCTAACGGCTGAACTTCTTGCAATAATAACAGCTTTGTTTTCGGCATCAAATGCGATCATGGATGCACAAAAAGGTACATAATATACTGTCTGTATTAACGGCATGTAGGATCCCAAACAACTACACCGTGAGACAAAAAGACACCTACAGATCTATTTTCAAAAGTTATTTCCTGGCACGCTTAACGACAAATCTGAAATAAAGTGATCATTAAAAGTCTTATTACACCGCATATAATACATGTCGATACAGTATGCTGTGAAATAGACCTATCAGCGTCAGATAAAAATAGCCAAATGTCGTCAGCTGAACACTGAACTTTGTCAAAGACCCAATGTAGGCCTATATGCATGGCACGAAACGAGTGCTGTGAAAGATAAAAAATGTAGCTCATTGTAAAAAGAGAAGCTCGCAGGTCTACATTATCGACGAATATGAAACCGGCGTGGCCCAAACTTGAAACAAATACTTAAGTCTTTCCGGTCGCTATTGAGGAAAGCCGAGATATAAAACTGAATGGCCGGAAATGTAACAGGACACATTTTTTCTGATCATATCTCTGACAGACCATCTACCAAATTTCGTTCAAATAGTCAGATCAAACCAATTTCCACTGCACGCGAAAATGTCTTTTACAGTCATTACTACGTCTGCAACGGATTTCAGTGACAATAATAACAAATTTTCGTTCTTCATGATCATTAAAATAACATCCCTTAACAGCGCGTAGTGTCCAATTTTGCCCATTTTAAGTCAAAATCTTTCTTGCAGCGCAAACATTTTTCCGTAGCTTGGTCTGTTTGTCTGTCGCATCCGTGCCCCCTGCTAAAACCATTTGACAGATTTGATAGATTCCATTTAATATGGACGCTTGTGGGGTCCAAAGATGCTATCCTGATTACCCAAAAGTAAAAGAGATTAGAGGCGTCGGACCCAAGCCAAAATATGCAATTGCAAATTGCAGCCAAACCGTTAGTCCTACGCTGCCACCTGGCGAATACAAAAAAAGAAAAAAAATGATTTCGCCTTTTGCCAAATTACTTTAAAACAAACTTAGTTTGAATGCCGATGACCTCACCGAAAAGCAGATGGCCTACGTCTGCTGCAACGAGAGAACTATTCATACAGAGAAATTACCCGCTCTGGCATAAATACATATCTGATACCAACCATAACTGTCCTTAGAACAATAAGCTCGACTATTTTTAAAACCAAACTGCTTGAGATTGTCTGTACACAGCAAAAGTGAGCATTTGGCCTATAGTCTTTGCCACGATGCGCGACTCTGATTCGCTGTTACATGCGCAGTGCAATACGAAATGTGTTACCATTGATTTATTAATCAATATGGGCCAGCCAACCTAGTTTATGACTTCACAGCTGTGATATATTCCGTAAAATAGGACAAATTCGCGACAAAAAATGAGCAAAAAATGCGCGAAAATTCATTCTTACTGTACTTTCATGAATTTCTGCCAACGTGCTTTTGTTTGTGATTTTTCCAGTTTTAAGAGTTGCTTACTTACTTATTAATGTGACCATTGCAAATACTTGTGATTTTAATGAGTTAAGCTTATGGTACGTCAGTATAAGCATTAGCCTCTATATACAGGGTGGGGCAAAAAATAATGGTCAAAAGTTGTTTGCCGACAATTGCTTGAAATTGCATATATATGAGTTTATTTCGCAAAAATGCAGACGATTAAAAATAGCAAAAACACACATAATACGGTCAATAGTACATACAGTTAGGCCCACACACAAGCTGAAATAAATTTCAGGTTGACATAATGTCTTATACAAGAAATATTACTATGTGGGGTAACATCAGCAAATTGACACAGTTTGACATACTCATTGGACTGCATAAACAATCTCATCACAGTGACTATAACGCTATTGTCCGAAA
>Ga0056128_1002050_pt1 | contig 23500 bp, 11 predicted proteins | sample WorMetLIZISLAND2_FD_71113 | JGI IMG/M metagenome (GOLD analysis project Ga0056128, IMG submission 71113) | Marine gutless worms symbiont microbial communities from Max Planck institute for Marine Microbiology, Germany - Olavius geniculatus... ... | reverse complement strand
GGTAAAACACTTCAAAATTAAGTTGGCCCTACGGGAAGCATTATTAACAATTTTATTGATGTGTGGAGAGAACGATAAATGATTATCGTACATAACACCCAAATCAGCAACACAATCATTTGAGTATATATTGTTGTGTTATTCGTAACTGTTATGATTTGTCAGTCTAAGTCATTTTAGATGAATATATGAATGTGAGTATGAATGATGCTGTGTTGGTTTGATGTCTTTCTGCAGAAATCGGAGCAGTTTAAAATCTTGTTGATTGACGGCCCACTCATAGGCACTGCTACAACTGAGGTAAGGCACTGCAGAATTGAACTTCATGTTTTCAACAGAATCACATTTCACTAGGCAGTTAGATGTAGTCTAACATTTCAGTAGATGAATCGTTAAAATTTCGAGTTAAAATCCTTAACGGTTGCTGAGAAAACAGCGAAAAACTTTAGGGGGATACTTTATTTTTGTCGTACCCTGTATGTGATGTTTCAAGTTTATTACTCGTGGACATTTTTGGCATTTTCTGTGAATGTGACAGTCCTGAAATAGCTACTGATGCATGTCAAATACCTGCTGTAAAAGGACAAAGCAGTGACACTGCTGTTGAGCTTATATATTTTCGTTGGCTTTCTGGAACTTTACAGCCATTATCAGCTTATACATGTATGTTATGTAGTGGACATTTTTGGTTTACCTTTCACTTTGGTAAAAATAAAAGACTCTTTGCTGTGTTAAAGTTTCTACTGTCAAAATGTAGTACTGAACATCAGTGGTCAGAGTATAAATTCAGAGGTGAGGGAATGCTAGTTTGGCTTCGGCTGCCCACCCTTTGGCTGTTTTGGGCCCCGTGCTGCAACTTTTGGGAACTTAAGGTGAGGGAATGCTTCTGACTAAAAACTAGAGGTGAGGGAACTGCATTCTCCCATATTTGTCTATACTTTAACTACTGCTGAACATGTAGTTGTGCATGTTTCTGCATCATTTAATAGTTGTGGGGTATCGTCTGAAATTCTAATCATAGCAGTATAAATAGGTGACACGTTATTATGGGTCTTATGAATAGTTACACTAAAGAGTTAAGCAGTTAAATGATGCTGCAGTAATACACTTGTAATTAATGAACATATTGTTGCTCTGATGTGACAATTAAAATGTTACTTTTTGGAGTTATGAAACCTATTATATTTGTGAAGCTGACAGCAAATATGAAATCATTGATTTACTTCATTTTCTGCAGCATGGCTGTTTATGATATTCGGTGTCAATAAGCAATGTTTTGAGGGGGGTGGGAGTTATAGCTTTTTCAGCCAGGACAAAAAGTGGACAGTTTTTCTTTCTGTTTGTAGACAGAAGTTGAGTCACCAAGAAGCACTGTTTTGACGTTAACATCGTGAGTATAATCTGTTTGCATGTGTTTGGCATATAGTATTAGCACATGTATGCATACCGTACATTTGTTTCTGTTTATGCTTGCATCTTAGTACAACAACTTAGACTGAGGTAGTTGAAATAGTTGTGATCTCGTTCCCTCGACTTGATGCTGACAGAATTGCCGTTAGTTTTTATGTTTCCGCCAACGTAGTGGCCGGAGGCATTATGTTTCCGGAGTGTTCGTGCGTGCGTTTGTGCATCCGTGCATGCGTGGACTTTTAGCGCAAATATCTCTGGAACAGATGGAGATATCGACAAGCGGTAAATGGTGTTATCAACTACAATCTCTACTGCATTTAACGAAAATAATTTGGTGAACTTGGTCCACTAACAACAACGGTTAGTTGTCTAATGTTTACCCACTCTCTGCGATAGGGGCTTTTTTTCACATGTTGGCAGAGGCATAATAGTCGTTGGAGTTATAATGACCATCTAGCTTGGTGATGTTTTTTTCACTAATCGTTAATTGATACTGCATCTGCTTGATGTAGCATTTGCCGTAACTAGCACTATTCAAGATAAAGATACAACTCGTGACATTTATTTAACACAAGGAAACATCGATTTCATTACGTTTCTTGATATTTGTTGTGAGTTGCAAATAGAGTCGGATGATTCTTTGTGTTGATTGTGCAGAAGCAAAGAATATCTTTCCAGCTCTTCTGAATGCACTGAGGTAGTAAATAAATACTAAACTCAGCACAGAACGTTGTTCATACTGTTGCTGCTTGTCTATTTTTGTCTCATTAGCTTCCAGTCGTATGGAACAGTATTCTTGCAGCAATTCATGAAGCAGACACTGGTAGCTTATTTGATTGCAAACTGAAAACTTACTATTTCTCTGAGTGTTTTAGTGATTTGTAATTTTTAATTGTTATGTTGTGACACTTGTAATGCACTCCTGATCCGGACTCTTGTAGAGAGGGCACTATAATTTTTGCTACTAAACTAAACTAACGAAACTATTTTGCATTATAGCTTTTCTTACCTTTCATCTATCATCACTGTGTTATGTTAATCATATTATGTTTTATGTAGATATGTACACGGTGTGCCAATAAAGATGTCCCAACTTGTTTTTGTCCGAACTTCGTCAAATCTCCACCAAATTCGATAGTTTTTAGCACACAGATAGCCAAGACAATAGAATTATGTAAGGTACACATTGTCCATCTCACCTACTTTATGTCAACACTCTACCATGTTAAAGGCAGATGCTTCAAATTGTTGCATAATGCTTAGTTGTTGTCACCGCAAAAGTTCTAACAGTTTAATTAAGCACACAATAAACTAAAATGTGATTTATTTAGCAGAATTATAAGTTTGTGTATTGTGTAACAACATGCTTCCAAATTTTCTGAGTTTTTGCTCAAAATACACACATTGGCTTAGACGTGATGCCATGACTTATAGTCGCACACCACTCATTCATGGATTATATGTGTTTTTAGCTCATCAGTCAGCTATTTTGTCGTCTGATATTACCTTACCTTACCTCCGGGGTGGGCAGGCTCTTACACCTGCCCAGCGCTGAGGCCGTATCAGCTCGGCCCAATGCGCATCCCCGAATGTAACCACAAGGTTACAGGTAGCGACTATAAAGCTGTAGACGGCTATGAAGCCGTAAACAGACGGCTGTAAAGCCGTAAATAGACGGCTGTGAAGCTGTAGTTGGCTGTGGAGCCGAAACCAGCACAAAAGCACTGATAACGTGCAGCAATCTGCTCTCACATTTTGGTCAGCGCTTAGTGAGCTCCTTGCCTCCAGATTTTAGAAATCTTTCGGGTCATCGGTGCAAAGCCCCACCACCACGACAAGGTGGCTGACCACGGTGGGGGTCGTCTGCTATTTTCAGCATAAAATATTTAATACCACAAAGTTATTAAATCACGTGGCACTCTCTGTCGAATTGATAATGAAAAGATGAACAATCTGTTACTGATAATCACCACATAATGTCACAATTTGGAGCATCTGCATTTTACACAGTAATGCGTTGACAGAAATAAGGTGAGGTGGACAAAGAGTCCACATCACATAATTCTATTGTCTTGGCTATCAAAACTATCAAATTTGGTGGAGATTTGACGAAGTTCTGACAAAACAAGTTGGAACTTGTTTGACACACCCTGTAGATTACTAGATTGGGCCTGAGTCAGTCTACACTTGCATACGTGCAGAATTCATTCATTCACATTTAGAACCCATTGTGTCACATAGGATTGACTTAATCACTTAGATGTCAGAATTTTCATTTAGCATGTTGACTTTTTGTGTAATTTACGCCGTTCTATATAATTACTTGGTTGCGTCAGTTAAGTACTTGTATGTCAAATTTTGTTTATCTCAAAGCAATAAGCAACATATAATGGTCTATTTTTTGTTTTAATGAAGGCAAGTTCTGTGAATTTGCAATTTTGCATGAATTTTGTTGATGTATTGGGCAGCTTGATTCTGTTCTAGACCTGCATTGTTATGCTGTAATGACTGTAGGCGTTCAAAGCACTTGAAGCAGAGGTGCAGCAGTTCATGTCGACTTACATTGTTTTGTCCGGCTATCTTGACGATGCTGCGACCAAGATACGTGACATCTGGTCTCACATAACATCGGTCAGTACAAGCTCAGTTAATTCGATCTGATGTTTGTCCTAGTTTAAGAAGCAGTTGATTGAATTTTTAGCACTATGTGGTAGTTTTTTTAGTGAAACACTGGAAAGTAGTAGTTAAGCCATGACATTGACGACTTGCTATTTTTACCAGTTTTATGATATCTTTTATGTTTTTGTCAGTTGTGTCTTAAGAACTGCTCTCAGTTATATCCCTGCCACATGATGCTGAGCCAATGCTGACAAAGATGATGAGGGCCGCAGGTATCATGCTGATTTTCACTGTATGTTGCACCAAATCCCTGCTAGGATCTCTACTCTATCAGCTTAGGACTGGTTGCACGAACCAGTTTTAAGTTCGTACTTAGTTAATTACTACTTAAATCACTGTTTTACATCAGTGCCTATACAACATTAAATGAATTGCTTGCAGTTTTTTTTATATATAATTTAAATGTAACTTATCCGGTTACTTGAACCAGTTCTGTTGCATCAACACAATTTGAGCCTCATTTTATTATGTGCCGTAATTAAAAGTAACGACGCCTGCCATTGGCTAACTTTGATCGCGTGACGACAGCATTTCCTTGACGACCAGACAACAATGGGCATCACTTGAAATGCCATATATGAATCATAATTATTTTAAAACTGTATAATTTTGAGCGAAGTGTAATATATAGGCTAAATATGTGAGAATCAACATAAATATGGACTGATGCGTATTCGGCTGACAACGAATATAACTAGAGAAAATCAATTTTGTACTTTTTTGTAGGTTACGCTCTGCATGTGCATTTGCCAGTATTCTTTACTTTTTTGTAGTATATAGCAAGTGTTAAAGGTAAAGGTAAAGGTTGTCAGTTTGTATAGCGCATCATCGCGAGCATGCGCACGCCTCTAATGCGCTTTCGTCACTAACCAGAGCCGCCTGCTGCACGGCCACCATGTGCAGCCTGCAGACACAGGCTGGCGCAGCGGCCGGCTAGGCAATCCCAGTCAGCTGTACCAAGGTCCCCACCTTCTGTAACTCATGTGAATGAGTTTCTACTCATTTTACCGTCCCACGGAGGGTAAAAGGCTGAGTCGACCTAGCTGGCAGGCTTCGCACCGAGATGGTTTACCGCAGGCAGCCACCCATCGCAGTACTAACCGGGCCCGGCATAGAGTAACTTCGTTTCAACTGAAATGCGCTACCAACTACGCCACGCCACCAACCTTAAAGTTTTAAAGTTACCTAAAATTTCGCCAATTTTTTAAGACAACTTTTTCACAGTTCACTAGATAAAGATAGTGTCTGTCTCATTTTTGCCAGCCACTTGTAGTTACTTGACCAATTTTGCCCAATTAACTTTAACAGGCAATTATCGTGTGTTTTTGAGTTAAGTGGTGTTGGTGCAACGCATTTTTCTGTAATTGGCACTTATCTTTGGATTTAAATTGGATTTATATTTAATTGAGTTTGGTGCAACCGGCCCTTAGTCTATGACAATAGCAGAGTTAATTATTTCATTTACCGTTTAGTTTGCAGTTTGCTAAGTGCACTGTCGGCCGCAAAAAAGTAGTAAAATCTGTATCTTCGGCCACACATAATATCTTCTCCACATACTGTTTTCTTCAGGCACTCAATATCTCAAATATCTTAAAGTTAGTCAAATTAATCAGCAACATCACAGCATTAATAGAGTTAATAGAGCTTTTATGTGTAAATTGCAGCTGTTTTTGTTGCAAATGAGTAATTCTTACGGCTTCGATTCGCTTGTCAGTGAAAACATAAATGTTGCAGTGGAATGGTGAGCGTCAACTTTATTGTACTCATTTAATCAGTTTTTTTGTGCCATTGTACAAGTTTATGATATAACTTTGCTGCTGTTATCTTTGTTCCCATTGCATGTTTCACGGTTGTCCATGTTCTGTGTTTCATGCTAACTTGAAAAAGTTTCCGCAGTCATGTCAAATACATATAGTAGCTTGTGCTTATTTGATGCTGTCAGTTGTGCATAGATGAACTGTGTAGAACATAGATATTAAGTTGTAAAATATATTGTGTGGTATGAGAGGCCTAGATGTTTTATGTTTTAGTGACCTGAGTCCATTTTGTGTGTGAAGTCATTTTTAGTCCGATTAACCCTTCTTTATCTGCAGCCCCAGTTATAATTTACGGGACAGATGAACAGTTGATTTAGTAAACAGCATTCAGACCACCTCTTATCCCACTAGTTGTGATTTTATCATACAGATCTTTTTATGAAAGTTATTGACTGTTGTTTTTATGTCTTGTGTACAACTGCAGTGTGACAGCTGTTTTGTTTCATTAAAGAAACATTAGATTTGATTTGATTTTGACATATGGCATATTTCGGTACTGTGACTGTGTTTCAGTTGCCTGCTGGGTGGTCTGCATGCTGCGTTGTGGCCACGAGTATGTCAGCAGTGCAAATCAGATGATGAACTGCTGGTGACAAAGTGTCTGCAACTGCGGTCCATTGAACTCTCGGCTAAACTGCTGCCTCTTGCATTCAATAGGTGTTCACTTACAGCAGCTGTAAGCAGCAATTGTATTTGATAGTAAACGTTACTAGTTTGTAGCCTTGAAATGTTGAATAAAATTACAAATCAGAAGAAAATTTTCGATATCACTGCCTACAGAATTAAACGACAGCACTTGACAGTAAAAAGGCTACTGTAATTAATGTAAAATGTAGTCTAAAGCAATTTAAAGTACTGTGTAAAACACGATGTTGGACTAGTTATAACTTAAGGCTAACATGAATGAAGTCTAATGCACTGTGTCTCAAAAAAACACTCCCAACATTTTTGACCATAACTTTAAAACCAATTATCAGATTTTGATAGTTTTTGGTACGAATATTCCTGACACAACTTGCCATCAAATGACTGTTCAGTTTCCCACCTCACCCAATGTGTGCTTCTGCACTACCTAGGGAAATCAGATCAAGCGAAATATGTGTCAAAATAAACAGAAAACCTGAAAAAAACATCCCCAACATTATCGATCGTAACTTGAAGAAAGATTAGCAGATTTTAATAATTTTTGGCACAAAAATGTCTGACACCTTTGGCTATTAAATAAGTGTTTTACTTTCTACCTCACCCAACGTTTGCTTTTGCACTACCTGGGGAAATCAGACCAAGCATAATACGTGTTAAAATTAATAAAAAAACGTAAAAAAATTCCATCTATCCTAATCTGTGGACCCTGACAGCCGGTCTGTTACAAGGTTTGACTGTCATGCAGCAGTATGTCTACCAGATAAAGTTTAGGAACGTTTGTGAAGTCAAGAAGCGACTGGTAAAGCCTGGATTGGTCTGCAGCAGAACATTATTGATACTGCTGTCAAGTGAATTTAGAAAGTGTCTCCTTGCCTGTGTTCGCATAGTGGGCCAACACTTCAAGCAATTTTACTGCAGGCAGTTAAAAAATGGACAACTGGATGAAATGTCAGCCAGAGTGTCAGAAATGTGAACAAAATGTGTTTTTACGCGTTATGTTAATTAAGCAATCATATCGCATCGGATAAAAAAAGTGATATTTTGCTGGTTCTGTTTTCCCCAGGTGGTGCAGAAACAAAAGTTGGGTGAAGTGGGAAACTGAATAGTCGTTTGATAGCAAGTTGTGTCAGGAATATTTGTACCAAACATTGTCTAAATCTGATAATTGGTTTTCAAGTTACAGTCGAAAATGTTGGGGATGTTTTTTTGAGACACAGTGTAGATATACGTGGAGTTTACTTGTGTAACAGTTTTGTTGTGCAAGGAAGGTCCGTCTGTTAGTTTTACCGGGTATTTGAGGCTGTCAGTAGTAGAGAGTGAATGAGTTAAATTGCTGGCTTCTGCTCTGACCGATGAAATGAATGGTCACATGACCGATGACGTCACGTGACTTCAAAAGGTCAAGGTCGTGACCCAATTATTTTTGAGGCGCTATATCTCCATAACGGTGCAAGATAGATGCACGGTCACAATAGACCACCCATAGGAAGTGGCCCACCGCGAGTCGAAAGGTCACGTGACCTATGACGTTACGTGACCTCGAAAGGTCAAGGTCGTGACCCCATTATCATATCTCCATAGCGGTGCCAGATAGACACATTCGTTGAGGTATAATAAGACAAATGGCAACTTGCATCATCGATTATTATTGAAATTTTTTTTTAGTTCGTGAAATTGGGCAATATTTTACAGACTTTGGGGAGACAATTTTCAGTAACAATCTCGATGCCAGTCACTATTAGTACAGTAATAATAGACCAGTCTCAAATTGATGCTGGGTTTCTATCACAAGTTGAAAGGAACGAAAAAGTATTTAGAAGAATACAGGATGAAAATACTGTGTGTGAGGAGTACATTAGATTGATCACAACCTAATAATATTTCTTGTTTATCACTGATCTGTTGAATGCATTTAGCTGTTGACTGGTTTTTTGATAGATTGAAAATAAGGTCTCATAATAATAATTTATTTATCTCATTTATTTTTTGCATGAAATTATAAACTGTTGTGCAGTTTATGGGCATTTATTTGTGTAAAAGCATTTGAACATTTCCATGTCTGTCTGCTGCAGAGTGGATTGTTGGAAAGCCTAGATAGTTACGTCTGTCCACAAGAGAAGCTGACTTGCATGAAATCAGTTCTGGTGAGCTTCGGATGGTCTTGATTTTGCTGCATTTTCAGAAATGTGACATCACCACATCACACGTACATTCGTACAAGTGGAAGTTATGTCACTCTTCTGCCAGGGTCAATCTTTTAATGTCGAAACTGCTATGCTCCTGAATGTTGTGGGGAAGGATTATTTGGTCAGCATTGGCAGTGGCTTGCTTTCTAGTTTTGGGTCAGGAAAATTAGTCGATCAACCGAAACGGATAAATGTAGCACCGCATGTCATGAGCAAATCAATGGTATGTTTTTGAAGCTTTTTTTTGATTTGTGTAATTTCAATATGATGGAAATTGATCGAGTGAGTGATCGTCCCGCTCGACACAGTATAGGTCATTTCAGGGATGGCCATTCCATGCAAAATTGCACATACACATAATAATGAAACAGAAAGTTTAATCTTTACAGAAAACCCTGACATGGAACACAAAACATAAGAAAACAGCTCAATCCTAAAATTGTAAGAACTTGCCATTATAATCGTGCATATGTAAGACCAATAGCAGTTCTACTAATTGTCCCTGTTATCCCCGAGACAGTCATCAATCTCATTATGCTGTCTATAGAAGGACAGGGGGATGGAAATTGCTTGCAGTCAGGATGTGTAGAACAGAGTGCTTATTGGTTGCGTTGTTGTGCTTGGCTTGATACAGGATAGCATTACAGTTGCAGTAAACCAATGTTCGTTGACCAATCGTGGTAAGCCAGTCTTAGTTTCATTCAACCTACTATTTTTCTACTCTGTCCACTGGTTAGGCTTGTTCTCTAAATGCTTAAACCTTGGAATAACTTCAGGGATTTAACTGCAAAACTTTATGTAACACATCACTTTAACTGAGTGGTGATGAGAAAAATCTGAATTTAGATCGAGCAGGTTAAAATCAGTTTCTCTGTTTCCACCTGAACGGAGTACATAGCTTGAGTGCAACGCTATCATACGGAATAAAGTTATTTTTTTTCTGAAAAAGCACATTATGTCTTAAAGAATGGTCACCAATGTTACTATTGATTGTGGTTAAAATATAGCATCTAAAAGCGAATCTGATTAATTATGGTGATTTAACTTTTATGTCGGTAACTGTTAACGTTGTTGTCGATTGCAGATACAACGTGCTTAACCAGTGACCACTATATATCTCTGCTCGTAAGTCGCTGTAGCTGACTTTTTGAATCTTATTTATTTTCGTCCCTTCATCAATATACGTTTATTTTCTGGGTGTAGCTTTTTGTTGCAGTTTTTAATACATATGAATTGTAATAACTTATGATGTCGCCAAATTGTCATGAATCGTGCGTTTGTTGACATGATGGCAGTCAGCATCCAGCATTAATAGTCTGTGCGGTTGCTGCTCTCATGGATGGCACAGTTCTTTTTCTATGTAATTGAGTTCATCTGCTGTCTTTATTTATGTAAAAAAATTGATTGATTTATTGACTGATTTAATTTTCTGGTTTGTTGCACTTTCTCATTTAAAGGCCAAGTCACACAAAAAACGATATTGGCTAAATAGGTGTAGAATGTAACACTAATTAATAATATGCTTATCCAGTAAAATGGAAACTTCGCTTTGAAGTAATTTTCAGAGAAATATGTTGTGCCAGTCGAACTCACGCAAACGTGCCACAGTGCTGATGACGTCACTCACAGGACGCTTTGTTGTTGAACTGACATTTGCATTGAAAACATAGTGGAGTGAACTCATCGGTTTTACTCAGAATAATGTCGTATTTATCGTGCAAATATTGATGCGTAGGTGACATCAGAAATTACGTCATTGTTTATTTGTTCACTATTAGAGGTGTGCGTTTAGTAAAATTGACGAAGAGCTGGAATATTGCGGTTTTTAGTGGGTTAACTACTGATGAAAAATTTGATTTTTTGAGGCTATTTGGCCGTAAATTAAGCTGCATTTGACCTCAAGGCAATAAAGCTAGTTAGCAACTCTCCCACAGATGATGTCACAGTTTCGAACATGGCCAAAATCGTGAAAAGAGAAAAGTGAGTACTTTCTACCTTATTTTTAAGGTATTAAAATGTATTAGCAACCAGAAAATTGATGAATGTTGACAATTAGCATTGGATAAAGCCAACTGGCACTTTATAACAGTTATGTAAACCGGTGCGACTTAGCCTTTAAAAGTTTGCACCTGCATTCCATAAGGTGGACATAAGCATTGGAGCAGTTTTGTCAGTTGGTCGGAATGAAAATTAAGGCTGCAGGCTGGCCTAATTCCATTTAGTGAATGATTAGCAAGTAGAATGTTATATACATGTGTGCGCACATGCGTGTGTTCTGTGCTCAGCAAACATATTTCGTTAATGAGTCATGCTTTTGAAACTGCAGTTAAGTGAACAGGCACCAAAGTAGTTTGGCAGTAGGCGGAATTAATTTTTTCCGATTCACCAGGTGGCAGCAGTAATTGTCAATTGCCTGTTTTTGGTTGTGGGTTTGACTCCAAGTCTTTCTTTCCTCTGGGCTGGGGGGCTAGGGACCGCCACCTAACACAACGTCTCATCTAAATTTATTGAAAAGTTTAAGGAGGGTGCACTAGTGTCAGACGACAGACAGAGAGACCGTGCTATGCAGCAATGTGTAGCTATAGGCGGAATTGCTTGCACAAGAGTGTTCCAGTCCAAAGGCGCTGCAATATGTATCGTTGTTGACGTGTGGCAGGTGCTGGCTATTGTTAAGCATGGAGGCAGCCATCTCGTTAGCAATCTCGTTTACCTCGACACGTTTCAGATCTGTACTAACCATGCCGACAATTTGAGGTGTGAGTTACGTTCTGCTCTCTGTAAACAGTTAGCAACATTTGTAAAGGTAAAAGATCAGGTGTAAACAGATGGATTTCTTCATGGACACCTAGTCCGCTAAATTCTCTGGCTGCATGGACAGGAATGGTGTTGACAGAATGATTTGCTACAGCTTGAACCAGCGGTACAACCGCACCAGGTGGGATACCAGGTGAGATAGCTCTTAATAGGAAACCAATCACCGACCTATGGAGCGTCACCTGCCATATGGTATCACACAGTATTAGCTGCCACTCGACATAGGTGAACGTGCCTTGTCTTAACCTCAGCCAGACAGGCTGATACTTGATTTACCTACCCCGGAGGGATGGAAGGCTGAGTTGACCTTGGTGTTGGTATTATACGTAGATAATTTGCCTGACTGCCAGCAGTCACTCATCCAAGTAGTAATCATTTGATAGTGACGTCACCAGGAGTCAAACCCTTGACCTCTTGATCATAAATACAGCATCTTAGCATCACATCACCAATTCACCATGTTATTTCACCATGAATTAAGGTTAACCCTGCTGCATTATACTGATGTTTAGTTTATTATGCTGTTTAAATTTACTGCGGGCTAGTATTTATAGTGTTCAGGAAGTGTAATCATTCAGGTTTTTGCTGTTCATTTACCAACACAGTGCACCATTTGTTTGTTGTGTGCTAACAGCTTTAGTTTTGTCACGTTCAAGGCAGCGTACAAGTTTATCTTATCAGTTCCAGTTGGTCAGCTGACGGTGAGAACACTTTATAGCATATTAGTATGTTCACTATGAAATATCCCTGTACTGTTATTTTTTAATATTTTTGTAGTGATCATTTGCACTCGTTATTCTTTATATGTATCACTTGGCGCGAAGAGACAAATTTTAGTTGAATAAGTCATTCGGAGGTCTGATACTTGCTGTAGCGCTTCTTACATGAGACGAACTCGTATCTAGAAGCGCTTTGATAATCTCAGAGTGGCAGCTGATTTGCATGAGCTAATGATACTGCAGTGCACTATGCAGCCATCCATTGCCCACGTAAGCGAACAGTTGGACTCACACAGCAGCTAGCAGACATACCACCACCTCAATCAGCCACATTAGGCCTTGAGCAGTAGAAACAGCATAAGCTACTATTCATTTCCCATCCCGTTTTTTTGCTGAAATTGCTCAGAGTAGCAAAGGAGATTGTGTGTAAAACATCAGCAGTTGACCGGCAAAATGTTACATATCTCCCCTGTCCTCCAATAGACAGCATTGTGAAATTGATGACTGTCTGGAGGAAAACAGGGAAGATTATTAGAACTGCCATTAACGTTAAATATGCACAATTATAATTGGCAGTTTTTACAGTTTCAGGTTTAAGTCGTTTTTTTGTGTGTTTTGTGTTTCATAAAGGTTTAACTTTCTGTAAAGGTTAAACTTCTTGTTCAGTTATTGATAATCTTTATTCACCAACACAATGTGGTAGAAAACAAAACAAAAATATATAAAACAGTTACTAGGCTATAGCATATCACAGACGCACATAACTTTAACTATAACAGTATTCTAACAGCTTAGCGTACAGCATTGAAGTTCAAGTTTGTTTACAAATTTCTGAAATTTACAGGGAATTATCTTGCTAGGTAACTTAAATTTGAAATACATACAGCAGTCTCCTATTATATCAGTATTACACGTGCGGAATAATTTCATCAAACAGTGTATGTGCAATTTTGCCTGCAAAGGTTGTTCCCAAAATGACCTATACTGTGTCGGGCGTGACGTTAAACCCTACTCACTCACGCACTCCTCACTCCTTATCTCAGCGCCTCAGATTCAGTGAGTTTCTTGCTGACATTGTGCGCTTTATAAATTAAATTTACTTACTTACTTACTTACTATGTTCACATACGCATTTAGTCACGTTTGTTTGTAATTTTTACCAGCATCAGGAGCATTGATATTAGAAGTTGGATAATAACAGTTGCAATAGTAAGATTTTCTGGGTGGTGTTATAATGCTGTCAGTTGGGCAACAGGAAAAGCATTGAAAGAATAGGAAAACCTGCTATAGTAATATTTGTCAGTGATGCAGGCTATTTTTGAATAACTGGGGAAAAGAAGTTTGGTTGAAGAAAATGAAATGGCTCTAGAACAAGAAGGATTTTAGCTGTTTGAAGTAGTTATTGTTTTGTAAATGTTATGTGCTTGAATGTGACAACATGGGGTGGCCATGGTGTAGTGATAACGTGCTGGTGTTGAAATGACCGGTATTAGTATGACCCACAGTTTTCCGCGGGCCGCAGAATTTCGAGCCGAGCCACGGAATTTGTTTTTTTTCCGTGGAATTTTGATATTGCCGTGGAATTTCACGGAATTTTACAGAAGTTAAGAAATAACCGATAATTACTACGATCGTCGGCTTTAAACTAACTATATCGAGGAGAAAAATCAAACTGAACTGCCTAAAACTGCGTCCCTACTAATAATTACCATCGTATACAGCACAATCGTAAATTAACACAATGAGACTAATTGACAAATTGCACTTTTGGAAAGAAAAATCGATAATTTCATTTGTATGTTGTTAGCATAACCGAGCACCATGCCAGCATTCAAAAACTGAAGTTTTTTTAACAGAATAAAGCTTAGTTTGCGCACAAACGGAAGGCCGCGGTAAGCCGCGGAATTTGGACAATTTTGCCGCAGTGAGCCGCGGAATTTTGCAAAATTTATCGTAGAAAACTGTGGGCCCTAGGTATTAGTACCTGGATGGGGCAGGCAAAGCATCTCGGTATGCCACCCAGGCAAAGGTCCACTCAGGCTGGCCATTTTCCATGGGTGTGTGCAGTGAGTACTAGCGAAGGCCCCCGGATGTGCACAGGCACACCATCTGATGCTGTAGCCCCGTATCCGTGGTCTTGCAGTGTAAACTGGTGTCTGGCTGAGGGTTAGGATGATGGCAAAAAGCAGATCGGTGCATGTGCGGATCTGCGGATGTCTTAACGTGGTTACGGCTAGGGTTAGGGATAGGGTTAAGATAGGGTTAGGATTAGGCTTAGGTATAGGGTTAGGGTTAGGAATAGGGTTAGGAGATGGTTAAACTAATAAACTACAGCCTAATTACAGCGTTACCTGTTCCGCCCATTCGCAATCCGCTTTTTGGTCGTAGCCTAAGGGCTAATGAAACAGCGATCAGCACCTTATGGATCGGGAATGACTACCAATCAGTCAAAACACATTACCATGCCACCACTCTTTTGTTTTGTCTGTCTGAACACACTGCAGGTTGGCGGCGTCAGTACAGGGCAGGGTCAGAGTGAACAGTCGAGTGCTGCGGCGTCGAGGTCAGAATGGGAGCGATATCAGATTAGTCGCATACTATCAGCCGTTACAACTCACAACGGTGGCAGCGACACTTCAACGACATTACCGTCTCAACCAGCTGATGAACGTCAGTAGTTTCTGATAATTACTGTCTGCAGTAGCGGCGACAGTATTGTTTTCAGTGTCGTCACTAATTGTTTTTGTTTGTTTTTCCTTATATGTTTTTTTGTTGTTGATTGTATATTTACTCCCCTCGGAAGTGACGGCAGCATTGTTTTCAGCATCGTTGCCTAATTTTTCTCTGTTAACACGTTAACTTATGAACCGCTGCACTTAGCTTGATGAAATTTTGTGTGAATATGTATCTTGACAACGTCCAGAAGCCGATTGAATATGAAGGTCATAGGTCAAAGGTCAAGGTCACACGGTTTTTTTTGTGTGCATAATACTGTGGCTATCCGCAGGCTATACTTAGCCTTGAGCAAGGCTTGACAGTCGTGTCTTATGCTTGTATCTCGTCTTTTGTTGATTGTGTGTAGCTGTCATATCGTGGTCGTCAGATTCAGCTACGACAGGTCATGGCAACCAAGAGTCGGCTTTGGGGTATTTTCATCTCACCACTCTCTAGTATTTCTTTGCTGATGCTACGACTTTCACATTACTGGACACAATGCAGCCATACTCTATGCTACGTTTTCAGACCAGTTTTATGTACGATATGAGTAATGATATGATATATCTTAAGATCTAGTGATGTGTCCTCAATGACTTGTTCTCATCCTCGAGATCATCGTCATCACATATTCATTTAATAGCAAAATTTGACATACACAATAATGCTCACAATGCAAACGATGGGCCTAAAAATTAAAAGAAAGTTCATTGCCTATAACAATAAAACATTTAGTGTAAAAAGCAACGATTCACGATACCCACATCAGTTCAGTTTAGCTAGGCTACTAGTAGTACCAGTTGGTGCGTTGCATTAATACGAATATTTGTACAGCATACGAACAAGAAAGTCGTTATCAGTTAGAAATTTAGAGATGCGCCTTGAGGACAAAGAGCAGTGTTCTTGGCCTTGGCCTTTAACACGAATTTCTCGATAACATCACTCTTAAGTTCGGTTTGTGGCGTTTAATCTTTGGTGCTTTTATGCTGTTGTATGGTTGAATCAAGAGTGTCCAGTGATCAGTGATCACTTCTTTCCTGACAACTCTCATAGTTTACTTTTGGGGGACCCTGTCTTATTCAGAGTTACATTGGGAAGGTCAGCTGAATAAACTGAAACAGCAGTCGAACTAACTAAAAGTACTAACGTGCAGCTAACGTGCAGTGTGTCATTTGATGTAGGGATTTTCTGTTGACGCTGAAGAATGATGCTTTGCCAACGAGTTTCGGCAAACAGACATGACGTGCTGTAGTCTGGTCCACGTCTTGTGAAAAAGTTTTTAGCCAACCATACTTAAGTAACAGTCAAACTATTGGCACGGTTGTCGTCGTCTGTCCGTCTATCTGTCTGTCCATCTGTCACGGATGTATTGTGGCTAAACGGTGCGAGATAAGGCCTAGGTTGCTGTTGATCACTAATAGGAAGTCGCATATTGGCTTTCAAATGGCATGTAAATCATTGATCTTGGATGATCTTGAAGGGTCATAACGCACTATGGTATGCCAATCATGTAGTATTGTGGCTAAACGGTGAGTCGTAGGGGGTCGGCGATGGTACCATCGGATAGGGCGTTGGCAACTTCCTATAGGCTGTCAGTAGTAACCATGTCTCCATCTGCAGCGGTTTGGCCGCAATTTTCTAAGTGGCCATATCTCGGAAACGGTGAGAGGTGGGACTAAAATTTGCTATTAATCACTAATAGGAAGTGGCATACGCCGTTATAGATGAGGTAGAAATCACCGACCTTGGATGATTTTCAGAGTCACTGACAACCAGTACGGTTGGCTATCCTAGCAACAGCTGGGCTTATTGTTATATTGCTTTCAGCGTTTGTTTATTAGGCTTAGGCTTGGGAATTCTGTGTGTGTTTTTTATAACTATTGTTCTTTTAACTAGGGCCAGTTTGGAGGGGGTATTTTTCTGTGCTTTTTGTGTATTTTTGTTACGTTATTATGATGTTGGTTGTCACTAACAGTAACAGTTCTAACAGTGCAGTTAATTGCACGAAAAGATTCGTCTTTGAAATGACTTGTGAGGTTTCAAGTGAAACCTAAACTCTGCAATCTCATTAATTTTTTGTTATCACGTCCGATACATACTTGTGAGAATGTTGGTTTTATATTTGAATAATTCAGGAAGGGTTTCGTACTTTGATCTGCCATTGTTTTTGATCATGAGATTTTGCTGTCATCAGGGCTGGAAAAAAACGTAGGTTTTTAAAGAAAATGTTTAGGTTTTAGGTTTTTTAGGTTGTTTTTGCTTTAGTTTCTAGTGAACACCGTACACAGAATTAAGACTCAGGAAAAACATGTTATACACCCTCTAATGACGTTATAAGTGAAAGACATAATGACATAATTCACGTCATAGCTCAAAAATCACAATTAAAGCATTCATTGAAATATGATATATTGCAATAAATTTCACAACATATAAAAGCACTTTAAAAACCTAAAATTGGACTTTTGAGGTTTTTTGTTTTTTTTAGCAAATTTAGGTTTTTTTGGACCACTTTTCCAGCCCTGGCTGACGTAGTTACAACTATTTTGTACCGGTCGCCGTTTTGTAGAATTTCAGCAGTTCTTCATTGTTTCTCTCTCTCTTTTCTTTAGGCTGTGGATCCCTCGGGTGAGGGGTCAGCCACACGGGTTCTCCGTCTCCACCCAGCTCTGTTTTCAACGTCCACCAAGTCGAGCCGCAAGTCCTCCATGTTGTACTTCACGACGTCGATCCACCTTTTTCTCTGTTTTTCCCTGCTCCGTTGTCCACCAGCGACTGCCTCCAAAATTCTTTTGACACAATAATCAGTCTGGCATTTACTTGCACGTATGACGTGTCAACCCACTCACGTTATCTAACTATTTATTTTTTTAATTTCTGTTAAGTAAAATAATTTAATGAAACTCATTCACCAGCAGTCTAACTGGTTAGGACTTTGTTTGTGTAGCGCTTGTTGTTGCTTTTAGTGTGCCGAGTTTGTTATCTTGATATTTTTATGCTATGTCTTATTTTACGATGTGTCCAGAAAAAAATGGGTGGAAATCATTCTGTGCATAACTTATGTCGTTTGTTGTTTTAACATAAACAGAATTTGATATAACGGATCTTATGATGCAGATACCGACACGGTTTCACATATTTTTTATAATAATGGTATTTTAGTGAGCAACATTGTGAGAAAAAGGTACAGCTAACATCTGCCTGCAGCACAGAGTACGCGAGGTGGACAATCATTACATGATATTTTTAGTTTAACCAAATATTAATCCAATGTTAAATTGTCAAACTTATTTGAAATACAAGTTTTTTTCTTTATTCCTGGACATTTTGTAGATTTGTTTTTTTTGTTGTTGTTTGCTGTTGTAATTCTATGATTTGTACAGTTTCACAGTACTGAATCCTGACTGCATCTGCAAGCCACAGATTTCTATTTATTTATTACGCTGAGTTATGATAATAGCACAGATCCTGCTGCAAGGTGAAAGAAGTTAGGGTTCCCAGTCTTACAGAAGAATAGGCCTAGCACTAAACGCTGCTGTGAAGTGTTTTCGTAACCGCAGAGTGCTACATTGCCTACACGCATTAATGCTGCATTTATTTTTTAAAAACAATTGTATTGCAGCTAGTTGATGGGATAACTACATTGTGAGAACAAAACTTTTTGTAACCAAAAGTAAAAGTAGTTAAAAACCAAGTAGAAGTAGAAAGTAAAAACTTCTACTTAAGTAGATTACTATAGGCCGCATTACGTGTGTTGTCCGTTCGTCTTCTTCACCGCACGGGCTTCCCACTCGGTAGCAAAATGCGCAGAAAATCAAAACTGGTGTGAACGTCCTGCTGAACGGGAGTAAACTCCGTGCCAACTTTCAGTTTAAACTAACGGTCATTTCAAACAAATGACGCATGACTCACTTTACGGCGAGACAGAGCCGTATTTAAAGGGGAGGGTTCTTCTTCTTTTCCAATAATGCACATATCCTCTTGTGAGTAATGTCGTGCATGGTTAGCGGGTTCAACCCCCTTCCCCCCCCAAAAAAATGTTGCGAATTTTCAAAGTTAAATTAATGTGACAATTCTGCATACAGGGTGGGCCAAAAATGGCACCATTTATTGTACGCCTCATAACTTCACCAAATATTAACCGGTTTTTAAAATTCTTTCACTGTCAGAATCAGAAGACAATTTGTAATGAAACTGTCACTACAGATCCCACCACACCTCAAGTGTGTCCCTACACTACCTCGTGAAATGTCAGATGACGCACTCAAGGCAGCGACGCCACTGACCAGTTGCGTGATCAACTTTGATTGAGCCTGGCATGTGGCCCCCAAACAACCCCAACTTAAATTTAGTCGATTATGCTGTTCGGGATGCCCTTCAACAGATGGCCTATCAATGTTGACGATTCACGACAGTCATGGGGTATTAACACGATCCAGCAAACGTTCAGCATTAGCACGTGTATTTTGAATACATTTGCTGGAAGTTTGCTGGACGTTTGCTGGATCGTGTAAACACCTCATTGTCACTGAGTGGGGCAAAGTGCCGCAGCGTTTGGTTGATCGCGCCATTGGTCAGTGGCGTCGCCGGCATCGACGCGTCGTTTAGCAGCAAGGCAGACACATTGAAAATTTGATGTAAAAACCATGAGATGTGATTTTTTAGGCAATAACTAAGACAACAAACAAGTTTCTGCTGTTAATTTCTTAAAATGTGTTGTTACAAAAGTCGTCTTGTTTTAATTGTTATTCTTAAGATAAGGTAGTGTAGTGACACACTTAGGGTGTGATGGGATGTATAGTGACATTTCTATTGCAAATTGTCTCCTGATTATGACAGTGAAAGAATTTTGAAAATCGGTTAACATTTGGTGAAGTTATGAGGCGTACAAAAAATGGTGCCATTTTTTTGGCCCACCCTGTAGGCCTACAACAGTTCAAATTTTTATCTGCTCGCTTCGCTCGAAGATATTTGTACTTCCACTTTTAAATTTGTTCTGCCGCCCTTGTTTGCCTTTATTGTTTAAACTGCATGCACTAAAATTAGTCAGATGATTCCGAGCAAAATAATTACAATTGTTGCCACCAGATGCCATATTCTAAGGCTAAAATGCACCAAATTCCTCTGGGGGAGCTTACAGCGCTCCTCTAAACCTTCTAGCTGGATTTGAGGGGTCCTACTTAGAGGAAAGGGGAGAAAAGGAGAGAATGGAAGGGGGAGGGAGGGAAAAAGGTAAAGGGGTGGGGAAAGAAAGGGAAGGTCACCCCCCTGAACAAAAATTCTGGCTAGAGCCTTGATGACGGATGTTGCAGACATCTTGCGGACGGACGCGGACAGACAGAATTCTGCTGAACGAAACTATAAGGCGGCTGTATAGCTCGACATCCAGCAATGAAATAATATAATGTCTACTACTACTACTACTATTACGGTGCGCAGTCATACGGCGCAACAAACGGTCGACCATGAATGAGCGAAATCGAGCGAATGCTCGTAGCCTAAAGCCAGCGACACATGAGCCGGATGTGCGGGCCCACTCAAAGCGGCTCATGTGTCGCTAAAACCGTGTATGCGGCCCGGATGTGCGGCTCGTATGTCGCTGGCTTAAGCGAACATGATGTCACGAACACGTCGCCAGCAGTTAATGACGGTGGTGGCGTAGGCGCGTCGGAACTGTGTGTTCAGGATGCCGTAAATGATGGGGTTGACGCTGCAGCCGGCCCAGAACGCCAGCGACGTCAGCATGTAGACAGTGCGGTCAAGCACGGCACGTCGGTCGGCCAGGTTTGTGATGGTGAACGGCAGGTAGGTCAGAGCGAACGCCAGAAAGACGGCGAGAATCATGTGCAGAGAGCGAGAGCGCTGTCGCTGACTGCGCTTCAGCTTCGACAACCACCTTGCCGACAGTTCGCTGAACTCTTGGCCAAACAGTCGACGACGTAGTAGCGATGGCGGACCCTCTGTTAGAAACTGTTGCAGGCGAGCGACTGACAGAAGAACGCTGCTGCCGATTTCCGTCAACAGCTGGCCGGCAGTCGCGTACTGAAAACTGTTGGTCTCCTCAGCCTCTGCAGCGACTCCCGGCGTCGCCACAGCGTCGACGTCGGTTGGCGGGTCGTTGGTGATGTCACTGCCCGGTGCGGCGACGTAGCAGTCGCTGCTTTTGCTGCTTGTCGAACGTCTAGCCGACCAGCGTCCGCATTTCCTGCTGCAACTGGATGCTTGACGTGATGACGTCCCCGGTTGATAATGCTCGAACGAAATACGACGTTCTCGGTTCTTGTCTGCATTTATCGCATATTAGCATTAGTTATAATTACACAAAGAAAAACCACGTACGATGACGTCACGTGACCCTGAAGTTTTTGAAGCTTTGCAGCTGAACAATGATGCAAGCTAAACGTATGTAAAACTCTGCTTTTATCTGTAAAAATTCTGAAGCCGTTATATGTAAAAGTCCTAAACTGTATAAACTACCCCTAACCCTAACTCAGTTTTTAACTTTATTTTTTTTATACTTAAAGGCTTTTCACAGATAACAGCCTAACAAATTTATGGATTATGAAAGATTACCTACAAATAACATTATTTTAGTAATAAAACAGCAAATATAAATGTACAAAACAGCACAATGACAATCAAGAAATGCGATAGTCCGTGATATTACTTTTAAATTATTTTCGCTGGTTTAAGATGTGTCAGTCATTGTATGTCGCTATTGTATAAGCCGTTGTGTAGATTTATAGATGTAATATTGACGGTACGTCATAAAAAAGTCACGCAGTAATGCGTTATACAACTGTCAGAGTATATGCAGCGTTCAATACGCTACCCACTACAGCTAGTTAACCTGTTTTGTGCCGGTGGTTGCAAAACCCAGACAAATTAACTATTGTTATTTACTGAAACATGTCGCAAATATTATAAAACAAGTATTATAAAACAAACCAAAACGAAGCAAAACTGCTCTTTTCGTGACCAATGTCTCGTCCACGCACGCCGGTGCTTCATTGGGGTTTTGGTGCCAGAGGCACCTTTACGAGGGAAGGGCAAAAAGTTTTGAGCCCGAACATATTAGACTACAATTTATTACACAATGTATACATCATTGAAACGTGCATTTTTACTGACTCTTATGAGTCTGCTGTGGATATGACGTCATTGTAATTTATGACGTCATATAGCATTAAATGGAGACTGATTCGAAGCGTCAATGAAAACGTCTTGAGTCATACATCATCGTGGATAGTGGACACCACAATGATCAGATTTTAGATTTCAAAACAAATAATAGTTACCGGGGTCTGGTCATTACTTTTTGCGGAGTGGTCTTGGTGTACGAATATAGAGTCATGAACAGCCGGCTGGACTGCAAATTTAGGGAGGTTGTTTGGGGGGGCTTGCTCCCAGCCTTTTGCCCATCATGGCCCCATGCGACAGATTAGAAATCTTGATTAGCCCTTTATTAGCACAACTGGTATAATTAACAGTTAAATTTTCAATAAATTATTTCTGATACGGTCAAATATTGACATAACATCGTAATTGGCTGAACAGCTCTAATTTGCGGCTACCACAGATTAAGCTATTCACAGATGCAAATGAGAAAATCGTAAACGTATTTGTCAAGGCTTTCACAAAATCGGATGCCACAGAAATCCAGTTTTGTAAATTTAGCTACAGGCTGAAAAAAGCTTTATGCTATAAGCAGCCTGATTCAAATGCTGCTTCGTTAGCGCACCAAATCATTTCAGCTTAATGCTCTATGAATGTCATAAATTACAATGACGTCACTTCCACAACCCGCTCACAGAAATAAGCAAGGAAGATATCTTTTACTAATATATAGGGCCTAGACAATGGAAAGTTTTAGTCTAATATATTCGAACTCAAAACTTTTAACCGCCCGTCGTATTTGCATGAAGTCGTTATTGACTCAAATGCTCTTATTTGCGACTAACACAAATTTCATACACAAATGAAAAATTTACAAACGCATTTGTTACGACTTTCACAAAATAAGATGCCACCGGTTCCGCTTTTCTGAATCTAACTAGAGATTGGAAAATTGTTATGCAACAGCGAGCACGATTTTCCGCTCTTTGCGCTAGCACTCCAAATTGTTTTGCTTTAAAGCTCCATGGCGTCACAAATTACAATGACGTCACATCCTCAACACGCCCACACGTGTACACAAGAAAGGCGTGTTTTACTGATGTATGGACAATAACAAAAATTTTGGTCTAATATATGGAGACTCAAAACTTTTTGCCCGCTTTTCGTAGATCATTACGATCTGCGTCTGATCAAGCCCGCCACCTTTTTGAGGCAGCGGTCCTACGGTTAAGCAACATGAGACAACACGAGGCGTACTTCGAGTTGCCAATTTTCTTATACATATAGCAACTTTTTATATTTATAAATGCACAAAACATTAGTTTATACACTTGTTAACGGCAACATTTAAGGACTTGAACATCGAAAACAGCAAAAATTACAAAAGGCGATATTGCCC
>Ga0056128_1002048_pt1 | contig 23504 bp, 10 predicted proteins | sample WorMetLIZISLAND2_FD_71113 | JGI IMG/M metagenome (GOLD analysis project Ga0056128, IMG submission 71113) | Marine gutless worms symbiont microbial communities from Max Planck institute for Marine Microbiology, Germany - Olavius geniculatus... ... | reverse complement strand
TAAAACAAGACGACTTTTGTAACAACACATTTTAAAAAATTAACAACAGAAACAACGCGCTTGTTGTCTCAGTTATTGTCTAAAAATCACATCTTTACAGTTTTCACATCAAATTTCCAACGTGTCCACCTTGCTGCTGGACGACGCATCGAAACCGGCGACGCCACTGACCAATGGCGCGATCAACTAAACGCTGCGGCACTTTACCCCACTCAGCGACAATGGTTTTTTTAGCTAATTGACTGTCGTGAACCGTTAACATTGATAGACTCTCTGTTGAAGGGCATCCCGAACAGCATAATCAACTGAATTTAAGTCTGAGTTGCCAGGCTCGATCAACGTTGATCATGCAACCTGTCAGTGGCGTTGCAGGCTTGAGTGCGTCATCTGATATTTCACGAGGTAGTGTAGCGACACATTTGAGGTGTGGTGGGATCTGTAGTGACAGTTTCATTACAAATTGTCTCCTGATTCTGACAGTGAAAGAATTTTGAAAATCGGTTAATATTTGGTGAATTTATGATGTATACAAAAAACTGTGCCATTTTTTTGGCCCACCCTGTAGTTACGTCGGGCTGGACCCGCGGCGCAAGAACGCAACCCGGGAGTCGACGAGTACTCTGAAGGCGTGGCTTTATGAGCACATCAAGAACCCGTACCCGACCAAGGGCGAGAAGATTATGCTCGCCATCATCACCAAGATGACCCTTACGCAGGTGTGTGAGAATTTTAACAGCGCTTCGGATTACAGCTGCTGCGAAAATTAACGATTAATCGTGCGATTAATTAGTATAAAATTGTGATAATTAACAGTTTTAATATTGCACTAAAACTACATTGATTTTTGTTGGCTTTTGTGTGTGATGCATTTTGTACTAACTTAACTGTTAGCAGTTTATTGCAATTAGCTTTAATCTTATATAGCACTTTTGCTGCCATACTTTTTAGTGAACTTGATTGGTTGATTGATTCAGTGTTTGATTTGGGCTTTTTAATTGCTTACTCTTTTATCAGCTTTTTGTTTGTTTGTCGAGGATTTTTGTACTTTTCCTAATTAACAGTTTTTGGGCCAACTCAGTCTTCCATCCCTCCGAGGTTGCGAGGAGTATGCCGGCCGGCCTTGCTGGGATTAAAGCGGGTGCGCTCACTGCGTGGTTATGTCGGGTGGCAGGTATACCACTGCAGTGATCCTATGGCTCTGAAATGGTTTCCACCTTCCCATAAGGCGGCGCCGATCTACGTTTCTTCAGGCACCAGTTTAAATTGCAAGACCATTATGAAAATGTGAATACGGGGCTGCATCGCGCGGGTGTCTTAGATTTCACTAGCGGATAGCCTACCCACGAAGGGATTAGCCATGCAGTCTGAGCTAACTTTTTGTACCTACTCAACTTTCACCGATTATCTTGTCTTTACTGTCCGTATGCAGGTCTCGACGTGGTTCGCGAACGCTCGGCGTCGACTCAAGAAAGAGAACAAGCTGCAATGGACCAACGCGCCGGGGGGCGAAGACCACGACCGGAAATCACGTGACGACGACGATGACGTGGACGATGACGTCAGCAACGACTTCAGTGACGTCATCGCTACTGCTGCCGACTATGATCTCAGTTCGGTTGAAGAGTGTGGTCGTAGTGCGTTGGATCGACGACAGATGGCGCCGCTGACTGTTCCGCACCAGCAGGCCAAAGACGCCGCAAACCGCCTCGGTAAAATAATATTGTAATAATTTTATTGAAATTTATGCGACTATACTTGAATACTAAACAGCAGTGACTGATTCAGACATTTTAGGCGGAAGCTTTTGTTTAGTGTTTAGTTTTCTCAAAGTGCATGGATTAGAAATTTTTTTTGTAATGCAAAATACCCAGGTCAACTTAGCCTAGCCGTCCCTCCGGGATAAGGAAATCGAATGCCGACCTGTCTGACTAGGATTAAAGCGCGGCGTGTTTATACTTGTATCGGGTGGCAGCTAACGATGTTTGATATCCCATATGACAGATAAGTTGAGATAACTGTTCATAGCTCGGAGATGGATTAAATAAAACGAGCTATAGGCCTAAACGCACATTTTAAGAATATCTTTTATCTCACGGTGCCATGAGAGGACATTCCTGGTGCAGAAAATAGTTCAAAATACTGCGGCTATACCTGCGAGCAGTACTTGGCCTTGAGCAGGGTTTGGCTAGCCTACCTAATCTAGTTGTGAACGTGTTTTGTTCAGAGATCAGCCCAAACCGGTCGCTGGAGTCGGTGTCCTCTCTGCACCAGTCACCGACCGCTGTTGCTGGATCTCTGAGTTCAATCTATCCTCATCCTCATCCCCATCGTCATCACTCCGCCAGCAATGCAGCCGCCGCTACCCATCCGTTTAAAACCTTCCCTTCTCATCTTATACCCCATCAGAACACAGCCTCTGCCATGTCGGACCTTCGTTCCCGCCTCCAGTTCATCGACGAAGCCCGCAGCGCCTTTTCCTGCGTCGTCCGACCTCCCCCCACCGTTGCCGCGGTGACACAACGTGATCCCCTGACTCCGCCCATTACGTCACGTGACCCGCTAACCTCGCCAACGTCACGTGATCACCCGCCACGACGACCAGCGGAACCGGAAGTCGATGATGACGTCACGCGAGCGCCGGTGAAGCCGCGCATCTGGTGCATTGCCGACGTGGCGACCACTCCGGATATCAGTCGCGGAACCACGTCCAGGCACGGGGTAGGCCTACCACGGGGTTCCATCGAATCTTCTGCCGTCCAAGGACTTCTTCTATAGGGGTCCGTGCAGCTTGTTCCATGGGTCTGCTTACGGACACGTCGTTGTGAAAAGTCGAGCTTTGGGGCAGCGGTTTCCTGTCAAATGGGACCGACAAAACCGGAAACGTCCAAACTATATTCCACTACACGAATTCTAACCCTAACCATATCCCCATCACCATACCATAATTCCCAACCCTAACCCTAACCTTAGACCTAGCTGTTACCTAACCCTATCCATATTTGTAACCCCATTCCTAACCCTAGTCCAAAACCCTATCCCTAACCTTATTTCCTAAACTTAAGTCTATATCACTGATTCCCGGTGTTGTCGGAATACCGGGGCAGCGACGAATCACCGTCATATCCGAGCACCTTTGTAAGCAGGGGCGTTTACGTCTATTGGGGACTATATGCTCATAGCGTCATAAGGGAGACAACTTAAGACTTTATTGGAGGGACAGTCATCGTGAGGCTAAAGATGTAGCAATTTTTTTCTATTTTTCGGCTGCCGGACCTTGCTGGGAGCACAATACGACGTTTTCCACGACCCTATGCGTAATATGCCACTCACTCAACTTTAAGCGTGTGGCGCCTTTATCTTTTTGCCCACCTCAGCCTGGCCATCCCTCCGTATAGGTAGGCGCAGTGAGTACCAGCGAAAGCTGCATGTGGTGTAGACAGGCGCACCGCGCGATGCACTAACTCCATATCCGCGTCTCGCAGTGTAAACTGGTGTCTGGCTCTGGCTGAGCCAGACACCAGTACTGGCTGACGGCGAAGGAAACGCAGATTAGCGCTACCCATGGGCCTTATGCCTCGGGGGGACATTTCTTTACTTTATTTTACCAAAGGTTTGTAATGGGCGACAATTTGCATGCGGCGTCATTTATGATTGCAACCGTTATCGTCATTTATTTGTCTTGTGCTTTCATAGTGCAAAATTAACACAGTGCGCAATAACTGTGCATTAGCTTATACAAGACGATTGCCGTCGTTTATGCGTTATTCCATGTTTAATATTGTTTGTAAATATGCACAATATTACAGCTATGCATTTCACTAATTTTTTGTCTGATTCATCGTGCTGATAACAGACAGCTTTCTTTTTTCACTAATGTAATTTTGATTCAAATTAAAGCACGGCGCATTGCATGATATGACGATTGATTAATTGATTGATTGATCTCAAACATATTTTAATCAAGAGTAAACTATTTTCTAGAATTTTGTGAGCAGTTTTGAAATTTTTATAATTATCATTACTACTACCAAGTGAATTTGATAATTATACTGATGTTATGTTTTACTTTTTCGGGTTTGCATGCACTTACTTGTCCGCGCGACAAATTGTTCATATGGAAGGAATTTTCATAAAATTTTTGAAGGGGGATCGATCGTTAGATCTGATAAGCAGGGTTTGTTCTAACTTCAGATGTTTTTTTCTGTATTTACTGATGTTGCTAATCCTTACACCGAAGAATAATTGCAATCATCGGCGGACGTTTGAACTTTGTTTTCTAGTTTGCAGCTAATTTCTGCAGTGTTTGAATTGTTGTCTGTCCAATGCAATGCATAGCATTGGACAGGGTATATAAAATCACCTGAGTGTCCGTGCGTGCTATCAAGCTATCTTCCTGTTACCTTTTCCTTCTCTTCCCCTTCCTCTTGTCCTTCCCCCTTTCCTTTTCCTTTCCTTCTTTTTCCGCTTCCCCTTTCTTTTCCTCTTCCCCATCTTCCTTCCCCTTCTTCTTCCCTTTTCTTTTCTCCATCTTCTTTTCCTTCCCTTTCCGCTTTTCCTTGCCTTTTTTCCCCTTTTCCTTTTCTTTTTCTTATCCCTTTCTTTTCTTTTTTCTTTTATCTTCTTTTATCTTTTTCTGTTTTCCTTTTTCTTTCCCTTCCTTTTTCCTTACCCTTCCTTCTTCCCTCTTTATTCTTTCTCTTCCCCTTTTTATTTCTTTTTTCCTTCCTTTTGCCTTCCATTTATTTTCTTTCTCCCTTTTTTCTTCCTTTTCCCTTTCCACTTCTCCTTTCCCTTTCCTTTCTTTCCCCTTTCCTCTTTCTCGTTTTCTTCTTCCATCTTTCTTTCCGTGTCCACGCCCGTGCGTAAAATATTTGAGGCACCATATCTCCGAATCTGGTGCATGCCAGATGGACGCATGGTCACAATGGATCACCCATAGGAAGTCGACCCCGGGAGTCTAATGGTCACGTGACCGATGACGTCACGTAACTCCAAAAGGTCAAACTCGTGACCCAATTATCTTTGAGGCGCCATATCTCCATAACTCTGCAAGATAAACTCATGGTGATGGACCATTCATAGTAAAGCGCTGGTGACGAATAGAATGTCTCGCAACTGACAATGTTTATTGTTTAGTTAAAATAATAGAGAAGGATGAAAAAATCATTGTTGCTGTACAATTTGAAATTAAACTGTTTGATTTTTATGTGAACATTATCTTGTTTCTGCAATGTTTGAACTGTGCGAAAAGAGCTCTGGCAAGGGGAGGGGTAAGCGGCAATCAAATCAAAATACCAAAATGTGGTGCGCGGAGGGGACCCTTTTCGATCTCATCGTGAAAGAAGCAGTGTCACTTTTTTCCAGAATTTTTTTATTTTTAAACCTGAAAAATGTGCATTTTTGTGGATTTTCAAGCGCTAAATTAAAAAAAAACTTTTCTTTTTAACCAAACAACATTGTCAAAGTGCACAGAGGCTTATAGGCATATATAGTTGATTCACTGCCAGTAAACTGGGGGGTTGCGGGTCAAGGGGGTTGAAATTTACCTAAAGGGATCGCTCCAATTAAAGCTATACGGGTGTTTAACTTGTCCCCGGTTTTCGAGCACTGCTTAGGCCTAATTTGTTGTTTTCCGTTCAAATGCAAGCGTATCGTGCATGTATAGGGTGTACATATGATAGGCCTATTTTGCATTTTCCGTGCTAAATATCAAAACAATGGCAAATAACAGATTTACTGCACGCGATATATGTTGACACATCTCAGTTAATGTGTATTCTGGCGCGGTGTATATATCCCGACTTCCGAGTGACTTTTCTGTATTTACTATGTGTTTAATAATAATTGTTATTGTTAATTAGATAAAAATGACACTACAGTGTGTGCAAATCTTTTCAAGTTTTTATAATCAAATTACATTCTGTTCATTTAATTCACCACGGAGAGAAGAGAACTGGTGATCTTCAAGTGAAATGAAAAAAACTAAATAATGTTTATGAATACTAATTAATGTTCAGTAAAAACGTGATACTCTTTTTGACGAGTGTATTTTATTGATCAAATTTACCGCTTCACGATACAACGTTTCTTAAAAATGAACAAAAATTTACAAAAGTTTGTTACAACAGTGGATTGAAAGTTAGAATTTTACAAAATACAAAAAAAATAAAAATTTTTTTACAGAATTTTAAAAGTTTTGATTTAGGAATGTGCAAAGACAATTTCTACCACTGATAAAATTCGTCACAATTAGAATTCATATTCGCCACAAAATCAGGAATTCTCAATCAATGATTACAAAAATAGACCATGGATAATGCAGTCAATTCATCGATTTTTTATTTTTTTACCACAACTTTTAAAATTAGTTAAAAACGTAAATTTTGTTTTTTTTTATTCCTAAAGTTTGACATTTCACTGTTTCTATTTCCTCAAATTTGATGATGTCTGTATCAGACAGTTCGTAGGTTGTATCTGCGTCGGTTATGTGCTTGTTTTTTGTTTGTTTTTTTCATTTTTCTTACTTTTTCATTTGTTTCTGTACTCAGTGTGCGATTTTTTTGATAATAAATATATAGTTCTGATAAACTCTCGTAAACTTTTTTTCGACAGGAAACGCCGTATTCTGAAGCAGTGGATTTAATCACGTTATTATCCCTAATCATCATCGTCATCATCAATGAACTGTTGAGAAGCATCATATCAAATTGGCAGCCAATTTATCAATCTGGGGAGGAGAAGCTATACTGAACTAGGAAATCTGGAAACGATGCACATCGCCATCAGCGAGCGCTGGAAAGAGTCATTATGCACCGCAGACTATAGGACACATCACACCGTGAGCAGATAGAGATCATATACCGGGGTCACACAGCAATTACATAGCCTACACCTGGACAGCACCCCGCCACGCGGTCTGCGGACAGCGGAATCATCCTAATGCAGATTGCGATCCGTAGCAATTTGAGTGAGAATGAGCAGTAATTCATAATAGCGAACGGGACGGGACGGGAGCACTGCATGCGTGATTATGGATTAAAGATATAGGGTACGTCACAAAGAATGAAAATTAAGCCACAGTACTCTTGATTCACTGACAAATTTAGTAAAATATTTGAAAAAAAAACGTTAAAAATATCATCTATCTCAAACGTTACTAAAGCATAACTCATCACAGCACTGCCTCGTGAAGCGAAACATCACAATACATGTAGTTTGTATTTTGATTCGCGGTGTTGAACATTATTTACTCAAAAATAAAAAAAAATATATAACCACAAAAGAATGCATAATAATAATTGCTAAAATGCAACAAATACGTAGTTTACTTCTATCGTCTATGATCTTATGCCGACGAAATAGCGGCCGATAGCGGACGGGATTTTCCGACCAGCCGAGCGCAGGATTTCGCGGCATGGCGCCAACTGCACGGTTCATTAAGCAGGTGTCACATCTGCAACCATCATCAACATCAGCAGCAGCAGCAGCAGCATCTTGCCACAGACTCGATCATATCTCCACGTGCCGTGTGATATCAAACGAGTAAGTGAGTGAGTGAGTGAGTAGGGTTTAACGCCCCACCCGACAGTATAGGTCATTTCGGGGACGGCCTTTCCAGGCAATTGCACACACACATAATAATGCAACAGAAAGTTTAACTTTTACAGAAACACAAAACACTAAAACGACCCAAACCTAAATTGTAAGAACGCGCCATTATATGCGCGCATATGTAGTTAACAGTAATGGCAGTTTTAATTATCTTTTTTCTTATCCTCCAGACAGCCATTAAGCTCGGAATGTTGTTTATCAGAGAATGAGTAAAAATATTCCAAAAGAGAAATGACCAGGCCATGTAGGAACCTCAGCAACACAACGATGTTGCCAGTCAATGACTAAAGGTGCGTATACAGAGCGACAGAAATAAAATAAAATAAACAGAACGAAAACGAAATAAAATAACAGCCGCGAGCTCCGGCTTTCATTTCATTTAAGTTCAGTGCAGTTCAGTCAAGTTCAGCTTATTTCATTTCATTTTTGTCGTTCTGTACGCAGCTTGATATTAAGTCCAGTCAACCTGCAAATCTTATGGGCGCCGGTGGGCAGCAAAAATCAGCCTTGCTTTATACAACTAGAAAATTTGACTATTGACGAAGTATTTGAAGAATGATAACCAGAAAAAAAGTCTGGAGGATTATTTTGACTTTTTCGTCAATATAAGCCATGAACAAGACTTTATTTCCATCATCCCATGGACCAAGACGATGGTCCCGACGACTATGGATCACTGGCAGTGATAGGCACTGATGATGGCGATGACGAATGGGCGGATACGGTCAATATATGCGAGGAAATGAGCGTGACGCCGTGTAAGACGATAGAGAAGACAACTCGAGGGTGTTGAAAATGCGGGACCTGAAATTGCAGGATTAAACAATGACGGACCTCGTTCTTCCTCATCCTCATCTTGCTCTGTTGGTCAGGCGGCAAAGTGATGCTCAGCTTCGCAGTAGGACCCTTCTGTAGTAATAATTCAAAACTTGGAGAGAGTACAGGGGTTCTAGGAAATGGAGTAGTCAGAACAGAACGAAACTTTAATATTGCCGTTGCCCCTTCTTACACTAAAGTAGGCCTAACAGAAAAATGTATATATACGTATACTAAATCTAAATGCATATTGAATGACTAGCATATGCAATTTTTACAAGTGCTCAGTGAACGAGGAGGCAGTAAGGTTGCTTCCGCGTGCCTTAATCGTAAATAAGTAAGAAAAGTAACGTAAATTTATGTAGCGGATAACGTTTAAAAACCTCTGACATGTCCACGAAAAATTAAGATCCTGATTATAATTCGTCCAACGATGCAGCAACACGGCGGTTTAGTCCGCCACTGTCATCCAGGTCTCGCAATGTCCGGCTGTGTCTTGTTCTTGGTCCATTAATGTCGGTGTCCTGCATTTTCAGTCGACCCGGCAACTCTGTCGGGGACAAGACAGAACCCCGGCGGCACCCCGCTGCGGGGTGCCGGTGTCGGTCAATTACGGTGCCAAGCTGGGTTGTCGACACGCGCCCCCGCTCCAACCAACGACTAATGGGAAATGTTTAACACGTGTATATCGGATGATGCGTCTGTCTGCGCATGCATGAGAGCGAGACCTTATCGCCCGTCATCATCATCATCACCATCAGCAGCTGCAGCATAAAATTTGACGCTGATTGCCATTATTTTGTGCGCGGCCGGCGTGCGTGGCATTGAAAATGGTGCAACTAAAAACAGTGCAAGTGTTGAAAATGTGGGTGAAGGCTAACACAAAAGCGATGTGTGTTAATCTTTTTGCGCTTCAATCGATCGCAAATAATTTTCGAAATTCGATACGTAAGTAAGGGGGTGCAGGTAAACCCGGTTCCGGTAAAGTCGGTCGGAGAAAACGCCACTAAGCGTGAGCCGAAGCAGTGCAGCGAAGTAGCAGTATAGAAATTAGAAAGCCTGCATTATCTGTATGAGTTGACTTTTTGCCAATCATATACGACCATATGAAGTTCTAGATAGCTCGTCTGGAACGCACAGCTTCGTGACGTCGACACTTGTAGGCAATTACTGAGGACTTGTCATTTTTTCCGTTTACTGTACTGGTATTGGAGCTTCACATGTCGATAAAAAATATCTATTTACTTTTTTTGCTGTTACTTACCTAATTTACTTAATTGTGCGACTGTCCTTATACACCGAATTACAGATCTTGTTCGTCCGTACGTCTGTCCGCCTGTCTGTCCCTACACAATGTTTCTAACTCGAAGACAAAAAAGCGTAAAAAAGCAAAATGGAGTTGAACGCTTTCCAAAGCAAAAATAGCTGGTGTGCAGATCTTTAGTTTGAAAGGTCAAACTGTCAAAAGTCATAATTGGAGTTGGTTGGAATTGCGCAATACAATAAACGAGCACGTATATATATATATTCTGTATGACTGTAAAATGCACGCACTGGATCTGGAACTGAAAGTGTATATACCGAATACGATTGTTTTCGGCGAGAACTGAGCGTCCACCAAAAGTGCACGTAGGCCTATTTGTAGGCGAATCAGTACCGAAACTGAAGCCGAAATTCGTTTGATCTTTGCAGGGCATCTGTAGCTGGGCGAACGGTCGCTTATTATGTCGACACTGGGCCGAAATATTCGTTTATTTCTACGGTTTATTTCTCGCTTACTGCGAGCAGCTGAGACAATGGCGACATGTTTCCGTAGCCTCGGGCCGCCTGCATGCGATTTAATGCATTTTACCAATTTCACGCCAAGCACTTAGCACGCCCGCTGCTCCCACTGGCCCATGGCCTAACGGCCATTATCATTAAGCTCTGAAATCACTTCTGGGCTATACAGCTGTCCAGCGCTAATTGTTCGGTCGACAGTCGACACTGCAGCTTTGCTTTCGACTGTGTCTAGTAAACAACTAGCGCTACGAATCGCCGACTCTCATTAGTGTAAGCTAATTGTCACGTACCTTATCCGTGGTTGCACCGTCTCGCGATACCCGTGCTGCGGCAGACCGCCTATTAATGCGCATTCGGTCGGTCGGTCTGTCTGTTCGTCTCGTGACTCTCGTCTGTAGCCGATTAGCTTAAATCAGTCGATTAACCGAAGACAATAAATACAGATAAATTGTGTTTTATTTGCTTCATAATGATAAAGAAAAGACAATAGACCAAAAATATGACATTGAGCATACGTTGCAGTAGCACAAAACAATGCACGAATAAAAAAAGGTTTGTGTATTGGATAGCAGATAACACTATGTGATCCTATATGGCACGTGACGCTCTGTAACTTTGCGATTGATTTCCCATAAAGAACTATCCACAACCTTTAACTTTAATCCTTTTGTATGTGGATCTATAGCTCTTGAGTCGATATCTGGCTCCCCATGCAGCACGGAGTCGATCCCCTGGCGTGCGGCACCTCGAACAAAAGATTTATGTACTTCGACAGAACACCCGACACGCGGACGGCGTGACTACTGACTAATTCGCGAGCCAATTTAATCATTTCTCTCGACGTGCTACAACGCCGAGAAGCCGCCCGAGAACCAGGCCAAATACAAGCTGGCACTCGACTCAACGTGCATTATTAACCTACGTCCCGATGTACAGCCGCGGCGTTAGCAGTTTTTGCTTACATGAACTTCCGCCGCTGTGGTGAGGCGCTGTTACGACGGTATAATCCGATCCGCAACGTGTTCACAATCCGCCGGCTGTTAATTGCCTCGATTTGACCGCCTATATAATAACCAGTGATGTTATCAAGGACTTTTTGTTCAAGGCAAAGGCTACAAACTTACAAAAAAGCAAGGACAAAGACAAGGACAAAAATTTGGGACCAAGAACAAGGCCAAGGCCAAGGATTTGTCATCAAAGCCAAAGCCAAGAAAGGCCAAGGTAAAAAAAAACGTAAAGTCCAGTATACTTGCTACAGCGCTTTTTGCATGAGACGAACTCGTGGCCAGAAACGCTTTGACAATTTCGGAAGTGGCATCTGATTGGCATGAGCTAATGATAGCGTAGCGCACTATGCGGCTATCCATTGCCCACATTAACGAACAATTGGACCCGCGGTTTGCAGCTAGCAGACATAACACCGCCCCAATCAGCCACACTGGGCCTTCACCCCGTAGCCCGTAAGCTACTATTCATTTTCCGCCCATGCGTTTTTGCCAGACTGCAATCGGAATCATAAGAACTTTTTATGCCATATGTTGTGTTTTTCTCATTACAGTTTGTATGTGAAACCTTAATGAGCCGAATAAGCGGCCAAACCTAAATTTGGCAAACTAAAGCCTGCATTTGACCATAGAGGTTATAAACATTAATTTGCAACCAAAAACATAAAAAAACATGTTTCTTTCACTTTTATAAAAAACATGTAAAAAGACATACATAAAAACATTGAATCACATTTAGCACAATAACACGTTAAAACAAAAACCTACCATTTGTGAAGACTGAAGACCGAAATGTACTGAAGTTATTATATAACCGTGATTATGGTACAGATCGAAAACAGGGCTAAACGCAATTTGCTTATGAGAAATGCATCATATTTGTAATTTTGTATGTTTATTTTTAATAAGAACAAAAACGCGACATTAAAAATAAAACAAGAACATTAAAAAACATTAAAAAATTAAAAACAAAACAAATTAAAAACATTTACAAATAATAAACATGAAAACATGTTTTTAAACTTTTATAAAAAAAAACATAAAAAATGTTTTAACACCCATGCATTTGACCACGCATCATAAAGCTGGGACTATTTCTGTAGACGCCAGAGGAATCGACTTATAATTCTCCGATTCCGAATACCCGCCATGTGTGTGTATTCGCTAGCCGTATCGTTCATCATCAATTATTAGCAGGTATTAGGCGTGCGTCTTTAGCGAGCTGCGATCGGTTTAATTAACAAGCCATAGTACTATGACGTCGTCAGATGGCCCTACAGAGTAGACAATCTGCCAGAACCAACAAATAATTGTTCAATCGCATGCGGCACATTACACGCGCCGCTTAGCCAGCCGCCCGTGTTTTGCGCCGTTCGCCGCTTCAATAATGCATCAAGTCAAATAACATTCGCTAGGTAAATTTTGTCCAACCTGTTTATACCTGAATGACCTCAATTACTGGCAGATGTTATAGGAACCTTGCTCTTTGCCTTAACGGTTATGATATATACTGTCAGTGTTTGTACTCTGTAACTGCAATTAGGCCTATTGTTGCTCTAATTCCGCCGACTCTTGGTTTTTGGAAGTTTTATTCTTTACGATTTTCATGCCTTTAGATTTAAATCTTGAATAGGCCTACGATGCTGCACTCCACTCCGCCACGATGACTGTTATTGAACAAACTATAGAAATCCAGAACAGCCATACTCTTGACATGCAAAATTCACGAGTAACATTTTCCCGAGTAGGTATAAATGTCATAATTTAATGTAATGAAATAATGTTCGATGTCTTTTACATTATACCGTTGTGTGCACTAAAATTGCCCAAATTCATACGGCGTTATAGGCCTATTCAAAGCGTCCAGCATGCACTGAAACTATATACACCTATGGTCAATATATGGACTGGAGCATATATTAGTGTAAGTGTACTCCCTACAGATGTCTCAAAATTTAAGAAATTCTGCCAGAATTCGTCTCAGAATTTGGGTTAGGGGGCCTACTATGTTGCTCTGTTTCTATATTTTCATATAGATTTTTTCTAGCAATTCAGTGCATGGTGTGATTCAACGTTCGGCAACGGCAAGACGGAAGGGCGCACACCATGTCAACACGCAGCGTCGACATTTTTACATGTTTGTACAACGTATATGCGTGCATAATGTTAATATTATATAATGACAGTTTGCTCCATAAACAAATCTTACATCTGTCTTTTTTTGGACTTGGTCATTTACAGATTTTAATAAAATAATATTATTGTTTAAGACGATCTACATGATGGAAAAATTCAAAGCTGCTGTGATATGGTAATTCAATTTTTTTTCTTTTAAAAAATAATTTAACTATTTTGGTGTTTGTTTATATATATTTGTTTATTTCTGCCACCAAAGTAATTGAGAACAATGCCAGTTATTAGTTTGTTTTTTAGTTAAGTTGTTTATTTTTTCTATTATCTTGTATTTTGCTGTCAGTGTTCTGACGAATAAAGTTGTACATATAAATAAAATACCGGTGCTCAGGATGTGTTATACAACTTGAAATTGGCAAAGCAGATGTCTCAAGGTCGACTAAAGTCTAAAATCGTGTCGGGGAGAGAGGGTATAAAAGAGGTGGCCAAGGTCAGTATAAGCATGACGTCAATCGACATCGAATGCAGGCGGATAGATCTACTATGTAGTTACATGACGACTACGTCGGTCCAACTAATCGCCTAGTACCTACCCGACGCATTAATTATTAATTAAATAAATATTTCAGCGGGACGCACGAGCTGTGTGCAAATTAGTTGGACGACATTGTGAGTGAGAGAACGAGTTTTGCACGTCTTATTCCTAACGACCGATTGTCACGCATTGCGCAATCTTCAACCAACCATGATGTACAACGAGGCCAGGCCGAAATCGAGTCCGACGCCTGTTGTTGAAGGCCAGGTCAAATGTAGAACTACACTGTGTCTCAAAAAACGTCCCCGACATTTTCGACTGTAACTTAAAAACCAATTATCAGATTTTAATAGTTTTTGGTACAAATATTTCCGACACAACTTGCCATCAAATTACCCTTCAGCTTCCCACCTCACCCAATGTATGCTTTTGTACTACCTAGGGAAAGCAGATCAAGCGCAATATGTGTTGAAATAAATGACAAAACGTCAATAAATTCCATCTATCCTAATCTGTAGGCCCCAACAGCAGGTCCATTAAAAGGTTTGACTATCATGCAGCAGTGTGTTTACCAGATAAAGTTTACGAATGTTCATGAAGTCAAGAAGCGACTAGTACAGCCTGTATTGGTCTTGAGCAGAACATTATCGATACTGCTGTCAATGAAAAAAGCGTCTCCGTGCTCGTGTTCGCATAGTGGGCTAACAATTTAAGCAATTTTACTGCAGGCAGTTGAAAAATGGTCAACTGGGTGAAATGTCGGCCAAAGTGCCAAAAATTTAAACAAAATGTGTTTTTACGCGTTATGTTAATTAAACCATTATATCGCATTTGATATTTAATAAAAAGGAAATATTTTTGTTGTTGTGTTTTCCCCAGGTAGTGCAGAAACAAACATTAGGTGAGGAGGAAAACTAAATAGTCATTTGATGGCAAGTTGTATTAGGAATATTCCTACCAAAATTATCAACATTTGATAATTGGTTTTTAAGTTGCAGTCAAAAATGTCGGAGATGTTTTTGCACAGTCTCAATGTCATCGTAATCTAAAAGTTTTACGGTGTTAACAAGAACAAAGCACTACGATGGAGACAGTACGAGGCCAAATGTTTAAGGTTAAGACCGAGGCCAAAGCCGAGGCCATGGCTTCAAGGCCGAGACCGAGACTGAGAGCAAAATTTTGGCCTCAAGGCCATTTTGGCCTCGATGACTTAACACCTCTGCAGCCAGATGTGTCGACCACGCATGCAGACGCGCACAAGTTTTGCGAAGTTTGGAGCACAGAACTCAGAAGCAGTAATTCCGCGATAGGCAGCACAGAAATGCTTTTGGGCATGTTCGTTCTACATGCAAGATAACTCATAAAGTGTGAACGGATCAGCGCTGAGAAAAACGAAGTTAAATATTTATTTCATTGAGTCCGAAAATAATTCGTGGTTGTTTGTTCTCAGTTATTTTCAATTTCCCTGAAATTTATCCGTCAACAAAAAAATAGAATTTTTTGCCACATTCTGCCCTCGTTTTCTTACGATCTTCGCAGCGAAAGAACACAACCGTTGCGACTAACACCGATGCCGTGGGTGTGTTAGGAAAGCCACTGTGTACTGCAGAATTGATCGGAAAGCATTATAAGAACTACGACGACGACGTCGAGAAAAGCGATGCGCTTTGCTGGCTTGCTCCCACACCGAACGCACGAGCAAAGACCTACTAGAATAGGCTAATGAACGAACTGGCGTGCTGTGATCGCGTTCTGTAACATGGCAAAGGTCGCAATGCCCCGTCGCGATCGAAGACGCCATGCGTGCTCATTCTTCGCTGTATGCGCTAACAGTCTTAACTGCTTCGCTGCATCTCGCAGAGTCAAAACGCCCACTTCCCTACAGTATAGCTTGCTTTGTGTGGCATGCAACAGACATTATACACTGTAGGTACTAGGTACACAAGACATCAAGTCACACTGGCGTACGAAAGAACAAAGACGGCCGATCGTATACTTACATTTATCGCTACATTGAACCTACACAGGCACCACCGTTTTTTACGCGCGAAAGCAGCGCGTCTTAGCCATCGCAATTCTGTCTGTCCGTCTGCCTGTCACACGGGTGGATCAGTCAAAAAACGGTGCAAGATAGGATTACCAAATCTTCACCGTCGGCTGCCTGGAAGACTCTAGTTTCAGGAACCGTAAAGCTTTTCCATAAATTCGGACCCGAACGAAGGCGCTAAATGAGAGGGGGTGGGCAACATTTGCGATTTTTGGCCAATAAGTCGCTGTATCTCAGTAACGGTGCGAGTTAGGGCCTAGTAATTAACAGTATCATTGCTCTACGGTTTTAATGTTTGTTTGGTGCTAATGCCTAGTTCAACACCACCCTCTTACTGTCATATGTAACTATTCTCTGTCTGCTTTTGTTGTTGTCTGTCAATACCTGTCTGTCTTGTCTGTCTTGTGTTTCTATGGGCCATGCTGCTTGAAATAAAAGTGATTGATTGATTGATTGATTGATTGATTAATCACTAATAAGAAGTCGTACACTGGCTCTCGATTGGCTTCGAATTCAATGACCTTGAATGACCTTGAACGCCAAAATTTTATGGATTTTTTTGGCGATTTTGGGCTGCGACACAAGTCTATATCATTCACAAGGTGGCGCCACGGAACAATCGTTATGCGATCCAGGTAGAGAATTTGGTATTTGTATATTATGTTAGCGTGAACACCCCAATTTTCAGCTAAACTACTGAACCGGAACTGCTATAGGCTTTCGCGCGTCTCGTGAGCATTAGCTCAAATTTCTTGTTCTCTGTCTACACGTGGCTACGTGTACCGGAAATTTTTATGCGGCCTTTTTCATACTGCGGCAGCTGAGGCAATTTCTATAGGCTACTTTTTAATCTTCCTTTTTAGTCCCAGCTGAGAAAGATGATGGCGGTTAATTAAGTCTATCGATAACGTTGTCGAGACGCATCAACGAAGTTATTCTATACGTCGAACTGGTTTAGTACTGAGATGGGTGACTGTTTGCGAGTTACCCACGATAACTCAGCCTAACCATCCCTCCGTAGTTGGGCGCAGTAAGCAGTGGCGATGGCAACGGCTACCACGGACGAAATAGCGAACTAAACAGCGGCTGTTCTTCGCAGCTAACTTGCGTCTGTCTGAACACTGCAGATTACTAACTTAGACTATTTCTGTGACCTGAGTTGAGCTGCGGTGCCAGAGACAATGACCTGCGGCCACAGACATAAACATTTGCTGAATTTAAGGTTGATCTCATTATGATCTGCCGTGATCTGCGGTGTATGGGAAAACCCGCTATAACTTATAGACATGTAAGCCGACCTGACAGTGAAAGAAAGTGGCTGCGGCACGCCGTCGTAGCGCCCTCCGTACATTAGCAAATTAAAATATTTTTGCAAATGTTTTGTGTTTTACGCAAATAAACAACGGTCGAATAAAAGTTACAAAACATCCGCAGTGCCTTCACAGTTTTCGTTTCTACGGTTTTATTAACAGCCGCATGCATATTTATAAGCCTACAATGTCGTTCAGTTAGGCCATAGATTTTGATCTGGTCGATCATCTCATGGACGTCAATAGTCACAGCGGGCCCGAAAGAAAACATTCTCGCGGAGCCCGTCTAAGGGAAGAAATTGAACTTTGCTTATTATTGCTTATTAAAATGGCGCATTCTGGTGTAGGCCTACTCTCTATATCTGAGCGCGGGGTTCGGGGAAGACTCACCCCCTTGCCTCTTTCTCCACGGGCATAGATGATCTGATCTCGGCGACGGCTGATGGCGTTAGGCCCAAACTCCACTACTTAGATTTGCTGTAGATCTTTCGTACAGTAAATCGACAACAAGTCGAAGACAGTGGAAATTGGGCAGCCTCAGTCGGCAATTTCTCCGGTGAATCGGGGAGGGGGTTTATAGCCGCCGGCGCCTGGAAGCGTGGCCGCGAATCATGGGGTCGTTGAGTCGAGTCGAGACTCCCTGGTCTGCTGATAATTGACCGCCACGGTAGGCCGCCAGCCGCTATCACATCAAAATGTCTCCATCATGAAAAATCAGCCCGAAGAGAGATAAGCACGGATTTGATTTGTCTCCCCCTTATTGAAATATCGCCGGCCCCATAAAGTTTCCCCATTATAGGATCGCCACCTTCCAGAAAAGTCTCCCCGCGGCCGACAATTTACCGGCAAAAATCGGTCCCGCCCGGGCGGTTGCCGGATTTTTGCCGATAAATTGTCGGCTGCGGGGAGACTTATCTAGGAGGGGGCGATCCTATAATGGGACACCCGCTGGTTGATCACCCGCTGATCTAATAGACTATGTCGTAGACAGATACTGCCATTAGCTGACGATTTGGGGCACCGTGAGGAAAAAGTTAGAAACGAGTTTATCTGAAAAATTTTTTTTAAAGGTTGATTTGTATTGACATTAAATAACAGACCAAACCCTGCGTCACATCGTATTGACTGGAAAAAATCACTGCTTCAAGATAGGCCCTACAGTCTTTTTCAAATTAAAATTACAGACGTTTATTACAACGTTACCGTATAGTTTGGGGATAGCAGACGTCGTATAGCGCTACGTTGCGTGCTGTTATCTCTGAGACTATAGCAATTCGGGAAACTTTTTTCAATCAATCAATCAATCAAGTAATTAATTCGTCAGTCGAGCTTACTGCAAAAACGTGGTGGCAAAAGTGCTGGACTAAAATTAACACACACACACACACACACACACACACACTGTACACGCACACACACACATCCACCGTTTGTTTCCCTTAATTGTGTTGTTTTAATCCGTTTACTTGTTTGCCAGTATTTGTCACTGTCAGCGCTAAACGAATAAATAAATACGAGTAAATAAAATAAATAAATGTTTTAGTTTGTAGCACTCATCAGCACTCGCATAGCCATAAGAAGCACTGGGGGCACGTGCCCCCCTCTAGAAAACCACAAATGATAATAATCTATTGTCCAACTTTACACCTGTTTATTCAAAATAGGCCTAGTGCCAAAAATGCATCAAAACACATAATAATCACACACACAAATCGACAAATTTCTGGAGAGGGGAAACTCGACACAACCTCTCATCAAACCCCTCCCCTTCCACCTCGCGTTCCATCCCTTAAATGTCTTTTCATATCCAGATCCTGGCTACGCCACTGCTCATTAAATGAGAACGTCCCCAGTTTTCACAGCAGTTAGTCAGTCTCAGCAGTCCAGGACGTGATGGAGGCGTGGCTCAACGTGCTAATGGTATATCGTCAATCAAGTATTTGAATGAATTGAATGAAATGTCGACAGAACAGAACTTGATGCCGCCCGCTTACATGCCCGACCGACAACAGACAACGATACGAACATTGCCGTTAACGCTTTACAAGCAAATACTTAGCAGCGATCAGAGCTCTCAACCACCAGTCAGGATTGGTTCTGTCACCTGGCGAATGAAAAGAACTTGATACAGCTGTCATTCCCTAATGGTTAAAACAATTCTGGATTTCGCAAAAAAACGGGTATAGATCGCTGCCAAAATTTAACCACTTTCTCAGTGGGTCGTGAGCGAAACTCTCCGTTGGTTGTCATAAAAACTGTCCATTATTTTTTGAGTAGGTCCAATCAATATCTGACAAAATTGACAGACTTAAAGCGCTGTCGTTGCTTCGTTTTGGCAAAGGCAAAAATCTTGCAGAAAAAAAGCCCAGCTGTCGCTAAGATAGCCGACCGTAGGCCTACTGGTTGTCAGCGACCTTCAAGGTCAACCAAAGTCAATAATTTTTACGTAATCAAAAAGACGTACGGCACTTCTTATTTGTGATTAATAGTAACGTTGGCTCTATGATCTATCTCTCACCGTTTCCGAGATACGGCCACCTAGGCCTATAGCTTGAAACTTTTTATTGAAAATTGCGACCAAACCGCTGCAGATAAAGAAATGGTTACTATTGACAGCCTACATGAAGTTACGAACGCTATATCCGATGATAGCATCGCTAATTCCCTGTGACTTACCGTTTAGCCACAATAGGCCTCCTGCACAATTGGCATACCATAGTGTGTTATGACACTTCAAGGTCATTCAAGACCAATAATTTTTATGTAATCTGAAAAAGTGTATATCAGTCCTAAGCTTACAGCTAAAACACAGCTGCCAAATTTTAATTTGCCAGGACATAATCATGGGTCCATTTTCTTAAACTTTGTAAACTTTTTTGACGGCTGCTCAACAACAAGTATGCTCATTTTAAAAGAAAGAATGGTAGTGTAATAATCGACATCTTGTAGGTACCATTATTACTATCGTGGACTTTATTGCCTTATCAAATTATTTTTGAAAAAAATAGTTTTATGATACTGTCCTCTTAAAGCACTTGTGCAGAAACCTATACGTAAGATCTATAGTTCAGTGGCGGATCTAGGCTTCAGCCACGGGGAAGGGGCAGAATAACCCCCTCGCTTTTTTCCTTTTCCCCTGTCTTTCCTCTTTTCCTTTCATTTTTTCTTTTCCTTTTTTCCCCTTTTTTCTTTCCCCTTCCCTTAAAAGTAGGACCCCTTGAATCTAGCTAGAGAGTTTGGGGGAGCGCTGCGAGCTCCCATAGCAGGGTTTGGGGCGGAGCCCCAGCTGAAATCGAACTTGGTCTATTTTAACCTTAAAATATAACATTCGGTAGCAATAATTTTCATCATTTGCCTGATACATGATGAACTTATTAATTAGCAGTTCGGCAGAGCATATGAGGTGTTTACTTATGCATAGGGGCTCAAGTAGGGGGGGGGCGCACGTCCGTTCCTCCCCCTGGATCTGCTACTGCTGTAGTTACGTATGCAACGCCGATCGTCGCCGAAATCAATAACCTGTTCGTTTTCGTTTATTCATACCGATTTACATTAGCAAGTAAGAAAAAAGGAAAATCAGTTTACGTCGTCAAGAAAGCTTCTAATATGCTTTACACTTCGGGAACTGTGTTGGCGATGTCGTGAGAACGACGTAAATGTCTGGCAATGGAGAAAGCCCCGATATCCGTAGGCCCTGTATCACCGATCCGGCAGCGACAATGTTTTGTACAATTCTCAATCGCTTCGAAAAGGGAAAAAAGTAACTGCTGAGAGATGATACGCAGCCTGAAAATCAAGGCTGAACAACAGCAAAAGTCCAAGAGAAAAATCTTGCGGACTGCAGACGAACAGAGTAATAGACCCGGGTAAAGCATTATACAGTATATCCGATTCTTCAACGGAGATGATCGACACTGATTGACGCACGATACAAAGTATAGTCTACATGTAAATAATTATTATTCCCGCATTCGTTGTCTTTCAAATGGCAAAGTGTCCAGGCATTCCGGTCGCCGAGATTGCATGCAGAAAACCTAGAAATTCCCCGTGCCGAGGGTACCACGTTCATGAAATTGTCGAAACTAATGGTTCCAGGCAGAACAATTTCGTCAGCAGCGAAAGGGTTAAGCGGGGGTCAATGGTATCAGCTGATGCAGTCGATCGGTGTACTGAAATGTCGGCAAGCTTACACGTGTAGAAAGCGCCGATAAACTAGCTGTAATCTGTCAGCGATCCAGCTGTGTGCCGGGGACTCATTGGACTGGCACGGCGAGATGAAATGCCACGCCGGGCCATGTCGTTACATAGACGGATCGGACAGGCCTTTTATCACGAACGACTCATCCAATGCACTTAGCCCTACCGACGTCTGTCAGTCACACCCCGCTGTTATTTTTTAGCCGACCGTACTTACAGTCCAGCTATTGGTACGAGTTGTCGTCTGTCCGTCCTTCCGTCCGTCTGTAACGGATGTATTGTGGCTAAGCTTTGGGTCGTAGAAAAAAAACTTTTACACGAATAATTAACCATGTGTGTGAAACTCGGGCATGCAAATTTTAGCCATCTAGTGCAAAGGAAACATTTTCAAATTTGGGGTTGAATAAACGGAGCAAGGAACTTCAACGAAAAACTGGCCATATCTCGGAAACGATGAGAGATAGGGCCAAGGTTACTATTATCACTAATAAGAATTGGCCTATTGACTTTCAAATGAGATGAAAATCATTGACTTTGGATGACCTTGAAGGTCACTAACAACCATTACGGTCTGCTCTCCTAGCGACAGCTGGCTTCTTCTTTCTGCTGTTGCTGCTGCCGCTGCTGCTAACATCGTCTCCGGAAAACAGTCCTACAATCCCCAAATAGGTTTAACAAGTTTAAGCATTTTTTGCAATTTGCAGCACATATTATCTCGACGATATTTTTACTTACAAGTAATTTGAGCAATGCTGATGTGACGCGCGACAGGTGCAACCGAAAACACGGTATTCTTTCAGGCCTAAGCATAACAGCGTATACTGTAGCTTTTCTTTTCATGCTGAGTGAAACAATTTTATCTGCTGTTTTTCAGTGCAGTATTTTGTGTGTAAAAATGATAATAATTCACCTGTAATTTTTATGTCACTATGTATTCAAGGCATCTTGACGTTGCAGTATAAACATAAAGTAGAAAAAGCTGTTTCCGAAATTTGTTTACTTAATAGGCCATATCACGTCGCTTCCATAGCAAGGGCTTAAATTAATTGCTTCAGGCGTACACGAAAGCCTATTTGCATACGATTTTTTTTATGCGCGACAGCATGTAATGCTTCGCGCGTCTTAGCTGTTGTCTGTTTGTCTCTCTGTCCGTCCGTCACACTGCAGCCCTATCAAAACGGTGCAAGACAAGATCACGAAATCTTCATGTGGACTGCCACAAGGATTCTAGGTTTTTTGTGACAAAATTTCGTGCCGCTAGATGAAAAGGTTTCTCTCGAACGAGAGCGTGAAAGACGGGTATAACGCATATTATTGATGAAACATCTGTACTGAAGATTGGTAATTTAGATGCAAGACAAGAAAGCCAAACTGTCGCCAGGGAAAACGCGCTACAGCCTATACAGTTCCTGTTGCAATACTGACCTTCAACGTCGTTCAAAGTCGACGATTTTTATCTCATCTGAAAGAGCTTATGCCACTTCCTATTAGTGATTAAAGGTAATCTTCATCCTATCTCGTAGCTTTTCCGAGATACGGGCACTTATAGCTTAAAACTTTTCATTAAAAATTGAGGCAAAACTGCTGCAGATGAAAACATGATTATCCTACTATTGACAGCCTATAGGAAGTCGTCAGCACCCTTTGCGATGATGCGATCGCCGACCCTTTATGACTCACTATTTAACCACAATACCGCACGACTGACTTACAATAGTGCGTTATGATTCTTCACGGTCATCCAAGGTCAATGATTTACATGTCATTTGAAAGCTAATATGCGACTTTCTATTAGTGATTTATAGCAATCTAAGACCTATCTCGCGCTGTTTAGCCACAACACATCCGTGACAGACAGACGGACAGACAGACGACAACAGACGTACGACAACCATGCCATAAGCATGGTTGTCGTACGTCTGAATTTAGAAGAGTTTAGAAGAATTTAGATATCTATGCAACATGGCGGACAGTAATGTTTTGATTAATGAGCTGTTATGTTTTGTGCAAAATCACTTTGGTAAGATACCGAGAAACGAACTTTTGAGTGTTTTGAATGGATTTTATGA
>Ga0056128_1002046_pt1 | contig 23507 bp, 14 predicted proteins | sample WorMetLIZISLAND2_FD_71113 | JGI IMG/M metagenome (GOLD analysis project Ga0056128, IMG submission 71113) | Marine gutless worms symbiont microbial communities from Max Planck institute for Marine Microbiology, Germany - Olavius geniculatus... ... | reverse complement strand
TTTTTGTTATATGGGCAGTTGTAAGTGCCGTTGCGGCCTTTCTGACCCTTGGAACACATGTTTTATTGTTCTGTTCTGTATTTTCTGACATTGTCATGTTTTGTGTTTCCAAAATAAACTAATGATGATGATGATTTCAAAACGTAACAAGTAATGCCATAAAAAACCAAAAGTCAAGAAACAGACAGGTTATGGCAGAGATATGGGCCTGAAATCAACAAAACATTAAAGCCTAATTTTCATTTTACGGAACAAACGCAACAGACGTAACGCAAGAATAGACACCGCTTTATATTCAATTTTTTCACCATAAAATGGTAGTACATATAAAGAAAAAACATCCTTGCGTTTTGGCTATTGTGTCGCTTGCGTCCGCTGCCTACTTGCATGCGTAGTATTTTCGCGTCCCTGCGTCAGTTTAGTTGCGTGAAAAAAGTACGCAAAGAACGTGCGCTGTGTGCATTCCGTTGGATGAAAACCGTAGGCTTAAGAAAGGACTAGCGAAAACTAAAATGAGAGACAAGAAGCCCAGCCGTCGCTAGGATAGCCAACCGTACTGGTTGTCAGTGATGTTTAAGATCATCCAAGGTCAATGATTTTCATGTCATTTGAAAACCAGTATGCCACTTTATATTTGTGACCAAGAGCAACCTATGTCCTATTTCGCACCGTTTAGCCGCAGTAGCGCGTAACGGCTTTCAAGGTCATTTGAGGTCAATGATTTCTCTCTTATCTGACAAAGCGTATGGTACTTTCTATTAGTGATTTATAGTAACATTAGCCGTATTTCTAACCGTTTCCGACATTATGGCAGTTGTCCGTTGAAAAACGTACATTTTTGTTATGCCCTTTCTCCAGTCAACCCCGAATTTTAAAATGTTTTCTTTGCACTAGGTCGCTGAAATTTTGCAAGCCTAGGTTTATGACACAGAGCTAATTATTCGTGTAAAAAGTTTTCTTTTCTTTTATACTTACCCGTTTAATCACAATACATACGTTACAGACGACAAACAGACGAACGGACGGAGGGACGACAACGACAGACGACAACCCTACCAAAAGCTCGACCGTTACTTAAGTACGGTCGGCTAAAAATGGATAATGAGTTGAGTTGAGTTGAGTGGACGTCGTAGGTGCGAATTGGCTATAAATAATTGCGTGTTCTGTGGTTGGTCGTATACAGGCGTGTACTTTGCGGCAGTGATGATTATGTGCACAATATCTGTCATGATGACCGTGCTCGTCTTGAACTTTCACCATCGCAAACCCGACATGTACAGGATGCCGCCATGGGTATTACATTATACTAGGCCTGGTGCCTACTACTCCCTATAGGCTTATTACTGCCGCATACTGTTCATTTTTTGCAACTACTGTACTAAATAGCCTACTATACAGGGTGTGCCAAACAAACACCCAACTTGTTTTTGTCAAAACGTCGTCAAATATCCACCAAATGTAATAATTTTTGGCAAACAGATAGCCAAAACGATAGAAATATGTAAGGTATACTTACTGTCCACCTCACTCAATTTATGTCAACACACTACCGTGTAAAACGCAGATGCTCCAAATTGTTACATTACGCGGTGATTATCGGTATCAGATTGCTCACTTGTGCATTATCAATTCCACAAAGGGCGCTATGGGATTCAATAATTTTGTGGTATTAATCATTTCACGCTAAAACAGCAGACAACAAATTAACTGATTGATAAGCTTAAAACACATTTTATCCATGAATGAGTGCTGTGCATTTTGATCAGTTGATCGTTAATGCCGCTGTCAGCCATAGCATCACGTCATTGGCGTCATTTTAGTATCATTGGGGGTCTTAGTGATCTTTGGGGTCTAAGTCTGCGTAACGTATTGTTTTTGCAGTAGTAACACTGTTTCAAAAGTACGATTTTTAAAGAAAAACTAAAATCGTAAATCCTTGGGGTTCGTAGACCCCTCCAGCTCCCTCCCCTAAATGACGGCCCTGCATCACGTCTAAGCCATTGTGTACACTTTGGGCATAAATCCTGATAATTAAAAAGCAAGTTGTTACACAAACTTATAATTCTGTTGAATAAATCACATTTTAGTTTATTTTGTGTGCTTAATTATGTCGTTAGAACATTTACGGAGACGACAACTGAGCATTCTGCAACAATTTGAAGCATCTGTGTTTTACACGGTAGTGCGTTGACATAAACTAAATGAGGTGAACAATGAGTGCACCTTACATATTTCTATTGTCTTGGCTATCTGTGTGCGAAAAATTATCAAATTTGATGGATATTTGACGAAGTTCTGACAAAAACAACTTAGGTCATTTTTGGCACACCCTGTAGTTTATTTCGTTGTTGTTGTTTCTGATGTTTCAAATCCGTACTTTATGCACGATTGCATCGATTGTTCGGACCAATGATCATATCAGCTATGTTTTAGACTCTGATATCAAGCCAACGTCTCTAACCCTACATCTCACAGATTACATCAACTTAATCACACAGTCGAGATAGCTTGTTTGATTTCACTACTTAGCTTCAAGTGAAGTAGGCCTACTTTATACCCTGCCCGCCATAGTTAGTAAAACTTGGGAGGAGTCTGGGTGGTAGGTCTTAGCAACAGACCGTCCCCGTTCTAATGCATCGATTCAAATGAAATCTTAGGGGAGTGTCGGTGCATGTGAACTGTTCTATAGGTTCGCTGGTTAATCTGCGAGCGTTTGTCGTGGCTCCTGCGCATGTCTCGACCTGGCGATGAGACGAAGGTTGGATCGCTCAGTCATCGGCGTCAGAGTAAGCTACTGCGTCAGTTGGCCGTCAAGCCCGGAGTAGGACATCAATCACGCAGTCTTATATCGAACGTCCGTGAGACGACCTCTCTCAACGGCGCACTGCCAGGTATGCCCGCACACCCGTTGAAGACCACTGACGTAATAAACGTAAGAAAAAAATTTTAAAAGTTAGAAACGGTTTGATAGAAAACAATTTGCGAACGTTTGCGGACGTTAATGAAAACCCTACTTTTGTTTTACTGATGCATTTTGGTAGTGGCGCTTTCAGGGGGGGGGGGCGCCACGTTATTGAATGGATACATCTGATAACCAAGTGAAAATTTTGCACAAAAACGCATTGCGCCTATTTCTGCATCAATTTGAAAAAAAAATCTGCGGAGGAACACAGCCCCCTCCCCAGACTTCGCTTTTTACCCTCCGCCCCCACCGTTACAAAATTCTGGATTTGCCAGTTTGCCACTGTAATCGTGGTGTAAGAAAAATACATGTATACGGTGTTCATAAAACTTTGTCATCATGCGCTCGTAAGTAAATCTGAATACGAAATTCTTATCTTTTATATGTCCATTGCCGTTATTTTTACATTGATCGCTCAACGCTTAGCCTATTGAAAATGAAAAGGCGTTTGACAAAAAACGTTACGTATTACGGATGTGTTACTGAACTTGAGACTACCTAGTTTTAATACTGTTATGCATAATTTTCGGTATGTTTTTAGTGTTCAGTGGAATTCGTGTGCTAATAACCTGGTTGTTTACTATAGAAACTTACATTTGGATTTTTCTACACTCCAGTGACTGTGTTTCTGTCCATCTCGTTTGTATATTCTGTCACCTTCCTGTCGTCTGTCCTCTGTTTACTATGGATCCGTGTGGTCTGAAATAAATAAATTGATTGATTGATTGATTGGTTAAAACGAGTTGATGCAAAGTCTACAACGACAAGGTTACGGAGGTTAGAACCGTTTCCTGTGTCTTGTGGCTCGGAGAGCACTTTTACTGCATCAGTATAGCTTTCTTGGACGTAAACTGGAACGTGTTTTATTAGTCAGGCAATTAATCAATCAATAAGCCGATCAAAAAATCAGTCAGTTAACTAATCTCTAGATTAATAAAGCGCCCCTTAAAGAAAATTCTCAAAGGCGTCTGTTTCGAGTCGGCACGACCAAAAAGCCACGTCTTTACAGGCCTAAGTTAAAGCACTGTGTCTACTGTCTACTAATGTCACTGTTAGTCTAAGTTTGAACCATCACATTGTAGGTACGGTCGGCGGTCGATCTGTAGCAGTGAACGGAAGCACATCAATCCCGACGTTCTTCTGTCGTTGTGCGGTCGACCAGACGGAGGACGTCCAGACCCCGAATGTACCACCCCACGGCGGCCACGGGCCCACCACGTGCCCGGGGGTAGAGGCTCTACGCCCCGACCTGTCCGCCATCCTGGCCGAGGTAAAATGCGTCACCAGCAAGCTGCGCTCTGACGAGTCGGACGACGAACAGACGAGTGACTGGAAGTTCGCTGCGATGGTGATCGACCGACTCAGCTTCTGGACTCTGACCGTTTACTTGGTCGTCGTCACGCTCGCCGTCTTCGGCTCCGTGCTCGGCAGAACTAGCGGACCCACGATCTGATAACAGCAGCTACGACTACATAGTTACGCTTCTACCACACTGCTGGAGTGGTTAAGCGAGTACGCAGTACAACCCAGGCCCATCGATAACCACAGCGGGGCCCGGAAAAACATTTTCGCGGCACCCCTCTGAAGAGAAAATTTTTGATTTTTTTTTAAATGGCGCATTCTGGTATAGACCCTACTTTATATTTTTGAGCGACGGCGGGGCTCCCAAACGTCGCGGGGCCCGGAGTAACTTATCCCCTACCTTTTTCTTCTTGGCGGGCCTGACCGCTGCTATGACTACATACTGATAGCACACTGTTGCAGTGGATAATCGAGTACGCAGTACGAGCTTATACCACTCCAAAGAGTGTTGTATCGTAACCGTGGTTAGATTGGTTGCACGGCTACCGTTTTCACAAGTTTCAGCTGCAGGCGTGCGTCATAAAAAGCAAACGACGGTGTAGTCTGTACGATCTGAGTGTGGTTAATCACGATACCGCACTGTCTGGAGTGATATAAGCTCGCACTCTCTGCTTACTCGCTTACCCACTCCAGCAGTGCGATGTCTAGTACAAACGACGCTCCGTTCATACAATGGCACCAGTTTTCTTTCTTTCATAACTCAGTCAGATGATGATCAATTTGCACGAAAGTTTTATCAGCTGTAGCTGAAGAAATGTTAATTCAAAATATTTCAGCAAAATTTAGCTGTTGGTTAAATGTTCTTTGCTATCGCGAAATAACGCTGACGTCGTGAAATGTGTAGTGACAACACGCTTAAAGCTTGCTTGTCTCAACCATTGCTGTTAACTATGAAACACCGCTTAGTTACGATTGTTAGCTGCATATATGCTCGATGTTATTACCTCCGCCAAGGAGGTTATGTTTTTGCCGGTTTTTGTTTGTCTGTTTGTCTGTCTGTCTGTCTGTTTGTCTGCTAGCAAGATAACTCAAAAAGTTATGGACGGATCTTTCTGAAATTTTGAGGGTATGTCGAGCATGGCATGCCATAAGCTACCAGTGATTCAATTTTGGGCGTGATTCGGCAGGAATCCTGGATTCTGGATCATCTTAAAATTTTCGTTACCATTGCGTTAAAGGGGGCATAAGAGAACCGCTGGCAAAGCGAAGATGGTGACGCCACCTGGCGAATAGCTTTGCCTTGGCGGAGGTACCTGCGGGCTACGTCTGCTTTTCTAGTTATTATTGTGACGTCAACAGACCGCAAATTACCAAAAGCTAATGGAACGCATCACGTTCATTTGCTATTAATTTATTGTGGTCAAAAAGAAGTGATATGGATAAACACGCTCGTGGCAATCACAGACAAAAAACTCGAAGTTCGTGCATCACTAAAACACTACGCCCAGTCTGCGCCGCAGAGTGTCAATTAACGACGAAAATAAGCTACGACTCGCACAAGTAAATTACAATAATAATTGTTATTATTATATCCACTCGAACCAGTCACGCAAAGTTGCAGTTACCGAAGCTTCAGCAAGGAATAATAATAACGTTAAACGCCGGTTTACACGTTCAGTCAATTACACAAGTGCGTGCCGAGCCAATGACGTATAGTTATAGAAAAAAAGCACCTGCCTCGCCCGCGGATTTCCAAAATCCAAAGACGGTAAAAGATTATTTTCCATATCAGATCTTGCAAATATCAGCAACGAATATCCCTACGCGTAACAAAAGTAGGAGTTCCACCTGTGTCAAGAAATGCATGTAGTGTAAAAGTCGAAATGCAATAGAATAATTTAATTCGTTCAAATTCTATCCTCCGTAGACATCTGACATCTCTTCGGAGTTTGGACTGACTTCATGGATATATGCAGACTGCCGTACGTTTTTTTCGTCTCGGCTTTTTCTACTTCAGTTATCGCTATTTCTCCATTTTAGTTGCTTTTATATTGAACTTCTAATCTTTTCCATAACCGTCTGTTTCTGGATTTTATGTTTTACATTTTTCGTTCCATTTCAAATATTTTCAGTTTTTTTAGTTTACGTGCTAGATTAAACTGGCGGCTTGCTTCATGGCAGTTTTCCAGTGCAAATCGCTCATCGTCATTATTATCATATCAGTCACTGATTTAAATAAACGCAGTGTCACAAAGCCGCAGAACTATAATGATGATCAGCTACACTGGCTTCAGCCGACTTATTATTTTACTTCGCCAAAGTAAAGTGCCCTTGAAACAGATAAAGTCTTGCCGCCTTGGACAACACTCAGAAAAGACTGAGACGATACTGGCTGGCCCGTAGAGAGCTACAGCGGGGCCCGGGAAAACATTCTCGCGGGGCCCCTCTGGGGAGAAAATTGTTAATTTTTTTTATTTTAAGATGGCGCACTCTGGTGTACTTTATATTTCTAAGTGACGGCGGGGCCCCCTAAACGTCGCGGGGCCCGGGGTAACTTACCTCCCTACCTTCCTTCCCCTCTCGACAGGCCTGGATAGTGGTGCTGCATATTTCTTGTTGGAGGTAGACAAAAAGTACGAGTTAATATTACGACGAAAATTCGGCATATATGCACCTTTTTATACACCGCACCAACTGTCTGCATCTGTCTGCCACTCTCTCTAAGACAGATTTTCAGCTTTGCAGCATGCCGCCGAAAATTGCACCGTTTCAGACGTTCTGTAGACATATACACTCTGTCTCAAAAAAAACAACATCCCGGACATTTTCGATTCTAACGTGAACAGAAATTATCAGATTCTCATAATTTTTGGTGTGAATATTCCTGACGGAACTTGCCATCGTTCAGTTCTTCACCTGGCCCAATGTCTGCTTCTGCACTATCAAGGGAACGAAAAACGAGCGAAATATGCGTTGAAATATACAAAAAAACGTCAAAAAACATTCCCAACATTATTGACTGTAACTTGAAGCATGAATGATTATCAGATTTCAATAATTTTTGGCTTGAATATTTTTGATACAAATGGCTATTAAATTACTGTTTAAGTTCCCACCTAATCCAATGTTTGTTTCTGCACTACCTGGGGAAAACGGACCAAGCAAAATACACGTTGAAATGAATAAAAAAACGTCTATAAATTCCGTCTATCTAGATCTGTGGTCTCCAATAGCCAGTCCATTACAAGATTTGACTTTCGAGCAGCAGTGTGTCTACAAAATGACGTTCAGAAATGTTTATAAATTCAAAAAGCAACTGGTAAAGTCCGGATTAGTCTGGAGTATAAAATTATCGATACTGCTGTCAATAAATGGAGAAATCGTCTTCATGCCTGTGTTTGCACAATGGGCCAACATTTCGATCAATTTTATTGCAGGCAGCTGAAAAACGAAACATTTGGATAAAGCGTCAGCCAAAGTGTCGAAAATGTGAACAACATGTCTTTTTGTGCTTTATTTAGATGAAGTAATAATATCACTTTAAGTAAAAATGCAGGTAGTGCAGAAACAGACGATAAGTGAGGTGGAAAACTACATAATTATTTGATGTCCAGTTGTCTCAGAAATATTCTTACCAAAAATTATTAAAATTCGATAATTTTTCTTCGAGTTATAATCGAAAATTGTCGGGATATTTTTTGAGACACAGTGAAGGCCTATTTCAGATTTTACTTCGTTAACATAAAACACGATACGACACGACATGAATTTGCACTTGAAAACGTTTCGGTCAGGCTTTTATTTCATCCTCCCGCTGCAGAAGACGGTTGTACCGGCATTCACAACGACGATATAATTATAATTTAATTAACTGACGTCTACGTCACGCGAACGGAGTTTGGTAGCGCCTCCTAGTATTCCCAGAGCGCGGTTTTTACGGGCTCGGCGGCTGTAGCGCTGACGCTGCCGTTCTGTTCGCCACGCACGTAGCAACCGTTCGTGGCACGCAGCGCCAGTTTGCAGTGACCGCGCAGCTCTATGATGAACGGCTGCTGAGGCTGGCTGCTCACGGCGTTCAGGCTTCCGTCTGACGGATCCACGATCACGTACTTGCCGTTGTTACCTGGCCACCAGCATCAGCATTATAAAGGTTAAAGGTGGTGTTATAGCTCTTAATGGAAGCCATTCCAGAACTACGGAGCGTCACCTGCCGTATGGGATCACACAGTGTTACCTGCCACCCGACACAGATGAACGCGCCCGACTTAATTCCAGCCAGATAAACCGGTATTCGATTTACTTACGGAAGGCTAAGATGACCTAAGCGGTATGGTTACATATCGAGATGGTTTACCTGCCCGCAAGCAGTCACCCATACAAGTACTAATCCGGTTCGGCGTAAGTTAACTTCGTTGATTGGACACAAGGCGTTACCGCTACGCCACGCCACCACCATCATCATCTTCATTAACAGCATAAAGTGTTATTGCATGAAACAACGCAAATGCAACTAGGTTGTCAAGTCTTATACCCATTTACACAATCAAGCTGGCTCGACGAGCTGCTATATGTTAGCTGGATGAGCCAGCTAGATGTTTGCTCGATGTCTGCTCGATGCTTGCTCGATTGCGTAAACGGGGTATTACTTAAAGCTAAGCTCCGGTTAACTGTCGCCCCGGTCAAGTGTCGTCCACTGTCGCTGTTTAACTGTCGCGCGAGTGTCAAGCGATGAAAAGTTGCATCACCTTAATAAGTTATATAACATTCATCGATCACACAACTTTTTATTTTATTACTGTTGACGTTTCGGCAACAGCAACGTAAACAATAATAAAATAAAGGATTGTATTATCGATGAATTTACATAACTTATGAAGTTACTGTTTCAACCCATGAGTCTATTTGTCATGAGACAAATGTTGCATCACCTGTCTAATAAGATGATTGACAGCAGCGGCGTCATTGGTTAAAAAAATAAAGGGAGATAAAGGAAGAAAATTGCAATTATCCCACAGACAACCGCAAATTTTCGACGGAGGAGATTACCGGTAAATAAATCAATTTTGCCCTATATTCCCTTAAAATGGGGATTTCAGCCCCATTTTCGGAAGACAGCTAACTGACAGGCCAAAATTTAGGAAAACGGAAAGGGGGTGGTGCGATTGGCGTCTGCGACGACGTCCCACTGACTGACAAAGAGACAACGAGTGTCGTTCTGACCTTTGAGGAAGTACATGTATTCTGCGTTCTCTCCGCCCGAGTGTTCGACCGAGATGACGTCGTAGGTGGTCTTGTTGCACTCGATGCGCGGGTGGGCGTCGCTGCGGAAGCCGACGAAGCCGTACTCGCAGCGCAGCACGAGCTGGGCACGGTTGATGATGGTCACGTGGAATCGTTCGCGGTCTGAGGTGACGGCGTCGGCGACTGCGTTCAGGCTGCCGTTCATGCGCGCCGTCACGTAGCGACCGTTGGCCGCGCACAAAGCCACCGAGCCGTCGGAGAGCCAGTCGACACTGAAAAGACCCGACGACGACCTGATAACACACAACACCCAGTGCCTTCTATCCCCCAAATCTGGAATCGAAATCGGGCGCAACTTCCCCCACTTGTGGGCTCAGGTGCCCTCCACATTTTGGAATCAAGTTTTCCCCTTCATTTTGGACTTTTCCTTTCTTTAGGGGAGAAGTTTTGTTAATGGTGTTAAATGTTTAGTAAATAGAGGTTTGTCAATGGTGTATTGCCCATTTGGTTAAAAATAGGGAGAAGAGTTTTGACCTACACGCTTAACACAACTCCCCCCTATTTTTCACTGAGCGCATCATCATCATCACTGTCATCGTCATTTAATTCACCAGAGCAAGTATAGATTATAGCACAATTTTAAAATGCGTACACAGCAACAGAAATAAAATGAAACGAAAGCCGGAAAGCGGCTTTCATTTTATTTTATTTCTGCCGCTGTGTACGCATCATAACGGCAGAGACAACCAGATAGACTGCTTTTACAGATGCCCGTAATAGCAAGCCCTAGACAGCGAAACGAAAAAAAATACGCCGTAAGTACTCTGATGTGCCTGTCACGTCATGCGCACTGTAAATTTGTGCAAAAATATTTTGTTTTACTGAGCAAGTAAAACAGTTGATTTATTAATTGATTGGTTGAAATCGAAAGCTTATAGGCCTAAGCTTATAGTACGTCTGCGTTTCAAGCATTTGAAACCAGATTCCTCCCCACATGAGAAACCATTTTGCTGCAGCTTTTTGCAAAGCGCTAAAAACTTGTCTTGGGCACGGAAATCATCTAGACATTGTAATGCACTATTGGTGTTACTGCTGTAAATAAGGCACTATAATTTAAGATTAATATGATTAAAATTATGATGATGCTGAATAGATCCGACGACGACCTGCCATCCACACATCATCATTATTATTATTATCTTCGTCGTCATCATCATCATGATGAAAAGATGCTGCATCATCTGTCTCTATCTATGTAAATTTTGCCCGATCTGTTAAATCTCAAATGTAAATGTTTTAACGCTGTCATTTTGCATTTTTTTAATTTTCCTGTGTAAATTGTTCTGTTAGGATCTACTCGTTACAACTTGTTCAAAAGCTGCCCTCCATAAGTGTTCCGATGTGCCTGTCACGTCTTGCTCGTTGCCAATTTTATTGCTGTGAAGTTCTTATGCAAAACTATTTTGTTTTCTTGATTGACTGATTAACTGACCGACCGCGATCCAAGTATATCTAAAACCAGATTCTTTTCTACATCAAGAACCTTCATTCTGTTCCGGCTTATAGCGAAGCGCTAAAGACTTACCTTGTTCTCGGAAATCATCTAGGCATTGTAATGCACTACAGCATTTACGATTATGATCATGATTATGATGTAGGCCTACCGTGCGTTGCCGTTGGTCTGGATGCCTGAGCCTGACTCGACCAGTATCCAGTAGGTGTCATCAGCAGTGCGCAGTCTCCACTGATCCGTCCTCCGCTCAAACTCCACTTGGAATGTTTCTTTGTCCGTCAACTCGTCGTCCTGGTAGATCGCCGTCAGGTTCACACCTGCGCAGCAAACAGATCGCATTTCACTCCGACTGCTATTGGCCTTTAGTAAAATTTTTCGACGGCTGGCTACTGTGCAATATGCCGTAATACGCTATTCGTTCTTCACACACGCACTTGTGCTTCCGTTACTACGGAATACTTGTAATCTATTAGTATAACGGCCAGAGGGCGGCAATATTCTATGACTAGGGACTAGGGAGTCGACGGTTACCTGGTGCAAAATAACGGCAACCTAAGCCCACCAACCACTGGGTTTATGACTATAGGCCTATCTTCACCTGCCGGCGAGCTGACTGCAAAGAACGATCTCACGTTCATACTGAGCATAGATTTATAGCTGTACGACCTTGACGCCAGCAAACGACGAAACCTTACGATTACCTACCTATCTGAAGCTTCGCTTACCGCAGGCTGTTTTCGGCGTTTAATGTGGTAATAGTAATAATCGTAATAATAACAATAACGATAACGATAGGGTCTATTCTTCGACAGTTCGATAGCAACTAGACGTCACGACGTTGTTTATTGCCGCAACGTATACGCAGGAGCTTGCCATTTTTGGATGGAGGCTCAGCGATTAGAGCAGAGTTTCTCACTTCAAGAAACAAAGATGTCGTCACGCCATGTGCCGACGTGTATGCGGCCGTCTGTCCAGTGTACTCTGCACACCAGTGTCCCCGTCCACTGCACTGCGCCGCTTCCGGCTCTCGATGGCTTTAAGAAAGCACGCGCTATGTGCGTCATTCTGACAGGTTCTTAACGTCCGACGACTTTGGCCGTTAACCTTCTGATCTAAAAACTGCTACACCAGTTGCTGCTGCACTGGGGCACGTTTACGCCAATTACGACTTTTATCCACTTTTCCGTTCTCGAGTTATAGGAACCTCTACGGCACAAACAGACGGACGACAAGCAAGACATGTAATGTGGCCTGTTGGGACGATTACATATACTGTGTCCCACCCGATCAAATTTTTGCAAAATGCCTATGCTTCTCTACACTAGTGCCCCCATTCCAGCGAATATAGGCCATGCCTAGTTGTTTGCTTCGTGATCAGATGCAGCAAAGTGGGCAAAAAAACAGCACCGCGTTCGTACTGAGCCAGTCTAAAGCGCAGTTTCCACCAAACACAAGGCACGCAACGCAACTGACGTAGCTGACGCAAGGTGACCGATTTTATCCTTGCGTTTTAGCAGTTGCGTCAGCTGCGTTTGTTGCGTACTTTTCTTGCGCGCGTTGCTTAGACTACGTTTTTTTGCGTGCAATGCGCTGGATGGAAACCCCACTTAAGTCCTCGAACGCTGCATATGGCCATTGCTCACAGTGGATGTATGATGGACGGTGTATATGTTTTGCGGGTGTCAGTGATGAGTGTAGCCGAGAAGGATGAGTGTAAGTAGGTCGGCCTATCTCACGACTATCCGTACAGCAGACCGTAGAGTAGGCCTACTTTTGCACACAACTTTGCACGGAATTCTGCCGCAGTAAATTTGTGTAGCTAACAATAACGCGAATAATTTCCATGCATTTCGAAACTTCACTCAGAATCAGTCATCCGGTCATTTCTTGCAAATCCGGTCAAAACCGGCTATAGAAATTGTTTGGCCGGATTGCAGGATCGTGGCGTTTCACAGTTTATACGGTCACTTGATTCAGATTTGTCACTTCAGGATATAATTATCAGTCACTGTGGCACTGGAAATGAATGAAGAAAAGAACAAAAGGAAGCAAGCGAACAAAATTTTACAGGCCTGTCTGGTTGAGTTAAAAATAGTTTTTTTTCATTTTCAGTGTTTTCTTTAATTTTACAAACTGTCTGGCAATGACTGCCTTTTTAACTACGTATTTTACTCTAATGCGTATTATATTCCTGTTTTCGTGCTGTTACTACTTCTGCCTTTAAAGAAATTGAGTTTATAAATAGAACCCTGAGTTCCCAGCAGGCGCTCGTTAATTTCGTTTCGCGCGGTTGGGAAGCAGGATAAAGCTTCGAAACGATGTTAATTATTAATGTTGGCGGTGTTGCGTCCTGCGGACATGCTACATGAGGAATAATAAATTGTTCGAAATTCGGCCGCTACTCGCATGCTAGCGGACAATGTGTTAGCTGTAGCCATTTTGCAGAGTCAAATCCGCAGAAATTTACAGATCTACGACAGGACCGACGGACTCTTCATTAGTCTAAAAAGAATCATCGTTGTATTGAGCACATTGGAGATTGATTAACGATATGCCGCATGCGCTACATAAATTCTCATTTTACTTATTTACTTACATACGTACTTACTTACTGACGAAACTAAAGTATAGATTTCAAGTTTTCGGTAAATTGGTACAAATCTGATAACACGAAATATGACAATAAACAATAAAGTGACAGTAACAATAAACTGGCGAAGTTGCATGGTTCAAATGACATAAAATGTGATGCTCGCAATATCTGTCAAAATTCAATACAGATTACAGCTACGTCATTAAAATATCACGTCCATGCAGCTACAAGTAACGTCTTTCACATTATATCGTCTAATTTAAATTCACCCGCTTATCCTGGACCCTAGCTCAGTTGGGTACCAAATAACTCTTTCAGCTCCTAACTCTCTTAACTTTTTTGGTTACTGGCATAATTTAGGCCTACGTCCCGCACTATTTGCCCTTTTTTCTGATCACGCAACTGACAAAAACGCAGTGCGCGCAGCAGTAAGATTTAAATTTTGCATTATGTATTTGTAAGTATCGTTGTAATGATAACTGCTCAGTCGCTGACAGTGGATCGACTTTGTGAGATCCCTCACGCCTCATCTATACGCCGCTAATCAGCTATCGATTGGTTCAGTCAGGCGTGTTGAATACATTCAGTCACGCTCCGCTTGTTTTTAGCAAATCAGTCGCGAGTATCATGTACCCAAATCACGCAGATCCGCCATCCGTTCATAGGATGCAGCTTCCGCCGTGCATGCGTGCTAAATTATTGCATTCGTTGTTCAGACAAATTGTGAACAACTTCGGCAATTAATGTTTGCGCAAAACTGTTTAAATTTTGTCAAAAATATGCCGATTTATTTCGCGCGTTTTTTTCGCCCAGCTTATTTCCACTCAGCGAACAGAATGCAGTCCGAAGTGACAAATTTCATGGATACGATATACGAACGTACCATTTTCACTAAATGACGTTCGTCTGCCGATGTAACCAATTTTGTTTTATGCAAATAAATTGTACGTAATTTCGTCACGATGGTTGGATTACCTAACGATGAATGCTGCTTGATTCAAAACACAAAGGTACCAAAAATTGTTTTTAAAATGCTTTCAAATAATGACCAATAAGGCACCTTTAAACTGTGCGTAACGAATAGCAAATGGCAAAAATTGTTCAAACAAAACACATGACGCTTTGCAGTTTTATGACATTATATCGACATAGTTAAAAAGGGCGTCATTTTTGTGGCTCATCCGGTATAGCGCATTAGAAACTTTAGTGCTACTGCGCTAAACTGTTCTTAATTAATCGACTAAGACGGGGCCTACTTGTGCGACAGAACGTCGCATGCGACAAAACAGAGCGGGGCTATCGCCACGTGCGATGGCGCTGCCAAACGCGAGTTGATTGCCAGCTGCACTGCACATGGTCGTGCCCTGTTTTTGACGCGATACAGCTATGCTTTACGACGTCTTTCATGGTACGGTTGTCGTCTATCGTACCAGAAACAAACAGACCCTGTCGGGTGGAGATCATTTTGCCATTGTGTGCGGTGAAGAAGACTTGCGGTTGGCTGTGCTCTGCGATGAAGATCTCGTCTTTGCCGGCGGTTCTGTTACGCGATTGTATGACGGCGTCACGACCGATAGCTGTCAGGTAGCGTCCGGTCACGTCCCTCAACGCGATTCCACTTAGCTGTCCCACAGACCTGAATACAGATAGATACAGAGACAGCCGTTTAGTTCTCGTTTTGATGCATTGTCGCTACACACATTGTCGCCTACTAGTAGGACTAAGGTTTGCGTCCAGCCATGAAATACACGGCATTAGTGGGAAACTGATAATAGAAAACGGCCATAAAAGCGAAAGACTGATAAGGTACTAGTTTGCATAAAATGGTGAAATGAGACAGCCAATAGAAATATAAATTATATAAAGGAAAACCAGAAAAAAAACACAACTACTAAACATGTAATAACCAGTGAATCACACAAATAAGTACTTTACCCTTAGGCCCTAGTAGCTTATTTCAACCCGTTTCCTGGCGGCCGCACAAAATGCAATTTCCACCAGTCTGTAAGTTATTATGTCAGACCTCATCTCGACAGTGAACATTGTGTCGACAGTGGGACGTGAGACTAGGGCGCCTTCACGGTCCAGATATCGTCCGTCACAGGCTTTGATGCAGTAGCGACCGTCGCGGAACTCCAGTTCAATGATTCCTTCATCGCCCCATGGTATTAACTCCGTTACCTGCATACGTCACACACAGGCTTAACTGGAGCCATGGTGATTCCTCGCCATTTCGGGCTTGGTTCTTTCCTTTAATTACTAGCTCCACTAATACTAACAGTAAGAGATTTTCGTGTCCGTGGGTCAGTAGGCATTTTGAGTGTCCCGCATCTCGCGCAAAACTCACAAATTTTCAGTTAACTCGCGCTTATTCTGTCCGCAAAAGACTATTTCATGTTATCGTATTTTATTTTCAACAAATGCCTTTCTTCGCAAAAACGGCAATAGGTTTTTTTCTGAGCTTAAAACACACAAAAAAGGAAAAAAAGAAAGAAAAATAAAGCAAGGAATGAAGAAACAAAACGGAAGAAGAGGAAAGAGAAATGATGCAACGAAATTGTTTTCACACATTTTTGTTTCCTAACGTCCCACGTCTGCACCTGTAACGACAGACGAACAGGGCCGTCACAACTTTTCAAGACTTAAAAGCTCACAACTTGAAAATTACTAACGATTACAAGCCGGTAAGCGACTGCTGCAATAGCCAATAGCTGAAACACACGCACACAGACAGAGTCAGATAAAGGTTACAGACACGTTGCCTGAGAATAGGAGTCATACAGCTCACAGCGTTGCAAGCCAACTATTACATTTATAAAACGTATACAACAACAGCACACTGCCACTTGTAGCTGTGGGTTAACCTGAAGCTGATCGGATTGTGTGTCGAGACGTGCGTATTTCTGCCTTCCCACGTTTCGTAGATTCACCTGCATGCACAACAGTCGAGGCGGACATTGCACACTCATCTTCAGGCCCCTCAAGAAAGAGGAGAAGCAGGGGGCAGTAAGTTACCCCGGGCCCCGCGTACTTTAGAAGTTCTCTAGAATGCGCCATTTAAAAAAAATTGAAAAAAAATCCCCAGAGTGGCCCCGCGAGAATGTTTCCCCGAGCCCCGCTGTGGCTCTCGACGGACCTGCTCACTACTACCATCAACGTTTATTAGTCCGAATTTCCACGGCCGTGTAATGGCCTATTCACACCTAGACGCCGACGAGACCCAACTCAACTCAACTCAACAGATGAGTTGAGTTGAGTCTCTTGTCGGCGTCTTAGTTGTGAATAGGCCATAATTATGTTGTCTTTGTAGCACCCTGCAAGATTTTATTGCGAGATTTTTCTTGAACTTTTACAGTCTCTCTCATTAACGCACTTTCGGTCGTTGCAAGCTTTGCCTTCCCAACTTCCCCTCAACTGCGAACAGTGGCGTTGTGGTAGGGAGAGATAGCGGGCAATTGCCTCCCCCTAAATTTGAACCTGTCAAAAAAAGTTTTTTTTCTAAAAATACAAACTGTGAGGCTAGAAATTCCCCACTTCGGAGAAATTCGGAGCGAAGATGAAATTCTGAGCACAATAATCTCCTTTGTGGAATAGTTGCAGCTGTCTGTTGGAAAAAGGTAACCCACGACCTGTTTGTTTCGCGGCCACACAAACACAACGACGTGAATATTTTCACATTATACAAATTACTGCAAGCCATTCGAATATGCATTTATTTACTCTGAGCATGCGCGAATCTCACTTTTTACCCCATTTTACAAAACTGAAAGCCGAAGAGAAATTTAATAAACATTTTCTCATCTTTTTATCTGGCGTCTGACCTGTGGATGAACAGCCAGGTGGACGGTCCACCACTCGGAGGGTCCCGGCTGTTTCTCGTAGCACAGCAGTTTATCGTCGGTGCCGCCGAGGTAGTAGCTGGTCGTGCGGTTGCAGATAGCCCAGCGTCCACTTCCGTCTACGTGATACTGGATGATAAACTTCTCCGCATCGCCGCATTCTTCGCTGCAGCAAGTCACGTTGCCCTGCAGCGTGCCATGCACAGTATATTAACCAGCAAGTCAGTGAGGAATGTAGGACCCCACTAGCTTCTATCCATATACCTGGTGGGCGCAGCTTGCTCCAAGTGAAAAATAGGGGAAGTTTTGTTAAGGGTGTAGATCAAAAATTTCCCCCTTTTTAAATCTAAACCCTTAATAAAACTTTCCCCTAGGGAAAAAAGTAGCCAAAAACGGGATACTTGAGAGTCCAAAAGTGAGGAGGGGGAACTTGAACCCGAAAGTGGGTGATTTGCGTTCGATTTTCATTCGAGATTTAAGGGGATAGAAGCCACTGTAGGGCCCTAATTCTTAGACAGCAACGCCCCCATATAAAGACGAGTAGCGCTGAATACAGAGCAAACTCAGTAAACAAAAGTGAGCGGAACTAAGCTTACAAAGTTGCGAGTCCGATTCAGTTCGGTTCAGTTCATTTCTGTCGCTTTGTACAATTAGTAAAATTGTTGTGCGTTCTATTATGGCATCACTATGAACATAATTATACTGTGTATTTCTTCTAATGTTACTATCGATATGGATCTACAGGGTGGGCCGAAAAGTGGCACGATTTTTATATATAAACATTAGCTTCATCAGATATTAACCGATTTTCAATTTTTTTCACTGTCAAAATCAAGTGAACATTTGCAATAACACTATCACTAAAAATCTCACCACACGTCATATGTGTCGCTACACTACCTTGTGAATTATCAGTGTCTTAAAAGCAGCAACTAAAAACAAGACGACTTTTGTAACAACACATTTTAAGAGACTGACAACCTGTGTTTCTCAATCATTGTATAAAGTAACTGTCACATCTCGCAGTTTTTACGTCAAAAGGTGTCCGCCTTGCAGCCTTGCTGCTGGACGACACACTAAGCCGGCGACGCCACTGATTAATGGCGCGATCAACCAAACGCTGCGACAGTTTGCCCCACTCAGTGACGATAGCCTGCTTCAGCTGGTTAATTGTCGAGAATCGTCGACGTTGATACACCATCTATTAAAAAGCCCCAAACAGCATAATCGACTAGTTTTAAGTCCGGGCTGTTTGAAGGCCACTTGCCAGGTTCGATCAACGTTGATCACGCAATTGGTCAGTGGCGCGGCTTGAGTGCGTCATCTAACATTTAACAGGTAGTGTACCAACACACTTGAGATGTGTTAGTATCTTTAGTGATAGTGTAATTACAAATTTTCTTCTGATTCTGACGGTGAAAAAAAATTTACAAATCGATTAATATTTTATAGAATTAAAGCGTATAAAATAGTGCACCATTTTTGGTCCACCCTGTATATACAATCCTAGCCCGAATGCAGTCTTTGCAACGCTAACCATGGCAGCTACATGCACGTGCAGCAGGAAAAAGACAGACAGCATTGGCGGCGGAGACATCGCAGCTACGAGGAAACAAATCTGCCTTTAATGCGAAGCGATGCATGCGGGAAAAGGCGCCGGGGAACTAACTGTTGATAGGAAACGCGCAGTAAAGTAATCCAAGCGCCGATAGACCTCCTATAAGCCTAGCCGCCTTGGCCTACTGCATAACAAACAGCTGATGCTGCCATCTGCGGGCCTGCTTCGCTATTGCTGCAACTGCCGCTGCTGCCGTATAGCTGAGAGTACGGCAGAAACTTTTTATCCGTTCTTCTCGGCGGAGAAAGAAAATGCACAGCTGGCCGGCAGCTGTATAGCAACCAAAAGCGACCGCGCGGACCTCTAACGTGTGTGTCGAAATGTACTTGCTCCAACGACCCGATGACGTATGTTATTACAAAATGTGTAACGGTTACACCGCGGAGGAGCGGCTTTTAGCTTTTAGCCGACAACTCGCGACCTTGACTCGCCATACCCATTCTGCGCCGGGAACCTGTCAGCACCGATATTAACGCACGCAGCTTAACGCCATGATACTGCACAGTCGCGAATTGCTGTAGTGCTGCTCTTACCTCTTACATAAATCAGATTCGTGACCAGAAATCGTTTAACAGTCTCGTAAGTGCCGAATGTTTGGGCGTCAGCTAATAATATCGCAGTACATTACCCATAAGCAATTATACGCCCATATCCATTGCCTACGCTGGCTGAAAAGTGGACTCGCGGTGGCGCTATCAGACATACCGCCTCCAGAATCAGTCACACTTCACTGCACTACTACATATGTTTCATTTTGTTAAGAGTAGGAGGCTGAGTTGGCCTGAGCACACAGCACAGGTCTGCAATTAGCTGTAGGCAACGTGCACCGGAAACGTCAAAAATGCGACCGACGATCGAACTTAGCGAAACCCGAAAATTTGCGATATAAAGGTTTGAAACAGTTCACTGCGCAAACTCTACTGCCCCCAACAAATGTTTGTCTATCCCTCAGCCTCAGAACTCAGTAAACGTTCTCAGTCAGTTACTGAACGCAACTTTCAATCAATCGATCAATCAATCAGTCATAATGTTTAAATAATGTTTCCCAGTTTAAACACGTGCAGTAGGTAAAAGAAAAGGGAAAAGATCGTGTATAGCTTTTGTGAAAAACCTATCACAAAGCTACGAAGCGTCACCTACCATATGGAGTCACACAGATTGACCTGCCATTCGACACAGTGAGTTCGCCCCGCCATAACCCCACCAGAAAGACCGATACTCGACATACTTATCACAGAGAAATGACGAGAAATGAAGTTGATCTTGATGTTAACCCATCAGTGGTGAATTATTTTATAGTTTACAGTCAAAGTAGGTGTCCCATTTTGGGGACGTTAGGAAAGAATAAGTAAGTTAATTATACACCGAGATGGTTAACCAGTCCGCAGACAGTCACCTATCCAAGCAGTAACCACTTACCCGACCTAGAGTCGAACCCAGGACCTCGTGATTGTAAATCCAGCGTCCTAATCGTTACACAACCAAACCACCTGGTCAAGCCAAGTGGATTTCAACGTGGTGATATGTGTCTGAGTCCTACCTTGCGGTCGCCGGCCAGGTATCGTCCGAGATGGCTGCGGAAGTAGACCGTATCGTCGTCGATCTCGTCGTGCTCGACGGTCCAGAGTTGTTTGCGTCGCAGCGACGTGCCGGCCGCGTTGATAGTGAAACCGAACGTCTCGGCGGTCAGGTACTTCCCGTGCTGGTTGACCAGTCCAATCTTCCACGAATCATCTGGTGGAGACGTAGACGCCACCGACCTGCCACCCGCCAACTGACCGTTCACCGTCACGCGGTTCGACATGACGTGACAGGCAGGATTTGTTCGAGTTGGGTTTCTTGGAATAAAAAGACGGACGGCAGTGCTAACTCAATGTGCTATAATGTTCTTTACAAAGACGTGGCAACGAGTTTGTTTTCGAGAGGAATAACGCATAAGCAGTCGATATTTGTCAAATCCGACAAAACTACAGGGAAACTTTTCCGCAAGATTAATTTAAATGTTGACAAGCAACGGTCTCTGCAACTAGAAGCAAGCGGATTACAGCACGGATACAGTTGTAAGGCGAGAAGAAGAGATATCTGTCGACATCGAACGATGATGCTGATTGCCAAGAAGCGATTCGCTGCAGTGACGACAGAACGGTGCGATGGCGGCAGTGAACAGTTATTTCATTTCTTGAATCGGCAGTCAACTCGTCTTCGGCAAGCACTGTCGGCGTTTGCCTCCTTCTAAGAGCTGCCTGATTACGGTCAGCAGACAGCACAGTAGATCTTTCTGTACAACGCGAAAGAGCAGATCCACGTTAACAATGACCTTGTCTGTCGCTGACTATTATGGAATTATTAAGCTGTAGTTTTCGGTTGTCACTCAGACGGCATTCTTGCTACAGCTGCTACTGGATGGCGGCATCACAGGAAGCGTCAATTCAGCGCCTGCATATCTCCGCAGTGAATGGACCGCATTAGTCACGGCAATAACAACAGCAGCAGCTGCTGCATCTCCGGTAGTTTCGTCACCCGCTCAATGATATAGCAAATTACTCTAAGCAATCTGGGTCTCTCCGAGTCGACAGCGAGCTGCCGTACTGGAAACAAAACGCCACCGTCCCCGTCCACGACACTGCGGCAGTACGAGCACAAACTTACGCAACCGCCGTGCGTTTCTTACGCACGTAGACTTCGTTAATGCGATATCTCACGTTATCGGCAGCGTCCGGTCGCTGGTTGGCATGCTACTGCATCATGGCCAACAAACTGCAGTGTGCGGCGGCGTCAGGTAGCCCAGGTAGGTAGGTTGGTCGGTCGGTCGGTCGGTTGTTGTTCACTGTTGCCGCAGCCTTCTGACGGCTTTCCGCCGCTAGTCGGCGCTACTGCACGGTATTATTTATTAATCGTTGCCGACTCAGAGCCAACCACCCGCGTGGAGTGGGCGCCGCGGATACTGCAGGAGCTGCGCGCAATGCTGTAATCTAATCAAATGCAAAACAATTATTGTCAGTCCGCAATATTGTGCAGTGTAAAAGAACATAATAAGATATAAAAAATAATGTTAATAATGCAAGATCACGATATGAAAATTTAATGGTCGTTATTCGTTAGCTCTGCCGAGATAATGTTTTCACGAGTTTTCGCTTACCTGTCCCAGTGTCCACAGAATGACTCTACAAGTCATAAACTAATTTCGACGAAATTTGTCGAGAAACAGGGTTCCCGTACAGCAATCGATCAGATTTTGGCAGAAACTCTGATCACAATCCGGATCTAGGCATTAAAAAATTTCTTGGCCTACTTCCTTTGCAATACATGGAATAGCAATATTTTTCTATTATTTGCTAGATGTCAGCGCTATAATGCCGACGGTTTTTGCGACGAGCCGAAGTTCAAAGCTCTGTTGCAGTTTGCGAAATAACTCAGACATTAAGACTGCGAAAATGACGCTAACAGCAGCCAGTGTGGGGATTGGAGACAAAGAACGTTTTCGCAAAACAATGCTATAAGGTTTATTGCTATGCGATGTTAACAAACTTCAACGCTCAGCTGCAAAATGATCAGCTAAAAATTCCAAGTCGCAATTATGCCACATTTTGTGTGATATACGTAAAAATACATTCTGCTTTTTAGCAGTCGTGTACACAAAAATACAGTAAACTGACTTATGTTGTCGCGTCAACGTATACAATACACACTTGTGCTTCCGTCGCCAAGTTGTGCTACAATTTGGTGCTGGCCAAATGGCAGCGATTAAGAAGCCATCTTGAAGCTACGTAGCGTCAACTGCCGTATGGGATCTCACAGTGTTACCTGCTACCCGACACAAGCAAACGCGCCCGGCTTAACCCCAGCCAGATAGGCTCGATTTACATACTCCGGTAGGATAGAAGGCTAAGTTGACCTAGTAACCACGGACCTGCCAAAAAGTAGGCTAAACGCCAGTCTGCAGTCAGTTCGCTCTCAGTAGGCCTATAGTACTGCAGACAAAATGTAGCATACACAAGTAAAATAAACCAAATATATTACGTCGTAACTCTTATTGCACGGCCTTTTTCGTTATTTTCGGTGTGCAGCCCATCTCTAGATCGTATAGCGTTTCGTCGGTCTCGCAGCCCGTATCCCACCTTTGCCGATTTCTCGGCGGAGTGCGCTGCTCTGTCATTCTAACAACGGATGCCCTGGCCACTAGTCTATACTGCTGCTGCTTCTGCTGCTGACCTTAGCCATTATACCGCTGTTGTTGCATGGACGCCGCCGCGGTAAAATGCCGAGTTACATCATCCGTCAGTCGGACGTCGGACGCCAGCTCACTCGTCGCAAGTGCGCTCCGTTCATGGACGCCACTTTGTTGTGACGATTCTCCCAATCTGGCGGCCAATTCGGGTATCGCCCCACAGTCAAAAAAAATGTTGGGACCGCGCCCATATATATATATATATATATAT
>Ga0056128_1002044_pt1 | contig 23517 bp, 15 predicted proteins | sample WorMetLIZISLAND2_FD_71113 | JGI IMG/M metagenome (GOLD analysis project Ga0056128, IMG submission 71113) | Marine gutless worms symbiont microbial communities from Max Planck institute for Marine Microbiology, Germany - Olavius geniculatus... ... | reverse complement strand
GTAATAACAAGGTCAAGAATGTGATTGTGATTATGAGTAGGAAAAGTTACATGTTGCCTGAGGTTGAAGGAGGAGAGGAGAGAGAGAAATTGAGATGTGAGAGAATCAGTGTCATTATCAATGTGTATATTAAAGTCGCCAGTAATGATGAACTCGTGAGGTGTAGTAGCAGCCAGAGACAGGAAGGAAGAAAACTCATCAAGGAAGACAGAGAAAGACTTAGAGAAAGGTGAAGACTGAGGAGGACGATAGATATTGAAAAAAGACAGTTTGCTATGAGGTAATTTGAGAGTAATAGAGCCGTGTTCGAAGGAAGAGAACTGTGAGTGAGCAGTAGGTAACTGTGTGAAAGGTTCTCGGATAAGGAAGCCAGTGCCTTGGGATACCTCGTCACGGCTGGATGGGATACTTTTTCACGGGATATATTGTAAAAAAGACATTTTTTGATCAAACCGTATGAATAGCAGCTGGCCCGACAGTTTGTGTTCAGTTTCTCGTCAGGTGTCGTAGTTTGAAGACGTATTGCAGTGTTAAGCAGAGACGGCCGTTTGGCCGGTGTTGGTAGCAGTTGGCAGTGTTGTCGGTAATTCAACATTGTTGAGCAAAGTCGGCCATCTTGGCCAGTCGTCCTTGATAGTTAACAGTCGTACCGGTCGGCCATGTTGGACCGGCCCGGAGTTTAGTGAACTGTGACGCTATACTGTTTTGTCGTTAACTTCTTCGTCGTTGACTTCGATGGTGAATACTTGACGTCGCTATACCTGCTTTGCTGTTCAACATTGCTGCCAGTTATTCGAAGTGACGTGTCGATTTATTGGCCCGATTATTTAATCTTTACTGTTTTGGCTGTATATGTCAAATTTGTTCGGGTGGTTTGGCTTGGTTGACACCTTAACTTAGTATTTCCCTGTAGCTGCATAGCGCCTACCAGCTTACCGCTGGAGGACCTAGGGGACGGCAAGGAACTCCGGATCTACTTCCGGCATTGTCCCCAGCAGATCGTAGTCAGATAAAATCGCAGCATGGCTGACGACCATCAGTATTATCTTCGTCAACGTACACTTCCGGTTTCTACCATAGTTCCAGGCCCTTCCTCAGTTTTCAATCTAGATCCAGCTACAACATTAGCACCCACCAGTACTAGTCGGCTTACTTCAGTTTCTACTTTGTACGTTTATGTTTTAACAACAACAAAAACATGACATTAAAATGCACAAAAACATTGAAAATTTAACAAAAACATTTAAAAACATGTTTTTCAACTTTTATAAAAGAACATAAAGGACGTCCTTTACATCTATGGAATAAAGTAACATTGCGCCCACAGTTTCGGAGTCCGTCGGTTTAGCCTGTGATATGGAGCTGGCTGTACCTAGACCTACCTGGAGCCCTAGACTGGACCAGCGAGCGTATTGACTAATCCCAGAGATTCATTCCGCGTCATCTACGACAGCTGCTGCTAATACGACGACATTGCAGTTGCTGCGCCAATCGCCATGGAAACCATGATGGAAACTACAGTAGACTATGCAGTGCCTCCGGCAACGAACGCGGAACGGCTTGCAGGCACGATAACGCATGCATAGGTAACATTAGCGTAGGATACGTATTATTGCTGCCGCTATCGACTATTTCACTAGTCTACTAGTCGTCGAATATTTGATCGACTAGTCGACCTAATTATCGCGACGGACAACATTACCTGAAGTTCGCCGCCAGCATGCAAAAAGCCATAATTTGCAATTTCGAACATCAAGTCGTCTTCTTATAGAGTTCTTATCGCAATGTTATGGTTTCAACTTTAGCCAAGCTTTAATACGAACCACGTCTCTATGGCATAAAAAAGAAATGACGAAACCGAATTTAGTTTTACATTAATATATCTAGTGTTACTATTTAAAAAAGTCGAAATATCCACTTAATCAGCGTAGCCTATTGTCAATTCGTCACGTTATTGTAGACAGTGGTGCTGCTACTGTCGATTATTTGCTAGTCGATCGACTATTTTTCAAATTTCGACTAGTCCACGGCAAGTGGCGTTCGAACTTCGAATATACGACGCGTACGCTAAAAATGCGTTAAAATACGTGCCGTATTTTTCAAACAAATACAAGAAGTTACGTATAATGTGTAGGTCTATCCTCTAACGTTGATTACAAGTAGGGCCTAACAAGTTTCGTTTAGCGCACGTGCAGCCGAAAATTCGCGGAAAAATGACTATAAATATCCTAGTCGTTTCCAAAACTGTCCGATTGCTTGATCCACGCGTAAAACACATAACTAAGTCTATGCTTCGGTTTTTATGCGCTACGCAAAAATTATTGTTCTGGGACCGATAGCATTTTGTCCTTATTCCACGGAGTCCATATTATTGGACTGGGCTCTCGATTGTCGGCGTCCTGGCGATACACGGATGTAGGCTACAGTATTTGCACAGCGCCGCTCGGCTCTCTAATAACAGGCCTACCACGCTAACAGAACACAGCAGAGCAGATAGGAACAGTCATTCAGTCAATAGGCCTGTACGTCTATAGTAAATCCTGCACCATTCATCAGTGACATTAATCGTTCGCTGAATGACATCTAATCTAAAACGCTAACGCTAGCTGCAATATTTATTCGTTGTCTGGGCGGTCATCATGATTGCGTCTGGGTTGCAGGTTTGCAGCGACTGGTAGCACCGGGCACGGATGCAAGGCAATGTTTCCGCCAACGCTGTTAGTGATGATGACGATGAATAACTGACGAAGTTCAAGTACGCGCGCTCTCACGAAAAAAAACAGTTACGAACGTGCATGATGCTGACAAACAGTTCCGTTTTTTTTTCAATCGCACAGCGGCAGACCACATGATCGCTGATGACAACTAGAAATTTGTAATCTAATCAAGCTTTCTGGAATCATGTGATGTCATCTCTCACGTGACAATGACCAGAAGTTAGGCGCTATATACCACGTAATAAAATATTAAAACTTACCAGTTTACACTACTGTGTAAGGGCGACCAAGTCACACATCCAAAACAGCAAACCAGCAGAAATCATTTTACTAGGAGACAGAGAGATAGAACGACGAACTGGCTGCCCTTACAAACCCATGTGACGTGACCCCATTTAACCTTTTGCACTTTCGTATTATCCCGTGAGTCAATAAATGTGTGAAATTAAAATTTTGCACTGTACCTTGTATTGAGTCGGCCGCCGGCTCAGCAGGAATGAAGTCCTTTTGTCCTAACTCCTAATAATTTCCATACGACTTAACGTTACATCACAGGCGCGTGGTTGCGCAGAAATATTAATAAGTTACGCCTATTGTAAATTTGTAATACACCAGTACCCAATAGGCCTCTACATTAAGGCTAAAGGCTTTCACCAACAATACTTATCGAATGACGCGTTCCTCTTTTTTCAAGTTAAGTAAGCATTGAACACAGTGTCGGCAAGAAACATTGTGGATCGATTTCATTCTTTATCTTGAAATGTTCGTTCGTTTTTTTGCTGTTGATAAGATAAAGGTTAAATTTAAGTGATTCATGACATGCGAGGTGTGGATAAACTGACGAAGTCATGACTTCTGCAATACGCATGAATGAATGACCTACAGCCCATGGTGATTAAGGTACCGTACACCTAGCCGACATGCCCGTATAAACCTATAACCAGTCTTCCAAAAGAGGTTCAGCTTTTTCCAATTTAACTCTTTTTACCTACCGACCAGCGGTACATTTAATCACCTGGAAAATATTTGTATCGCATTTGCATTGACTACGTTTAATAGCTCACGAGATAATGCGGGAGTGGAAAAGGTTAAATGGGGTCACGTCACATGGGTTTGTAAGGGCAGCCAGTTCGTCGTTCTATCACTCTGTAAAACGAATTCTGCTGTTTTGGATGTGTGACTTGGTCGCCTTTACACAGTAGTGTAAACTTATATGTTTTTTATATTGATTATTTGCTTGTTTTATTAGAAAATTTAACCATAAGTTAAAAGCAATAATGTGACCCAACCCAATCACGAGTCCATTCCTGTTTCTGGCAAATGGCAAAATGTACGGAGTGGCTGAAATGAGAAGTCAACGCCGAAGACTGTCGCCATCGTCGTAGCGGTTTTCTGCTAGCGGTCATATTACTTAATAGACCAAATTAAGCGTTCTGAAAATGTTCGTTTTCAAACCAAATGTTCTTAGGCGCGCGTTTTAGCCATGACCTGGGCGTCCGTCTGTCCGTCACACCTTTGAGCCCTATCAAAACGGTGCAAACTAGAATAACAAAATCTTCACCGTGGGCTGCCCCAAGGACTCTAGTTTTTAGTGACAAAATTTTGTGTCCTTGGCTGAAGGGGTTCCCCTCGAAGGAGGGCGTCAGAGGCACCCTCACCAAAAAAATCGTTATTTTGCCGCCATTGGCTCGTATAGTGTGAAAACGGTTGCAGATAGGTACAGACTTGCTGCATATCATAACTACTGGTATCAGGCTTTTAGATTTATCAACGTCGACTTGAACCACCTTGAACTCCCAGAATAAAGGGTTTTGGTGAGTTTTTCGCGATTTTGGGCTGCAACACACATTTTAAGAGTGAATTGCGCCGAAACGGCTGGAGGTAGACCAAGACAACTTGCAAATAAAATTTTCAGCATTAAACGTAGATTTTAGCGGTCCAAACACCGATCCTCTAGGTTCAAAAAGGCCTGCGCACGAGGGCACCCCCTTCCTTCCTCCAAAATGGTTATTTTATCGCTATTGTCTTCTGTAGCGTGGAAACGGTTGCACATAGGTACAAACATTCTGCCTATCATAACAGTCACTAGTGACGAGCTTCTTATTGGTGTCAACATCGATGACCTTGAACAACCAAAATACAGTTCACAGTGTTTTTTGCGATTTTCAGTTGCGCTGCACACTTTAAGAGTAAACTGTAACGAAATAGGTGGAGACAGACCACTAAGACCAGAGCAATCGGCGAAAAGGAACTGCTATAAGCTGTTGCACGTCTCATGAGCTTTGCTCAAATTACTTGTGTTAAGTTTTTTCTTGCATTTATATTTCACAAGGTAGTGTAGCGACGCAGATAAAATGTAATGGGCTATTCAATAACCACTTTATTGCTGATTGTCCAAGAAATACATCAGAGAAAAAATTTTAACAATCCGTTAACATATGGCAAAAAAAGACAATAAAAAGCAGCACAATTTCTTTTTGACTCACAGTGTATTATTGACACATACTCGAAGTAAACTGGATAACATAAAACACAATCGTTCAGAAATACGTCATGCGAATAACAAGGGGAATTACAGGACTGATTCATGACGTAAAATATTGCTCATGGTTAAGATCAGGGCTTGGAAATGGTTTGCAAAACATAGGTTTTTGAGTTTTCAAAAAAACCTTTAAAACACAAGTGAAAATTTTAAGTTTTTAAAGATTTCATTATTGATCATGCAATTTAAATCACAGATCATATTTGATTTAATGTTGTAATCGTAATTTTTAAATTTTGCTCTAATTTACAGAAAACGATGAAAAGGGAGATCCGTGTATAAGATTATCTTCCTGGGGTGTAATTTTGCGTCCAGTTTTATCTGCATACTAAACCCAAAAAACCAAAATATCTAAAACAGTAAAACTTCTCCGAAAAAAAATAGTTATTCCAGCCCTGTTAAAAATTAACACAGCAGCAGAAAGAGCAAGACATACAACAGTGATATGCAGCATAACATCACATAAAAAGCAGTGAGTATTAAATAAGAATTTGGAACTGGGACTACTTACATGCAAATCTATCAGCTGAAACTATTCGACCATTGAAATAACACAGATACAAGCAATACTAATAGCAGAAATCTTTCTTACATCCATTGAATTCTGAATACACACATAGCTTTAAAAATAAAGTAATAATTTCCCAAGCACCAGGCAGGCCATCGTAAAATCACAGGATGTCTGCATTAGCAAACAATCAATAAAAACTAACTCGACCAAAGTTAACAATGTCACCGATCGCAATCATTGTTCTGAATCAACAAATCACATCAACTAATTACAACCTGATGCACAGAATACGGTCCACAACAACTCGTGTTCATGGCAAAAACTGAAATAAACTTAAACAAAATATTATACAAACAGAAAATAACAATCACAGTACTGTTCAAGTCGATCCAGCGATAACACATTTCTCCAACTCACAAAGTGATTAATTAGTAACCGTTAAAGTTAATTAAGAAAATGATTAAAGTTTATTATTAAGAAAAAGTTTTATGATGATCAGACTGCATATGTCTAGCACTAAGTCTGCAGTGGTATAACGAATTTATAACTCCACGAGTGAAGTGAGCAAACAGACAAACGACCGTGTAAACTACATGATGGAGCATTGACGACTGTAGAATAACAGTGTCTAATAAGAGTGTATAAGTTCGTTCAACACTCACTGACCCCAAGTTTTAACATGCACGTATACCAATGTGTGACACGTGTGCTACAGCAACAGCTCATCCTTTCATACAACTTTGAGCTGGTAAGAATTAAACCAAATTAAGCCAGCAGACAACCAAAGCTCACTGGATGAAATTGGCCACCTCCGTTAACAGCCAGTGTCTTTAACAGCAATCCTGGTCAGTTAATTAATGGTATCAGAACTGCCAAAAAGCACCAGAAATGTTTCTGTGAGACGACAGCATGTTACGCAAAACAACTTCAGTCTGAATACAGAAGTTGTACACTGCAACAGCTTCTAAACTAATAGCATGATAAACGCTGCAGCTGATTACTCTGCCAAAAACCTGACACTCTTCTATTTTTTCCTATAGTGGTTCTCAGACCTCCCACTGTATGAAATTTTTCACCAGAAAACCAAAAACCCTCAAAATTCCACGACATTTATTTTCTAACATATTGTCGAGTAGTGCACAAAAAATTAAAATGAAGTGCTAACAACTTATAAAACTGACGTTCCTTTTACTATAGACAATAGAGAGCTTTAGTGTTCACAAGGCCACAGTTGCCACTCCCACGGGTATATAACACTTGATCCCTGTGCATCCTGAGAGTGAACAAGGTTAATGTTGTCCTTATTTCTATTGGGTGAATATTTTTTAATTTGCAAGATTATCTGGATTGTCAAGACAGAGCTGCTTATTTCAGAATTATTACGGACAAACTACAAATTTCAGGAATTTCACACAAGTGAAGGCCTGTACATCGGTCAAACACTGATCTTCCAGCACGAGATGCTTTTCTATTAGCACAAGAGCACAAATACAAAAGCCAGCTGTAGGGCGTGTCATTTACACACATTAGCCCAGCGATTACACAGTTATAGTGATATGGCGCTATTAGCATGCATAAATCAGAACTTTCATTTAATCAAAAACAATAAGAACGGCAGCTGTTGTGATGCTAACTCAACATTGGGTTGGATAGGGGCAGTGGCAGAGAAGGCAGGGGGGGCAACTTCTCCCCAAATTTTAGCCTGTCAGAGAACGTTCTTCTTGTCAAAAATTTTCTTCCAAAAATACCAAATTTGGGGTTCTAAAAATCCACCATTTTTGAGAAACTAACGAGCAAAATTGAAATTCTGAGAGTGAGCAATCTGTATCTTTGTCAAAAATCAATAGCCAGGATGGGAAAACATGCTCCAAGAAGTCAATGTGGTAAATGTCCCTAGAAATATGTACAGGCCACAAGATCACAGTTTTCCGTAAGCAACAGCATTTAAAACTGGTCCGTAGAATTTAGAGTTAAGCTGCAGAATTTGTCCATTTCCATGGAACTTCAACATTTTACAAAAATTTGCAGAATTCAGTAATGGCCACTGGCCAGTGATTATTTTTATTTTCCAACCCAAATCCAAGTTTGCAAAGCTTCTGAAAAAACTGCCAATCTTTCTAAATCAACTGACTAAATCAGCAATCAGCAAAACTCCACTACAACACAAAAAAATTCCACCGATCAACTATAATCAACGATTAGGCCTAATGAACACTTGATACACAGAATGACAGACGATTTCATACCGGTAAGTCACATAACCCCAGAAAGTCCTCTACTGACTAAATAAATAAGATGCCACAGAATCCAGAAATCTGCTGTGGTGAGCTGCGGAATTTGGCAAACTGGATGGTGAAATTTGGAAAAATTTGCCTCGGAAAACTGTGGGCCCTAGATATGCACACTGGAGAATGAGATCAGATGAGCTAACAACAACATCAGCTCGTAATGCCAGTCTGTGGCTGTGAATATGTTTCATCATTATCATTCCCAGCAGCGGACTTGACCCGTCTCAGTGAAGACTTACTGAAGCCATTGATAGCAGACAGCAGAGCAGAGCGACCAGTGGCCTGGGACTGCTGAGAACTCATAGCACCACTGCTACCGGCAGTGCTAGTAGCTACCTCATTGCCCTGATCCTCTGAACCAGCCGTCGACTCCTGGTCTGACGTACCGGCTGCACAACCGAACAGAAACACAAACGTAACAAAACGTATAAAGCAACCGCGACACCTGTTTCCTTAGCCTTCAGACAGACACCGGTTTATACTGCAAGACTGCAGATATGGGGCTGTTGCATCACACAGTGTGCCTGCTTATGCTCCAGCTTTCGCCGATAGTCATTGTGCCTATCCAGTATGCACGGAAGAATGGGCAGGCTCAGTTAATTGACCCTGGGTGACTGGGTAACTGATATTGAGATGGTTTACCTGCCTACAGACATTCATCTTCAGTACACCAGTGTAGACGTAAAAAAGCTGTGTATGAAGATTGGGGAAACTAAAAATAGGAACAAACTACGACCAACCAGTTTATGTCTGATTTATGAGCATTGCATCTAACCAAGCCAGATGTACACCAACTTTTTTAATAGCAACAAACACGACAAAAAGTCAACGGCAGTTTTACCAATAACCGACCAAATGCTTGACTTGGTTAAAAGAATCAAACTACGAAGTGACTGCACATGAACATCCATAACATGTAAAGTAAACTGCTGATGTGAAACAGGGACACCCGAATCAAACAACGACAACAGTAAGAGACACTCTCTCACCTGATGGGCTAAATAAAAATGACATGCTACTGCCGACATCTTACTGACTTACTTGCTATCTTACTTACTTACTTACTGAGTCAATCACTCACTCATCAAAACACTGAAACTCTGTCTCGCCTGATGGGCCGAAAAAAGATGTTACACTACTGCTAGTATCTCACTTACTTGCCGTTTCACTTACTTACTTACTCAGCCAATCGCTCACTCACAACTGACACATAGATCAAAACTCTGGGACTCTCTCCAGGGACGTCAAGAGCCACAGCGGGGCCCAGAAAAAAACATTCTTGTGGGGCCAGTCGTGTGAAAATTTTTGAATTTTGCTTTTTAAAATAACGCATTCTGGCGTACTTTATGTTTCTGATGAACGGCTGTGCCCCCAAATGTTGCAGGGGGACCCAAATGTCGCGGGGCCTAAGGAAAACTCCCCCCACCTCTTGACGGGCTTGACTCTGACTCACCTGATGGGCTGAATGGAGATGACACACTGCTGCTGGTGTCAGACTGTTTAACCTCCTCGCTGTGGACAGTCAACTGATTGTCACCATCACTAGGCACTGTCAGCGACAGGGATGATACGCCGTTCGTCGGAGGACTGTCTGGATTGCTTGCTTGACTCATTGACCTCTGCGATCAATATACAGCAAATCAGATTAACCAGTTATATACAAAGTGCATCACACATATCAAGGGCAAAATGGCAAAACATCAATTCTACAGTCATCCATGGCAAATAACGTCCTGACTACAAAGTTCTACAACGTTCTTTAAAATGCTACTTAAATGTTTATTTAATTACATAATGTAATACAGCATCTGGGTGTTTTTATGAACAAGCTTTACAAGTACATTAAAAACACCATAAAACGCATTATGCAGTGCACTTCAGCTGGAAAAGGTTAATGCAGCTTAGTACACAATATACAAATATATTCCATTTTTGTTTACTAAACCCATTTTCTCAAGTAATCCAAATTAGGCTGATCACCAAAAGTAAGCTTTTTGAAATTGTACAGTCAGCTGCCACTTACGAAGGCTAATAAGCAATGACACAAAAACAATTATTAACAGGAAGGCACTCGTAAGAGTGCATATCTCCGCCAAGTAAAGTGATGTAAACACAAGAAAAGGGGAGGCAGAAAGAAGAGCTGCTTCGGTGAGGGGAGGGAGGTTAATGTAATAGCCAGCGTTGGTGCAATGACGTCATTGCTATTAATACTTATCATGTACACAGACACACAGACACACACACGGAACGACGGACACATATAACGACGAACACGCACACAATGGACAGAACGACCAATCTCATAATCTCCTCCAATGTTCACTTCGTTCACACTTGGTGGAGATAAAAATGCTGCAGAGATCAGACTTGTGACACTGGCACCAGAATCTGATGTGCAGACAGCTGCTTCATCATAAGAAAAATATGCTAATAAAGCTATGCAAAAGAATGCAAAATTCATAATAGCTGATTCATGAAACAATTTCTAAACCACCCTCAATAACACTTATCACCTAGATACTTAGACACAAATCAACACACAACAATAAGTATTGGGTATAAAATAAATATACTCAAACTACTAATACTTTCAGTAATATTATAAGCACAATGAACCAGCCAGTTAAGTTGAAAATTCATGCTATATTTGTGGCTAATGATTTGCTAAAAGGTGTTGATGAGTTAGCACTGAGTTTAAAACAGCTCACATAAGATCATGTTTGAGACATAAGTAAATAACAACATGTTAATAATGATAATGATCTCACTATTTTCTGCAGTCTTCGTCTCCTTTTCTCTTCATCCGACATGAGGAAAGCCTGGGCTCTTGCCAACCGTCGATACTGATGAATCTGTTTACATATACAAACAGACAGAGAAAACTAGGGAGTGGGATGGTCTAGTGCTAAAGTTTTCAACTTCAACACAAGAGGTCCACTTTGAGCATCATATAGTACTACCAATACATGTTCCACCATGTTGACGTTCTAATACTGATCACAAATAAACAGACTGCATGTTTATATTAATTCAAAATATGAAAACAGGTACTGACCTCAAAATGGATCATATGATGATAACAGAAAAGTAGCAAAGATGCAATAGTTACTAACGATGTCCTGTTCACTGCGAAGTCGCTGCTCAAAGTATGACTGTGCCCCTCTGAAAGTCTCTCTCAACTTCGCTGGAATTTTTAAATTCGGATTTCCCGGAAAGTTTGGAGGCAGAGAAACTCCGCTGAAAAACCTGGATTCAGTGTGCACAAAACATCTATAGAAGCCAATAAACTGAAACAGACAGACAGTGCTAAATGTGTTAGCCAGTGACATTTTTGTAATATGTAATTACACAACAACAGCAGCACTATTTGTAAATTAAAAGCTGTACGCCTTTAAAATAACAATTGATAACGATTGCAACAATAGCAACAACAGCCATGGTTGCATACAACCTTCACAATTACAATCATCATACTCCACATTTAACAAACTGTTTTAATATCACTTACCTTCACACTTTGTAATAAAGTGACTTGCTTCTTACTTTCTTACTTACTTTAATAACATACTTCAGTATGAAAAAGGCGAGCAGTTTCTATGGTCTACCACAAAATATAAATAAGCCTAAAAACAATCCTGCTTGCATTAAAAGTATCTGCACTCATATACCCTTTCGTCAAAGTGCTCCACTTTTTCAGACTTACAGCAAAATCAATTCCTGGGAAATAGACTTTTTGAACAACTGAGACAGTACAAGTGACCTTGTTTTGAATTTTGAAGACTTCACATGAGGTGAACTATCAGAATCCAGCATTTTTGCTCCAATACTGTATTGAATGTGTATTCACATTCTTAATCAGATGAAACTCACTAGCAATATTAAGCCAAAGAAATTTGTTTTCAATTGTGCTTCATGGTGAACAGCTTAAACCCATATACACCGTGTCTCAAAAAAACAGTCAAAACTGATTTTGGCATAACTTTGTCAAATTTCCACCAACATTGATAATTTTTGGCATAAAGATGGCCAAGACGATATTATTATGTACAGTGCACTCACTTACCACCTCACCTAATTTATGTCAACGCACTACCATGTGAAACACAGATGCTCCAAAATGTTACATTATGCAGCGATTATTTGTATCAGATGGCTCACTGCTGCATCATCAATTCGACAGCTAGGGTGCGACGTGGTTTAATAATTTTGAAGTATTAAATATTTTATGCTGAAAACAACAGACAACAAAATAGCTGGCTGATGAGCTTAAAACACATCTAATTGATGAGTGAATGCATTCGATCAGTCGATCGTTGATTCTGCTATCAGCGATGGTACCGGCCTGCTATTCCAAAGGTCCGCTATTCCGAAAGTCCATTATGCAGATACGCGCCACATACTAATGTTTGAGTTGAAGTTAGGGTTAAGGCTAGGGCTAGGGTTAGGGTTAGGATTAGGGTTAGGTTCAGCCTTAGGGTTAAGCTTAGGGTTAGTAGAAATAGTAGACTTTCAGAATAGCGGACCTTCGAAAAAGCGGACCCGAATCATCAGCGATTGGTGTCTTTGTATGTGGAGCACACTTTGGCATAAATTCTAATTTGCAAGTTGTTATACAAACTTATAATTCTGTTGAATAATTCACATTCTAGTGAATTTTGTGCCTAATTAACTCGCTACAGTGTTTACTTGAGACAACAACTCAGCACTATGCAACAACTTAGCGCATCTATGTTTCACATGGTAGTGCACTGACATAAATTAGATGAGGTGGAAAATAAGTGCACCTTACATAATTTCGTCATTTTAACCACCAACATGCCGAAAATTATTAAAGTTAGTAAAAATTTGACAGTTATGACAAAAACAATTGCAGAATGTGTGGCTACTCACGGATGTTGCAGGAGATCGCTGATAGAAGGCAGTCCTGACTTGATGGCCGCTGAGCTGAGCGTTAATTCCAATACTGCTCCTACAACAACCCATACCAAACACTCCAGCTAGACACAAAACGTCTGCCTTCTTCAAATATTCACAGTATCATACTACTATTAACTACCTTTGAACAGAGCTGGTCAACAGTTAATATTTTTGATTGTCTTAGTCACACAATTAATAATTAATTATTAACATTCTTCTATTTTGCTGGTCATTGTAGCCCTTTGCAAATAATCTTGGCAGTGTCTAAGCCCGGTATACATCTATAACAGAGAAAACCGAAATCCAGGAAAATAATTTTTGAAATTAAAATTTCTAAAGCATCAATAATTTCAATTGCAATTCATTACTCAACACATTTATCAATGATGCGTTAACTCAGTTGTTAGCACATTAATTAGATGCCTCTACGTTGCAATATATCACCGACAAATTTCTGCCAGACTTATTTCTGGTTAGGCCAGAACCCACTAAAAGCATGGTGAACTACTAGTAATTATGATGGAAACATTTTTTTGATGTAATGCCCCTCATATCACCCATCCAACAGGGGTTTAAGCATTGGAAGACTTTTACTACTTAAAACATGAAACAGACAATTAAACCAACAGCTTCAAAGATCAAAAAGCAAGCTAACAAAGGATGATAAGTGATGTTTTTTCTGATGCTTTGCCACTAAATAAATGAACATAAAAACTAGGGCTGGTATTGATTAAAATTTTTTTAATCGATTAATCACCAAAAATTAATCGCGATTAATTTCGAACAATTTTTCAATTTTGTAGTTAATGTAAAAAACCATGAAAACTGCAAAACGCAAGTGTACTTGTTACTGTTCATAAAAGTTGGAAACGTATAGGCCAACTTGTACACTATGCAGTCAGTTAACACACATTTCAGGCTTTCAGCCAATCACGCAAACAAACAAGTGATGTCACATTTTCGGGCAAAAGAACAGCACGCGTTGTGTTCACAATGTAGCCTGATGAGCTAAACAGGCGTTCACATGGGACAGATGTTGCAGGTACGCAAAGTAGGCCTACTGTTTTTACAAAACTAGCAAGAACAGGAAAACGATGGCTATTCAGTTTCCACCAGTTTAGTGGATTTTCTGTTTTTGGAAGCGGATCACATGTCCAAAATTTAATCGAATTTTAATCGATTAAAAAAAATGAATCGAACAATTTTTTAACGATTAATCGATTAATTAATCGTTACTTTTTGCAGCCCTAATAAAAACCATCAAAATTATAAAAAACCGCAGCTATTTTTTCCACTGTATGTAACTAGCAGCTACATGCATAATACAAATACAGAACGCGTACAAAGTATTTTCTTTGTATAAAAACAAAACATACTCAGTTCTTGTGGACAAGTATACGAGATGTTATCACAGTGTAGTGTTTCCAGTGGCTTTCCGGTTGATATTTCATAGATAAGATGTCCAAAGCAGTAGACAGTAAGGCTCTCAATTGTCTGTCAACAATCATAGGTCAAGTCAAGTATTAATTTTAAAAAATGACCACATATAAAATGTAACTAACAACACATTATTTTCACAATGCTGCGAATGATTAAACAATGCAGCAAAAACGTTTAAAAATTATAAGTAACAAAAAGTTATTGCCATAGTTTCTGGGAAGGATCACGATGAGCTGATCACTAGTGTGCTGCAATTATTTACCAAAAGATTACAAATGAGAAATTTAGCTAATAATGCACAACTGTCAATGTAGGTTGTGTGACAGCTTACATGTAGTTTGTGAAGCTGTGAGTAGACACGTCGATGCAGTGTTGGAAGACCGAGCAAAGAGTTCTCCAAGTCCAAGAGTCGACAACTGTCACCATCGATGATGACGTTGCCCGCATGAATGTGCACTGTCAGTCACCACAATCAATCAACAGACCAAAGCATGGCTGAAGTTGATGCGTAATGTGTTATTGTTTGTAGGACTATACAGGGTGGGCCAAAACAACGTGGCACTTTTTCCATATCTTCACCAATTATTGACCAATTTTCACAATTCTTTCACTGGCACACTCTGCAGAAATTTGCAATAACACAATTATTACATATCCCACCACACTGTGAACGCGTCTTTACACTACCTTGTGAAATATCAATGAAATATGCATACATAATGATAGTAACAAACAAACATTTAGGTAAAATTGAAAACAAAACACTTCAGACCAACATTGCAGTGAATGATCTGTATGACACTAGACTGTATGGGTCTAACACAGGCTAGTGTCATACAGATCATTCATCGCAATGTTGATCTGAAGTGTTTTTCCATTTACCTAAATTTATGTTTTATCACTGTTTTTGCTTACATTTATATTTCACAAAGTAGTGTAGAAACACATTTACTTTGTGGATAGATATATAATAATCATATTATTGCAAACTGTCTGCAGAGCGTGCCAGTGGAAAAATTTTGAAAATTGGTCAATAATTGGTGAAGATATTGACAAAAGCAAAGTGCCACATTTTTTATGGCCCACAGTGTATAACACAAGTTCTTGCACACTCGTGGTTGTCACGATGCCTAGACATCAAAATATTTCTCTGTCCCAAGCTGTATCTCCACCTTGATCTGCATGGTCAGTGATGGCGATACATTATTTGTAACAGAGCATTTACTGTTTTCATTATAAGTATTTTGTTCACATGCTTTTCTGTTTTTTTGGAATACATTTTCCTGCTGACTGTCGTTTTGCTGTTGTATAAGTTGACTAGAATATAGCAAGTATCTGCACTGCAGTAATTATTATTATTATTGTCAGTTATTAAAGCACGTCTTTAGTACAAATATGCACATTTAACGTCAATGCTGCAACTTTTAAAACATGTCACTCAAATTAGTTTTTATTTTAATACTATACATTTCTATCAATCTATCGATCAAAAAGTTTCATGACAAATGAGTACACAACCACCATACAATGTACTTCAGCCATTTAACAAACAAAAGTCAAAAATCAATAATCTCAAAGCCGACCGTATGGAAAGCCTTTGTCGTGAAGAAATCGGAGCGTCTCCAGCAGTTGTCGGCCAAACAAGCGCACACTGTTCACGGGCATTATGTTGAAAGACTTGGGTCGAGCGTACTTCTTCACAAAGTGCAGCGTCGGCTTTGCCTGTCACATCAATCGCTCAAATCAATCTGCCCCGTGGCCCAGAGTTCTCCTCACGCACTACTATAAGGAAGATCAAAGAACTGTGTCTCAAGGGTCTCATCCAAAGAACAAAGTACGCACATGCACAGCTACCAAAATAGAGTCAGTCAACCGGCAAGTAAGTCTGATACAAATTCAAAAGTAAAAGCAATCAGAGATCTCAAACTTCTGTAAAAATAGTGCTGCCACCTGGCAAACAGAACTAAATCTCAGTTAATGCCTTTTCTTCTAATGGTAAACAATCATAAATAACCCAAAATCAACCAAAAAATCTGTATCCTTACCAAAATCTAATCTTCGCATTCTAGGGTCATTTTTCATTCAAACAAAAAAAACGTGAAACATAATCGAATGAGGTAATCGAGGAATAAGACTGTCAATTTAGACAGCAGTCTAAAATAAAACTGAGTAGCAGTGTACACCACCCAATGCTCCCTGGCTACTCACGACTGAGGCATGCCTATAATATTTCATAAATGTACTCACACTGTTTAATGCAAATGAAAAACAAAAGAGTATACTAACATTGCAGATAATGTCACGAATGGTTCCGTGCTCATAGTACTTGCGTATGACAACAGTACACGTACTGTTGCATGTCGCAAACAGCATCGGCTCAAGCCCAGGATGCTAAATTAAAAACAGATAACACGAATTGTATGTAGACAGTAGAAATTACCAAAAGCTGACTTCTGAAAGCAAATTAAATCAACAAAAATACTACTAAATGAAGACTATTTTCATGACAAACATGAGATAAGTGTAATGATGTAAGGCTTTAACTAACCACTTAAGTTCTCAGACACCAAATTGAATTAAATTTCAAAAATATCAAATTTAATCAAAATTTGCAAACACAGAAGCAAACAACAGAAGATGACCTGTAATGATGCAAAAGCCTACATCAACTGGTCAATCATTTTCATCAAATTGATTAAAATTTTTTTTTAAAATTATAACAAGACAGCAAACAGCAACAAAAGAAAGACAACCTGTAATGATGTGAGGACTTTCATTGACTGTTCGAGTTCTCGATCGTCAAAGCACCGTTCGTCACCAGACATGCACTGAAACACCATCAGACAATGACTTATGACCATCACTTAGTGATTTTCAGCCAGGATTCCTACCGGTTTTCTGTAGCAAAATTGCCTGACTTTTCCGGTCATGGAATGACAATTTCTCTGATTATCGAAACAATAACTCTATCGCACAAGCGTCATAAATGATATTAAGTAATAAAACGGTATTAATAGAGCAATATGTAAACAACAGAGGCCCTGGTCAGGGGTCAGAGGGCAAAGCCCCCCTGAAGCTAAAACATGTCTAGCTTTTGGACGTTCAATGGAAGCCACAAATTTGCCTGCTTTTTAATATTTGAAGATGCAAAAAATCACAGTTATCTGAAGTCTGCATTATCCAAGATCATTTTCCCTGACTTTTCCCTGACTTTTCAAAAATAATATTTCTCCCTGACATTTCCCTGATAACACAAACTCCCTGACATTTTCCAGTTTTCCACGACCTGTAGGAACCCTGTTCAGTATGCAACAACATGCTGCCATCCTTTCTTCACTAATTTTCTGCTTCTGACGACATGCATTTATGGGTTTCCAGCCACATTACAAATACTGGCATCTCTTCGTAGTAACCCCAACCCTGCCACGTTAGCACGAATGTAAAAACAGCCAAATGTAACACTTAAAATGCATATCATCCATAATTCTCCCACAAAACTGTTCAGTTATTAGGCGTCTTCATCACAATCTGCTCTGACAGCTGCCACTGAAACCTTTCAAACACATCAAAACCGAACAAGATAAATAAGAATATGTAACAAGTGCTTCACAGGCCACAAATTAAATAAATCTGTTGTTGTTGTTGTTTTCTCCTGGCGCTTGATCAAGGATTATTCGCGGCCAGCCTCGGTGAGGTCAGCATCCCTCAGGTTACTGAGTGCTACTTCAAGTTCATTGTGATGGGATCATCCTCATCAAAATGGTGGCTGCGTGCATCTTCCAATACCAGACATTCAGTCATTAGGTGTACCAGCGTCTCCTCTGCCTGACCACATCGCTGACATGTGGCCGGTTCAGGCTGGTCTTGGTTTCTCGTTATTCTGTTGTGGTACCATACCAAATCAGGAGTATGTCCTCCAGTACGGAGGTGTGAAAGCAGAGTCCTTCGTGAAGGTGTAAAGTCCTTTTCTTGATCTCTGTTCACATATGTGGCATGAGGTACTGCTGGCTTGGCCATCCTACTCCATTTGCGGGCACAGTGATGTCGGATAACTGTTTTAGCAGTGCTATAGTCCACTGGTGCTGCTGACTGTGGTAATGTGGAGGCATCCTTCGCAGTACTATCAGCCCGCATGTTTCCCTCTATCCCGCAGTGACCAGGGATCCACTGAAACGTCATTTGTGTGTTACCACCTGCTGTTATTTGCTCGACGAGTGAAAGTACGTGGTGCACAACTTCTTCCTTTCTGGTGGCCTTTGCAAGCTTATGGATAGCAGATCTAAAGTCAGTATACAGACTGATGTGAGCCTCCTAGAGGCCTTTCCTGGAGTTCAACAAATTTCTGTAATGCGACAGTCTACTAGCTAAATAATTAATTAATTCACTTATTTATTCAATGGCAGGTTCAAAGCCCATGAGTAAAAACACAGTCTAAATATGATGTAAAACAACAAACACACAGATTAGTAATAAACACAGCAGCAACGATTAAACATAGGTGACTAAAATAAAAGTACAGCTGGCACAACAGCAGCATGAATAATTCAGTTGTTACAAGTTTAAAATGATTGCCAAAATAAAAAAAATCATTCATGTCTAATTACGGAAAAGATGACACATCATTAAATGCAAAAAGACTATGTGCTGTGGTTCTTGCAACAAATAAACTGTTGAAGTTATGCAACATATAAATAAATCGCAGAAACAGTAAATCGTATTTCATACCCATGTCAGCAGATATTTCTCTTTGGGTCGACTTGTGTCCACAGCCGAAAGAAAACATTTTCTCAATCTCCAACCTGCAAACAATTGCAGTCCATGAAAATTAATGCTAAAATTTAAAACCCGAAGTCAAAACCTGATACTGAAATGCCATTCGACCATGAAAAACTACGTGAGATTAATACACAGGAACAGTAGAAAATCATTGCAAAAAACAGCAAAAAAACACGGCAAACTTTTGCAAAAATGGCAAAAATCATGGCATCAAATTACAGGCACAAAAACAATTATAAAGTCTATAAAACTCAACACCTAGCATTGACAACCATCACCACATGTAGTGCAAAGTCTTCATTTGTAAAATTTTATCACTGCGAAGCATTAAAATACAAATTTCTACAATGATGTCATGACCACATATTGAGCCAGTAAGTAACAAAGCATCCGAACTTTAGTAGCAGTAGTAAAAGTGAATATTTTTGTGACCAAATCACACCATTTATGTTGATTTGGCAAAATCATGGCATTTGCCAAAAATCACGGTTTCTGACATTTCCGTGATTTTCTACTCTCCCTATTAATACATCATGAAAATGTGCCAAGTAATAACATTCTGCGGATCAGCTGACAAAAACCATATATCGCATATGACAGTAATATGCTTAATTGTTCATTAATCAGAAAAAACTAACCTACTGATATGCCAGTGTTAGTGCAGGCCTGGTTTTTTGTTTAAGTGACCCATTTTACTGGATTAGACTGGGTTAGACTGAAACCCCAGTTTACTACTGGAAAGGGTCATTAAAAATCTTATCACAACAGGACAGGTTGCCCTTCTAGTCAACTGACCAACAATATCAAAGCACCAGAGAATGGCGAGTTAATATAAACAATAACTGATGAAATCTAAGTGTTTCTAGCTATTAGAATGTGCCGCAGGTCAACTGACCAATGTGAGGCAGAAGTGCTGAGGCACGCCAGCGATCTTCTGATCGTAGGAACATGGACACATTCTGCAGTGCCGTCTCTGAAACATTGTCCATCATCCCAACCATAGGTGTATGACCCACAGATATACAATGAAAATGAATGACCGTGCATTATAGAAGTCAAAATAATATTAAAATGAAAACTAATTTAAACAGTATTCTATAAGTTGCAGCATTGGCAAAGAATATGTATATCTCTATCAAACACCTGCTTCAATAACTGACAATAATAGTAATAATTACTGCAAATACTTGCTATACTTTAGCTAAATTTTATTCAACAGTGAAATGATAGCAAAAGAAATGTTTATTCCATGAAAAAAACCAGAGCAGGTAAATAGAATGCTAGAAATAAAACCAGTAAATGCACTATATCATCACTCACCATGCAAATCAAGGTTGAAATACAGCTTTGGACAGACAAATACTTTGACGTCTAGGCATCGTGATACCCACGGGTGTGCAAGAACTTGTGTTATATAGTCCTACAAACAGCAACACATTACGCATCAACTACAGCCATGCCTTACAGCTAACATATCAGCTGTTACTTTTTATAAATAAAGAGCTAACAAAATTGTATATCTTCGTGTTTTATCAAATATCATGAATACATCAAAATGCCACTTCTCTGCTGCTGACAACAGGCTGTGGGAACAGAACGTCCACAAATAATGGCTCATAAGTACTGTGATGGAATGATTCAACTAAATGAAACTGGCTGCATCAGTCTTCTGGTTGTTGGTTTTAATGGTTCAAAGACCATCAAGATGTGACAAAGCTGAGCCTGATCTAATACCTGCAATAACTATAATAGTCAATAAGAAAAGATATTGAATATCGAAGCTGTTAAACATGGAAGTGATCCCTGTTGTGCAGCTACTCCTACTGGTATTTACTACACAATCTACCACTCATTACCCAACGCCAAAGAAATAAAAATATATGCTGGTCAAAAAGCCATATACAAAAAAATATAAAAAATGACCAATGATGCTGATATTAATACTGTGGAAAATGACATTGACTGCTTCTCAACGCTTCATATATAATGATATTTTTAGTGACATTAAAACTGAATAAATAAGTACCTGTAAACCACGTTGTCGCTGCTCGATAAAATCGCTGTCCATCTTGCCAAACACTTTCTTGGGTGGCAACGAAAAATCGATGCCATAGCCTCTCAGGACAGAATCCAAGGCAGCAAAGTCACTGTAACGCTTTGTAACATGGTGATACTGATCCGGTATGCAGCCACTCTGCACTCGCAGTGAATATTCCTGGCAAAACATTATCACAAATATATACACTATGTAATTTGATATACTACTTAAATGTAAAATCACGAGAAAGACGGTGCACTTACCACATATGTGACATCAAAGAGCATATATAAACAATGCACATGGTCTAAACTGCAAAATGCTCTTCTTCTTCAGAATATGTGCCAACTTCAGTATGTTGAAGACTCCAGCAGATTATCTAAAAAACGCTGTATCTCACGCATCAATGAACATACATGTATTATGTATATCATATTGTATACTGCAATTACACAATTGAAAAACGACTGAATATCATCTCGTAAGACAGAGGATTTATATAGATGTCTTGCACTAGCACACTTCTTTCCCTCTCTTGATGTCTTGCTCCATAATCCATCAGTTGGGTAGCACTTCGCCTAATTGCATTTCGCCTAATCCCATTTGCCTAATTTTTTTTGATAGGCGGACCAACAACAACGACTTGCTTTGTCGTTTTTTGCTTTTTTGACAAGCTTTGTTTTGTCGTTCATCATTTTTTCTGTACCATTTTTTTGGCCGACCGTAAGTAAGCATATGACGGTTCATCTCATTTCGCGTCGTATACTTACTCTAACCCTAACCCTAACCTAGAATACAAAAGAAATTCGGTTGGGGCTCAGCAGTAGACCCAACTGGGGGAGTGATTAGGCGAAATGAGATTAGGCGAAATGCGATTAGGCGAAATGCGATTAGGCAAAATGCTACGACACCAATCCATCACCAGACAGCTTCCCGTTGAATCACGTGAAATTCGTCTGAAACAACAGACTTAACACAATGACAGGATAAAACAAAAAAGTAACTACTGGAACCATTACAGTGAAAACTCAGCGATGTATATTCCATCAGCAATTCACAAACAGCAAAATATTGTAAACTGATCAAAGGCGACGCCCCTTTACAAACTGATTCACATCAGCACAATATAGTTGCGACAAATTACCGTGTGATCTTTCAGGTTGTAAGCACTTTCAATTGTACACGTCAACGCCACTGAATCATCTATTGTACAATCTTTAGATGCCCTAAAAATTGACATTTTACGCACAATTGTTTTATGTTTACACACGACACTTAAAAAGTAAACAAACCCTAAGATACAACGATCAGTAAGTAATCACAAGAAATATTAGATTGTGACCACTGTACCGGTAGCATTTTTACATTTCATACATACAATTAGCATATTTTGTCAGGCCTTCGTATCTGAGCATGCAGTGTCGAGCACCACCTTTTGCGACCTTGGCCTTGGCAACAGTGGTGCGCTTTGTTGGAGCTTGTTTATATATCTGTCACGCTAACTATATAAATGGTGACACTTTCAGTAGAATGTCTGAATTACACGATAACTTGAAGAAGCTAATGCCACCTGATTTCAGATACAAAATAAAAGACATTGAAAGTAGTAACAATTCTTCAAGGCTACGATTCGTCTCGAGTGTGCTTCCGCAGAAGTATGTGATAAGTGGATGACAGATTTCAGTCCACTGAATTTGTGCACATGGCGTGTACGCGATACATGTCCACAAGGTGATATGCTTATATGCTTTTATATGTACACATGGAAATTCTTTGGTCCTGTCTCTACTGTTATAACCAAACAGATGCTGTGTGAGGACACTCTTTGTCTTTATTTGATAATTTAATTTTTTATTACTGTTATTATTTTCTCATGTATTTTTGTGTCTTGCTCATTATTCGCGGTGAATAAATGTGTAATAATGTGTACATGCTTCCATTAGCAGTGCTAATTGTGTCCCGTGTGTGCGCACATGTGGTCTTGCAGATACCTTTACAGTCTATGTTGATACTTCATCAGTTTTTAAGGCTATCGGCCTGTGCATTTAGTCATTTGCCGTTATTTAGTTTTAACTTTCTGAGCTAGTCTTTATTGTGGAAGTGTTTGTTTCCAATCACTGTTGTTCTTAGTTTCATCGAGCAATATTATTATTATCTAACTTTTGTATTTGTCTGCTTATTTCAGCCATTTGATGCATTTGTTACGTCTGTGCTGAAGTCTTGCAATACTGCTAACATTTGTTGTTCTCAGTGGCGTCATTTCACTAAATTCTTGGGGGGTCCACTCT
>Ga0056128_1002043_pt1 | contig 23519 bp, 13 predicted proteins | sample WorMetLIZISLAND2_FD_71113 | JGI IMG/M metagenome (GOLD analysis project Ga0056128, IMG submission 71113) | Marine gutless worms symbiont microbial communities from Max Planck institute for Marine Microbiology, Germany - Olavius geniculatus... ... | reverse complement strand
CAGTTATGAACAGATACATAAAAACACAGGTTTCAGCTGTAAGGCGTTAAAACAGCACAGAGCAGAAAACGATAGTGGGGTGAAAAATTCACCCCAGGTTAACCTCTAAAGGTTAAAACAAGGTGACAAAGACATCCAGAGTAAACAGTCCATGTAACAAAGTACCGCTTCTGAACGGCATTTTCACTGTTTTGCGTACAGCAACAGTAGCAGCAACAATAGTAGGAAGTCTCGCTATGTAGCAGCAGATATTATGTTCATAAATTGTCCGGCACACTATAGCACGTATAAATCAGCTCTGCTGGGTTTCTTTGCTGATACTCTGCTGCACTATATATCTGCTGGTCTACTACTGAATATTGAATAAAGTCAGCGAAAGGCAGCCACAACACAGCAGCAGCATCACACTGCGCTTTGTGATAGTGCTAAATGTGGCCTACACAGTACCGTACCAAACATTTGCGATGATGTTATCAAATATTAACCAGTTTTTACTACCAAACTTGACAGCAAGTTCTACATGAAAATGATCTTTGAAGATTTTACCAGTCACCATAGCTAAAAGCTTCGCTAGTGTTATTAGCAGGCTTGCTGTGAATATGGATTATGGATATCATATCCATGGATATATCCATGTGCGGATATGAGATTTAGGCCGTGCTGTGGATATATCCATGTATATCATGCTGGCACACCTGCTAATTAAACTGAATACTCATATGTTTTGTGTTTCTATAATATTTTCTTGACTGTCGTTTTTACTCTGCATTTTTCCGTTTATTTACGTTACTGAGTCAAACGAATTATAATCAGTGACATCACGCTATTATTTAATCAGCTCAAATTAATTTATCAATATTATAACAGCAACGAATCTTAATTTTCGGTGCTTTAATACTGTTCGTTAAGCAACAAAAGGTTTTTTTTATTTGGGAGTTTAGTTATAATTTTTATCAAACGTTTTTTCTGCTTACTAACATATTTAATGCTAGTAGGAAGTGCAAGCCAAGAGCGCTTCAAAAGCGTCCACTCCACCCTGTATTTGTAGTCGTACATGAATGCAACCTGCGTCTTGAAAAACAAGAATCACAGCTGTTGCTGGGGTGTGCCGACCGTAGGTTTTCTCTTATATCCGAAGGCCAGCATCCGACTTCAGGTCGCGGAAAGAAAGCAATTTTCCAGAGTGACTACAGTCTTCATTATTCACGCCATGGTGACACTGTTTTAGTGAACGCTAGAATCAACATTGGGCTACGATGAATGACGGCTGCAGGCAGCAATGTTGCAATGTAAACGCTCTTGCACTGCTGTATTTTGCAAAAATTGGGAGCTGCATGTACGCAGGTTAGGCGTCTGTGGATATGGATATATGGTATACACGAAAAATCTGTGGATATGGATATGGATATGGATGGGAAATTTTATATCCACGGCAAGCCTGGTTATTAGTAGACTTAACGATAACATTCAATAATCACGACATGCAGCACGCACGAACTGGACTGAATGTGACCGGAGAGAATGCTGTCAGCAGACATGAGCCGGTACTGCACGCCACGAAGATGAACAATAAATTCGTCACTCATCACGCCATGCAGCAGTCTATGGTTTAAAACGTTCACAAAGTCGAAGTACGAAGAACGTTCGCTGTATGACTGGTAGGCTATTTTACAAAATAGCACAGATAAGCATTTGACGGTGGGTGGGAAATTTATTGGAAATTTTCTGCCACATGTGGCAATAAAATTTTTTTCTTAAAAGTCAGTCAGTGTTTGATAATGTTTGACAAAGTTGCGATAAAAGTTTTATAGCTTAGTTTTTGGACCACTGTTCACATCTGAACGCGACTTAACTTAGGAGTTGAGTTAAATTGAATCGCGTCGGCGTCGTAGATGAAAATTAGCCATCAGTAGTGGACCGCTCACAGACAATTTTGAAGACAAATTCGATTCGATTTTATTCGTACGATATAGACAAACTGAAAGCCAGGAAACAAATGAGTCAAAGTTGTCAGAAAACGCTGTGACCTAACAGTGACGTCAAAAAGGCGTGGACTTGATGGCAGGGCCAGATTAAGCTGGTGGGAGGCCTAGGGCCCCTGATGGGAGACCTGGGCCCAGTGGCGTATTTGGGATTTCAGAAAGGGATTGGCTATCGAATTACAGGGTTTAAAAATGGAGGGGTTTGGTGGGAGACCCCTGTTGGTGGGAGGCCTGGGGCCCGGGGCCCCTCGCCCCCCTAAATCCGGCCCTGCTTGTTGGAACATACTTTGCCCAGTTCCTGGCAAGTTCTTGGCTATGGGCCGTAGCCCCAAAAATTTAAACACATTCTTAGGCTCCACCTCCAGGTCAACACGAGACTCAGACGAAGCCTTTTAAGGAGCGGCGACGATACCGATCGCGGCTCTAGCCTTCTATTAGGCCTACTTAATATTCAATTTCTTCCTCAGGCTACCACCCAGGAACTAAGTTTAGCCATGACCTTCACCTTGGCAAAGCTCAGACAGCTAGGGAAAGTCCAGTGTTTGCGCATCGATGTCAGAAAATTGCTGGATGATCGCAGAAATGACCAAGTTACGTACCTATACCGTCACGGTTCTACGTGTTCTATTTGGCTTAAGCCTAATACTGTACATACGCCTGGGCTGGAACAAGCAAGTACTATGCAGGTTAATACGATTCTAACGCTGTGTATTGGTTGTTCAGATTCATGTTATTCGACGCTATGCGAATGCAGTTGCTGCAGATACAGTGTAAAGTAGGATCGTGCATATCGGTGTAAATTATTGTATCGCAGAATGAGTATTCTGCCAGCGTGAGATGAACCGCTGACCTCAATTTTCATAGCAGCATGTTTCTGTTGCTCTGAGACAGTGATGAAGCCAATATAGCTGCTGTTCACCGACTGCACGGCCTTCGACCTGAGTGCGCCAAGCCTCCTTAATTTCTTTTTTTGCATTCACGATCCATGCTTGTGCAAGTTTGGCCAAACTTAGGCATGCATATGTGGCATTGTGGCTACAAGATATTTGCTAGAGAACAACCTTGTGAGCTTGTGAACAAAAAGTGAGCTAAACAAACATATAATACAAACACTATAATACTACATTAAATTAAACTAATTTGCAATAGAATATTACAGTGTATACGTATTCTGCAACTTTTAACTTCTAGTCTTTTAGTTGTTAAGTATTATTTCTGACAGCCACATCTATCGCTGTAGATCATTATAAACTTTACTCGCAAATTGCAATTCTTAACATATGTTACAAACATTAATTTCCAAATTAAAAAAAAAACATAAAAACATGTTTTTTTCAATTTCATAAAAACATGTAAAACATAGGCCTACATAAAAACATTGAACTACATTTAGCACAATAACATGTTAAAAACAATAACCTACCATTTGTGAAAACTAAAAACCAAAATGTACTGGATGTAATTATGTAACCGTGATTATGGTATAGATCGAAAACAAGACTAAACGCAATTTGCACATGAGAAATGATCACATTTGTAATTTTGTACATTTATGTTTTAATAAGAAAAAACACTACTTTAAACCAAAAAAAAACAGAACAAAAATTTAAAAAACACAAAAAACATGTTTTGTAAACTTTTTTTAAAAACATAAAAATGTTTTGCATCTGTGATTCTTAACGAATTATGACTTTGTTGGGAATAGTCGGACTTTTTGCGTAAAGGTTCGATTTAGCTATTGTCAAAGAACGAAAAAGCAACAGCACGCATAAAAAAACTACCGCAGACCGTATAACTCACTTTCATCAGATAAAAATTCGAATACCAAATGCCACGCATTTCCGGTTTTTTGCATTATTTTTTATATTATTTAGCTGTGCCATTAATATGCTTAATGTTTAAAACGCCAGTAAGTTGCTGAATAAATTCTGTTGTAAATTCTCGGCCATATTTCAGAATGGTGTGACATGTCATCGTGACTTAAAAGAACGTAGGCCTAATTAATTTAATCGGCCGGGCTAACTAACCAGGATGGACAGTCAACTGTTGGTCAGAGGAAACTCGATTAGAACGCGGGCAGTGTTGACGACAGGCAGCAAGTCAATTTCGTGTCTAGTGACAGGTAATGAAGTGTGACGCCGCGTCGTGGTTCGACTGAAGATGTCGTCACTTTGGGGCAGCCGTCCAGTCAGGACTCGTTTGGCAGAGAAAATGTAACATGTGAACACCCTCACGACATGCAATTCACTCGCAAACTTCAAGGCTGACTGTAATCTCACTAATCTATTATTTTCGATCAAGTTTGTGACAAGATCGTTTCCATCTATCGCTATATGCTGTGTTATCATAGCCTATAGTCGTTAATCTTTATGCTTGTTTCTGCGGTTACTCAAAAGATTGCGTAAAGTTTTACGAGTTTTCATTAATTTTGTAATAACTGTGTTTCTTGATATCGTACATAAATTAGCCCTGCCGTAGTCGTTATAAGTCGCTAACTGCGATGCTTGTGAATATACGAGTATTTAACGCTTGTGGTGTTTTAATGAGGTCGGCTGCAGTCGGGATAAACACATCAGACGACTGTCATTGCTCAGCACTGTGCAAATGGTGTACAAGGCTCACTCAAATTTTTTTTTTATTAACCACACTCCAAATTTCTACGCTGTAAAGGCGCGTACAAAGAGACATAATTAACTGAACTGAACCGAATTGACTATACGCTATGTACGTGCTTAAAACGGCGCAACTTTATGTATAATTTTGGCGTTTTACAAGTTTTGACCAGTCGATCGATAGTGCCGCTATCAGCCAGTAAGCTTAATGTTGCTTCTAACTCATTGTGGGCGCAATTTTGATAATTCCCCTCGAAACATATATTCGTCATGTATGTGTATATGTGTTACGTGTTTTTACATATATGGGTTGTTTAGCTTTCATTATATGTCACCTATAGGCTTCCATGCATGCACATTATATATGTAACAAAATGTTGACATATATGTGAAAAAAATGATGTACACATATATTGCTTATGTATGATACATGCATGTAAATATATTTCTAGGCTACATATATAAAATGATTTACTGTCATATATCTCATATATGCCAACATATGTAGAATATATGTGAAAACTTGTTTGTGTCATATATTTTTCACACATAATTATGTTGACATATATTTTGTCAACATATATGTCAACATATTTTTGTAACGTATGTAATGTGCATGCATGTAAGCCTATAGGTGACATATAAAAGCTAAACAACCCATATATATGTGGAAACACAAGACAGATATATGATGAATATATATTTATATATGTCCCATACATGACGCATATATGTAGACACGTCTGTTAGATATTTGTATTATATATTATAATACTATATATATGACGCATATATGTTTCATATGTTAATCATATAATTTTAATATACATGCACACATATATTATTCATGTATGATACATGGTTGTACATATTATATTTCTTCTACATATATGAAATGTTTCACTGTCATATATGCCATAGGCCTATGTGCCAACTTATATAGAATATATGTGAAACTTGTTTGCCTCATATATTTTTTTCACATATATGTTGACATATATGTGACAATACACATATAGGTCAATATATATTTTTTTAACTTATACGTCAACATATATTTTTTTACATATATGACTATAATGTGCATGCATGTGCACCTATAGGTGACATATATGAAAGCTAAACAACTCATATATGTGAAAACACATGACACGTATGTGATGAATATATAAAAAAAACTGCAAGCAATTCATTTAGTGTTGTATAAGCGCTGATGTAAAACGGCAAAAATCAATAAAGTATAAGCACGAAGTAGCTTTGTAACTGTTAAAGTTTTTTTGCTCTGATTGGGATTGCGCCCCATTGTGTTTGTGTATGCGAGCCTTGCCGGGCATACTTTGGGCATGAATTTTGGTTATTTGGAATCAAACTATTATCGTTATACAAACTTATATTTTGATAAATAAATTACATTTCAGTTTATTATAAGCTTAATTAAGTCGTTAGAACGTTTACTGGAGACAACAACACGCTGCGTTGCGCAACAATTTGGACATTTTGGTTTAACACGGTAGTGCGTTAACACAAATTAAGTAAGGTGGACAGCGAGTGTATCTCACATAATTCTATCATCTTGGTTATCTTTATGTCAAAAATATCAAATTCGGTAAAGATTTGACGAAGTTCTTACAAAAACAAGTTTGCTTGTTTTTTTACGGTGTATACATCACATCACAAGACGAACGCCTTAACAGGAGACACGCTGCTCGATAAAACGTTCAGCGTTTTTCTTGGACGAAGTGTTGTTATAGTGTTTTAAGCAATGCCGCACGACAATAACTGATTTATACCGCAAATGCAGCGTATTTTAATAATGTATAAGTTCCGTTTTCATTACGCCGACGACAGTCGGTATACGTGATGCATGACTCACGTCGACTGCCTGGTTACGACAGCTGCTTGCACGAGACTATAATGATCCGAGGTGTGTTTTCCACGTGACGACTCTGAACGCTGGCCCCACTGGTGGCCGAGTAAAGAAAGTCCCAAGCTCCACTTACTTCGATTCTGTAATTTTCTTGTACACAGAAAATAGCAAATTGTACAACAAGTCCGCAGCAAGTCGTGGAGGTGGTGGCGTGTGGGTTTATGTCGATGTGAGATTTTCGGCACGTACTCAGTGTCGCACGTATAGCCCAGGTGAGCTGAAGGCGCTGAAGCCGCGTCTCGGCGCGTCTGTCACACTCAGAGGTCGTTGTTGATCGACGACATTCAGCGTCAGCGGCATGTTCACATATTATCGTGTAAGAACTGGATTGAAACCAGCTGCTACTGTAGCTAAAGTTGTTAACCCGGAAAGGATAGTGGACTGAGTGCGCTGACGTAGATGATAACGATGGTCGTCCGCCATCCTGACAAATGACCGAACAAATATAAATGATGTTATATTATGGGCCTGCAATCTGATTACGATAAAATAGGGCTAAACCCAGTTACCTACATGCCCTAAAGGTCCCAGTGCATTACTTAGGCGGCATAAAAAGCTAAGTTCAACTATCACAAGTCGGGCCGACCAGACACTGAGATCTAGACAGACTCGTCCTAACAACTAAAATGTACCAAGAAACAAGATAATGTTCATATGAACACGGAGTCTGTCCAATGCATTTCGATAGTTTACAGTGTTTGTCTGTATAGATATAATCAATGAGTTGTTTAGACTCGTAGAAAAAAAAAACAGTTTAATTTCAAATTGTACAGCAGCAATGATTCTTTCATCCTTCTCCATTATTTTAACTAAACAATAGACATTGTAACTCACGAGACCATTCGATTCATCACGAGCGCTTTACTATAAATGGTCCATCGTCACCATGCGTCTATCTTGCACCGTTATGAAGATATGACGCCTCAAAGATAATGGGGTCACGAGTTTGACCTTTTGGGGTCAGGTGACGTCATCGGTTACGTGACCAGTCGACTCCCGGGGTCGACTTCCTATGGGTACTCCATACTGACCATGACCATGCATCTATCTTGTACCGTTACGGCGATATGGCGCCTCTAATACTGGACGCACGGACGTGGACACGGAAAAAAGACGGAAGAAAGGAAAGAGAAAGAGAAAGAGAAAGAGGGAGGGAAAAGGAAGAGAAAAGGAAAAAAGAAGGGTGAAAGGACGGGAAAGGGAAGGAGAAAAGAATGGAAAGTAAAGGAAAAGAGAAGCAACGTGGAAAGGGGAAGAGAAAGGAAAAAGAGGAAGGAGTAAAGCTAAGAGAAAGGGAAAGAGGAGGGAAAAGAGGAGGAAGGAAGGGAGAAGGGAGGAAAAAAGGGAAGGAAAGGGAAAAGTGGAGGAAGGAAGGGGAGAGAGGGGAGGAAGAGGAGACGGAAAGGGAGAGAATGGGAAAACGAAGAGGAAGGGAGGGAAGGAAAGGAAGGTAGGCCTTATGAAGGTAGGCATTATAAAGTACCAGAAGTGGACGGAGGGAGGAGGAGATGGGGAGGGGAGTTCGCGACTTGGTTATCACGAATACGAATTATACGATATCCGTGAGGGGGGATGGAGAGGGATCCGAACTTTGGTTGTTACGAATCTGGTGTCCGTTCGACACCACGGGAGGGATCGGTAACGGTGTTCACCGACCACGCCGAAAATGGGACTAAATTTTTTTCTGAAATTTAATTGACCAAAAGTGACCGACACGAGGTCCGAAATCCGAAAAGTACCTAGTAGCGCCACGCTACTTTCCGAAACATTTCTAGAAACTTCTCTGACCGGAAGAAGCGAAATTTGCAGAGAAATTTACGAGTAATTTTAGGGGGACAATTTAAGGAACAAATTTTAGGGGTAAAATTTACGGAAAGAAATTTAAGGGAAAATTTAACAGAAAGAAATTTCACTTAGAGAAAATGGCAATTTTGGTAAGTAAATGAATTTGAATGAAAAAAATTTCCCGAATAATAACATGAAATAATAATCTAAACTCGCGATCTCTCAATCGTTTGATAGCATTACTTCCACGGATCTGTTCGGTGTCAGAGTTTCTCATTTCGTCTTGTAGTTTATCGTCGGCATTTGATGTTGTGCGTGCGCCGAAGGCAACAGGTTTAAAAATATATTAATTACATAAATTCATCAGAAAACAATCTGTAATTGGGTCTACCTGTTTCTCTAATGCAGATTTTGTCCCAGTTTTACATGGTATTTTGTACACACAAATATGTTCCGTTTCTTATCGTTCTGACAAGACGGGTGTATCAATGTCGGGCAAAGGCTATCGGATTTTGTGGGAGCACTGGCGAATACGTTTATGAATTTCTCATTTGCAACCTTGAGTCTACGACACAGTTTCCGGGGTGTCCTGCTGTCGTGTAAACCCTAGGAGTGAGATGAACAGCACGGTATTGGTTCTGTGTGTGTCTATACGGACTCTATGTGTCCAAGGGGCTTTACAGTCCACGACGTGCTTAGCTCAAAGCGAATCTAATGATAGCTGAGTGCACACCACAGGATTATGTGACTAAGTCAAACGAAGGCTATCGCTGGTGGCTGATTCGTTAGCCGGGGATCAGGTACGATGTGTACAGCTTTTATGTATCAGACGGTGTCTGACACAGGAAGCAAGGTGTTGTCGGTGCAGTATTGGCGCAGCATATTGATGTTGCCAGGACTCAGGACTCAGCTGTAGGAACTCCTCGCAGTCTTCTGTCTTCGTCAGACCGCCGCACAGTTAACTTCCGTACGCTGTACGAGTCGTAGAAGTGAACTAACACGCGAAATTTTAATATCTCGCTGCGCATTGTTTTAGGGACGATAGGTTCTCAATGGTCTGCAAAAGTGGCTGTTGGGAGACGTCGTTCAGCACACTGTGACTATGAGAAAAGTCTCAAGAGAAGGTTGTTAGACCCATAATTATTCAGCACCTAGCCCACGCGTTGTAGACGGTTTCACTTTCTAGGCTACATGTATAAGTGGGTGGTTGTTCTTTGTTCTCATTTGCGTTGTTCTCATTTCGATTATGTTTGCATTTGTTTTATGTGCTGTGCGTCAAATTCAACTGGCATCAGTTTTCTAGTGCACATAGGCCGTATATCGCATCGTATATATCATATCTCACGGTTCACACTTTCCATCAGTACATCGACTGTTTATCTGCAGTTGTCAAGGGGCGATATAAGATTAGTCATCTGTGTCAGAGGCTGTATTATTAGCTTTCACATCACACAATTTGTTTTTAGTTTTACCCTGGAAGAGACTATCTAATGCCTGATAAGCAGATATATTCCGCGTCAACGCATCATTCCGTCTATACATACGCGAGATTATCAGCCGTACGTCACGCGCTAGTCACTTGGGCAAATGTTGTCGCGTGATGATGCACTAATGAGCAACGGCAGAACGGTCCTCGTCACTGATATAAAGAGCGTATTACAAGCAAAAAAAAGAGAGCGGGGAGAGAGAAAGAAATAAAGCTACGTACGGTACAAGGCAAATAAAACGACTCATATTAGTATTTCAGCTCACTATGAAATATAATGTACATTTAGAACTGATAGCCTACAGGTCTGCACTAGGCCTATGTTTAAAACAGCACCATTTTATAGGGATAATTTTGCCAACTGTCAACCACTTTTCATGATTACTGATAGGCAACAAGAATATGTAACGTGGCTACCTAGCTGACAGGTTTTGAAGCTGTAAAACACTGATACAGCTTTAATGAGCACTTTTATTCGCAAATAGCAGACACAATGCAGATACAATGCAGTACATATATCCGAGAGATAAAATACAGTAAAAACACCAAAAACCGACAGACAGACAAAGAGACAGACAGACAGAAAATGTACAAATAAAAACGGCAGTCAGTTCATTCTTGATCTAAAATCGACATGAATTTTTTCAATTGCATTAACTGTAAAAACTGATATCACGCAACTGTCATGTAGGCTGCCAGTCGACAGCAAGGCACAAAACAACTTATGCAGCACATAACTGTTATCAAGAAATATACGCCTATAAAACTTGACTTTACGTAGTAAAATTAAATGTTTAACGTCAAGTCTGCCACAGCCATTAATTACAGCTCGAACAGACTCCCATTTATTATAAGAAAATATTCTGCGGAAGACCATATTTCAGCAGACATTCAACTCTTGTGTTTTGCTTCGCACTCAAATGTAAAGCAGGAGCTGCATACATGAGAACAGATAGGCTGTATGATGATCGCAACTGTTTTAATGCATATTAAGCAGAACATGCGGGTGTCTGAACACGAGGCGCGAAGGCGGCAAGACCAGGATGCCACTGGGGTCAAATGGGGTGTGGGATAAGACCGATACTGCCTTCGCAGTTGATTAAGTGGTTTGGGACCTTTCGATCTTCCATCGGGATCCGAGAAGTGCACCAGATAAAAATAAGTAGGTTATGGCACATTTTGAAATAACAGATAAATGTAATTTAGTAATTTGTAAGTGTAATTGTAATTAAGCGAACTCTACTGTAGTTCTGGTATCCGGATATCTCGGTTAGTTCCATTGTCCCTTTGGTCCGGACACCTTGGTTAGTAGGGGAAGGTTGCCCAAGTTGAACCACTTTGGACGTATCAGTCTGTGCGTTCACTGTGGTTCATTATTGCCATAATCAAAATGTTTTTATCACAAGTTACTGTATTGGCAACAATCCTATTTAAAGAAACTTATGTAAACTGATGAGTATGTTAAACAAATTTAATAAGAAAACGTCAACCACATTGTTCCATCTTGGGCAACCAAGCACCTAAGATGAAACAAAGTTTTCACACTGTTGTCAACAATATTACTGTCTGTAAGATGCAGAAAACATCAGTGGCGTGCAGAAATGTGAGCTGGGAGGCCTCACGTTGCTTTCTTTCTCTCCTCTCCTCCTCTTCTCTCCTTTCTTCTTTTCTTCTCCTTTTTTCTTTTCTTCTTTTCGTGTTGCTTCTTTTCTTTTCTTTTCCTTACCTTTTCCATTTTCTCCACCTCTTTTTCTCCCGTGAGAAGTATGACTCCTAAATTTCGGCTAAAGGGTCTGAGAAGCTAACAATGCTCCTCAGCGGTGACTGGGCGGAGCCCCAGCCGAAATCGAATTTGGGGCAATTTTAGCCTTAAAATATGAATTTAGTGGCAACACTTTTAGTTATTTTCCTGCATCCGTAATATCTATTTTAACCAAAAAATGAGACTGGGAGGGGGGCTTGGCTTCGTGGTCCTCTAGTCTACGCAACGTTCATGTAAAACATAATGGGCCTAATAGAAGTCAACATTCAGATTTCTCAGTATGTTGTTTTGTCAAACCAACATTTGACGACAAATTCTCAATGGAAACAGTTGTCTCAAGTGAACAACTCGTCATCGTCTATGATACCATCAACTTGTGCACAAACGTCATGAAACATATGCTTTAATGCAATGAGTTTAGCCAGTTCAAATAGAAGATGTCTCAATTCAATATTGGTGATTCCAAACAATCTACTTTTGATTTCAAAGATATATTGCTCAAGCTGGTTTTCAAAACTTCGGCCAAACGTTGGCTCAAAACGTCCCAAATGTTTCCTGGCATCTTTCGCAATTTTGTTTTCGCTTAGCTACTTGACGGCAAATCGTATGCACAAAGAGACATTTTTTTGTTTCTAACTTTCCAATTCTATGGCCTGTTTTTGGGTCACTTGTGCACTTGTGTTTCAGCATGTTTCCGCCTGCAATTTACAACCAGCACAAGTGTACAACAGCACGATTGCAGTATGACACAAGAATACTTTTCTTAAAACACAATGACTACAATGCTTGTTTCATTTTGGGCGATGTAATGTCCCAAGATGGAACACGTTTTATCTTAGGCGTCTGTTCAGTGTTTCATTTTATATATACATCACTGAAAATTTATTCACGCAAGCAATCGGCACATCACTAACGGCGAAAACCAGCATTAAACGTTGTAAATTGAATGCAGCGTTACTTACTTACCGTATATGCCTAGCCGAAATCTTCTTATGACTAGCCCATGTCTTCGTCATCATAACGGTATTCACATAAAACAAGTTATTCTCCTACAAAACCAAACCATAACAACGACACGCAAAGGAAGCATTTCGCTAGCATAACACTCAAAGAACATTTAGTATTGAATCAGTAAGTAAAATTTGTGCAACGATTGCTGTATTGGTATTGTTTCGTCTTCGGCGCCGTTTCAACTTGGGCAACCTTCTATTGCGACGGTTGACGGACGACGGCGTGAGACCAATGATATCCACTAAGCCAATGCGTAAGACTGCGGTTGGTCGACCAATCACAGGGCAGCTGCAGCTCGAAATGATTAGTGAGGCGACGAATGAATACTGGTGAATACTGAGTACTGACGACGAAACTCAGAATGTACACTTATTTCAACCGTTTGTAAGCTAAAGTGGTTTAGTCAAGTAAGCTACACGCCTACAACATGCGCCTATATGCCACGTAAAATAAAATGTTGCAGGAGCATGTTTTGCCATGTTTTTGTTGGTCTGCCGATTTTCCTCTGGTCCTTGTATAAGCTTTTTCTAGCTTTTGAATCGTTCCTGTTGCATATTATCATGCTGTGTCGTTGTTGTTGTTGTTGATAAACAAATAATGCAGCATTATCATGGATTGCTGCTATTACCAGTATCTGTCACTGGGTCTTGATTGGCCAAAAATAAAAGCATTCTACGACGTAAAATATATTAGCATCTACTGATCTGGCTTGAGATGAAGCAACACGGTTAGCATCATAGTAGGCTCTGGTTCCATTAGCAAGGCGCGAAACCGAACCAGGGCCGAGCGAGTGATGCTATCCGCGCGTTACTTTATACAGCTTAACGACAAATCTGAACTAGATCCGACTCGAGCCGAAGAAATACTGCGCTGCGGCCGCGGGCAGATGTTCAAACAAAACGTCTTTTGCGAGCTCAGCCAGCTCAGCTTGAAGCCGATTACACCAGTGATCGATGATTTCATCAGATTGAAGACTCGCTTCTGTAGGCTATTGTAATGGGCTATCTATCAGGCGCTGTTTTAGCTCGTCGACAGCACTGATTAGTAGGCTACTGCAGTGTAGGCTCACACTCAGTCTTATTCTTACCAGAATGACGCTCTAAACTTTGTGACTTGACATTAATTTATGGATATTAGGTCGTCACAGCTCACGGGTGATCCTGGTGTCTTGCAAGGAAAGATCGTTATCGTCTTGCGGTCGCAACGAGGGTTTTGTGGCGCCGAGTACAAACGTTCGATTTTACGCATTTACATACTTACATGATCGACGCCAGTCTTATATGTCAAACTGTGAAAATGCTACACGTCTGCCGGTTTTTGTGAGTGCAAAATAGTTCAGTTACGAACTTACAGAGAACTGCGTGTTTTGCAAATGCTGCCGATTTCGCTGATCACGTGGGCTGACTGGCATTATATCCAGGTTCGACATGAGCGTCTGTGCAGTTGTTTACGAATTTCTCCCAGCTTAACGAAGATAATGACGAATGTTACCTCACCTCTTGTCGTGAGTCACAGTCAGGCTTGACAGTCACGAGCTGCGGCGCCGTCGGTTACAAAACTTGAGGACGAATAGTTGCCGTTTTCTGGTAGATAACTGCAAAGTTCTGACAGAGGAGATTATGCGTGCTAAAAAATTTAGTTTTGCTTCAAATTTCGTTCAATTATGTTTCTAATTTTTTTTTCAAAATTCGGAATTTTTAGCCCCACGTTTTGTATTTTAAAAGAAACTCTTCTGACAGTCTAAAATTTTCGAGGAAAGGGTAAATTGCCCGCTGCCTCGCCTGCCACGAGCTACGCCTTCAAAATCGCTTACTTTCTTCGTGATTATTGCAAGAAATGGCAAATAGCCGCACTAAGTAAATCTGTGGATACTTTTCGGCAACGCTGCTTACACGAGTCAAGTCATGGCCAGCAGCGCTTTACATTATCGGCAATTAGAACGCATTAACGAACAATTGGACACTCGTGATAAGGTATACCTATTAAGCAGACCGAATCAGTAGTCTTGGCTTTCGCTACACAGCACACATGGCAACACCTGTTGGATTTGGTAGGCCTACCTTCTGCGACAGATAGACTGAGTTGGCATATTCGGCAAAGGAAAAACTTGATTATTTTTTGTTGTTTATTCTTTGAATTTGCAACCACCCGGAGTAGAGTCCGGCATTCTGTTCAGTGCAGCAGACCCGCTGCAAGTTCTACTAAAGGTTTTGTGTAAACACCGAATTATCCTGTATTAAATTCCAGGGTTGCAGATTTGCTGTTTGCTTTGCTGTCCGACGAGTTTCGCAACTCATCACACCAGTGCTGAAGCAGCTTCAGTCATAGTTCAGTGGCTGCAAGTGAGACAGATAATTGACTTCAAACTCGCGGTACCGGTGTAGGCTGCACGTCACAAAAGAATTCAAAATTGATATTTAACCTTTTAAACTGTTATACAGACAAACTTAGCCCATGCATGCTTTAGGCGCTTCTATTAGGCGTCGGTGTGCCATTTCTCGTTACGAGTAGTCTCGTAATAACAATTTGTTTTTTTCGCATGTGTATTTGAGTCAAAAATAGTTCCTTATTGTGCTGCTACTAATTAGCGACGAACGTCAGTGACGGACGGCACAAATTTAGGCCTACATCTTTACGCAGATGGAAATAAATGAGAGAAGATATTGAAAAAGAATAGGAAGCGACAGTACGTAAGAAGCGAAGGAGAGAACAAACGAAATCGGCAGAAGCTGGCGTTCTGGTTTCGAATTTCTTCCGCCGCCCTTAAGCGAGTTGTCATCTCCGCCGATAGAACGAAGTGAATTGGGGGAGATTATGAGATTGGTCAATCTGTCCGGCGTTGTATATGTGTGTCCATCTGTCTGTCTGTCTGTGTACACGAATTGGCGGAGATATGCACTCTAACGAGCGCTTTCTAGTTTTACTTGTTTTACTAAAGTCGAACCGCTTTCATACATGGAGCGAGGTCGAAAATGAGTACTTTGCTATAGTGTGCCTGGCGGATACGGTAAAGTTGAAATTACTGATAACCCCTGCACGTAATGATGAAACTGAGAAGCTTCGTTCCTTCTAAGGTCGAATGAATGTCAGTTCTGAGATTGTGCTGATGGTCTCCGGGTCAATGTTAACAACATTGCAGCAAGTGTCGAGTCTCAGATTTTAATGCCGCAATTTCAAAATGCATAGATTTCGTTAATTTTTTTTGTTTAAATATTGGGAAATGATGAAACTGGCGACTCGCCAAAAGCACGTTTAATAACGAGCGACCCAGAGGGGCTTACTCGCTGTTGATGCGTCGTTTCAGTACGTCGACGTACGACCTTGAAATGAATATGATTAATGTTAAATATCATATGTAACAGATTTTTTATGTTTTTTGGTTTCAGTGACTTTTTGAGCCAACGCATGCCCTCCCCAGTATAAATTCATTGTTGTGAACGGTTAAACCACGACTTCTGCATTTCACAAGGTAGTGTAGCGACAGTATTAAGTTAAGATGGGCTAAACGTCGTTTACGTTAAGTTTCTTCCTGATGCTCTGTGTTAAAAATTATCACAATCGGCTAATGTTGCACGGAGTTATTCAAAAAGTAAAAGTGACAGGTTTTTGTATTATTTACAAGCTGCTTTCAGCTTCGGGAATCCGAATGACGTCATACGTTCACCGTTAATAAACAAGTCAGTGACGCCGCGGGCGGTTACGTGTTCTGGCTGAAATTTGGAAATGTTCCCTTAGGACCAAGTCGCTGACTTGACGTTAGGGGTCCGAGAAAATTAAGACCTTAAGCTAATTATTCGTGTAATCACGTTACTTTCTTACTTTCCAAGTAAAGCAACCTCTATAGCCACCATACATCAACATTAGAGTCAGACTAACGGACTAACGGACGGACAGACAGACAACATACAGTGGCAATACCGTGCTTTGCGCTACGTGCCATCCTCTGCGACGTCGAAACGATTGTACTTGTACACCGTTGCAATAACGTTCGCGTTTTAAGTACCCGTTTGACCTATAATAAGTTTATGTCCAGTTTGTTAAACAAATCGAGCAAAACATTTAGTGTCTTAACACTATCACAGTAATCGCGTACGTACGCAAAATGTATCGCCCACTACACTCGGTTTTTACGCGCGACAGCACGTCTTAGCTATTGTCGAGGCGTCCGTCCGTCTGTCTGTCACACTGCGGTATTGTGTCAAAACCACGCAAGCTACGATCACGAGATCTTCACTATGAGCTGCCCCAAGGACTCTTGTTTATCGTGACAAAATTTCGTGCCCGTGAATGAAGGGGTTCCCCTCGTACGAGGGCGTCAAAGAGAGATACCCCTCTAAAAAGACGTTATTTTTCCGTTATTGGCTTTTATAGTGTGAAAACGGTTGCAGATAGGTACAGACTTGCTGCATATCATAACAAGCACTGGTAACGGGCTTTTTAGATTGGTCAACATCGATGACCTTGAACGACCTTGAACCCCAAAAAAGGTGTCGATGAACTTATCGCAATTTTTGGCTGCAACGCACATTTCAACAGTGAATTGCGACAAAGTGGCTGGAGATAGACCAAGACTACCTGCGTATGAAATTTTTAGCATTGAAGCATTTTAGCAGTTCAAGTACTAACTCCTTGAGTTCAAGGAGGCCTGCGCACGCGGGCGTCAAAGACGGCGACCCCCTAAAAAGTAGCTATTCTACCACTATTGGCTGGTATAGCGTGAAAACGGTTGCAGATAAGCACAGACATGCTGCTTATCATAACAAGCAATAGTTAGAGCTTTTAGTGATGTCAACATAGATGACCTTGCATGACCCTTAATTTCGCCCTTCAAAAAATACGTGGTTTTGGTGTTTTTTGCACTGTGTGGCTGCGGTGTAAATTTTAAGAGTGAATTGCCACGAAATGGATGGAGATAGACCAAGACAACCTGCGAACAGAAACTGTTAGGCTGTCGCGCTTCGCATGAGCTTTTGCTCAAGTAACTTGTTAGTTGACTGTACGGTCGAGCTTATGGTACTAATTGTCGTCCGCCGTCTTTCGTAAATGCACAAGATCTGTTGTGGCAAAGCGTTAGCTCGTAGGGGAAAACTTTTTGCACTTTTAGTCATGTGTCTTAAACGAAGGCATGCAAAATTTCAACGATCTATTGCAAAAGGAACATTTTCAAATTTGGGGCTAAATGTAAAGGGGTAGGAAAAATGAGCATCTTTCAACGAAAAACTGTCCATATTTTGGAAACGGTGAGAGATAGGGCCAAGGTTACCATCAATCACAAATAGGAAGTGACATACGACCTTTTTAACAAGCAGTACGGTCGGCTATCACAGCAGTTGGGCTTCTTGTCTAATTTCTGCTTGAACAAGCAAGGTTGTCGTCTGCTTTGCTGTGCGTATCCCGGCTAGCTCTGCACTGAAAATGTTTATGCCTTTTGTTTTTCAGTTAAAAGCCAGACAAACTAGCAGAAAGAAACGGATGGACGAAGAAAACCCGTAATTCGGCCCATTGGGACGATCGCACAATAACACACTGTGCGACGACTTTTACTAGGATGTCGCCACTGGCCAGTTTTGTCGAAGTGCCTTGCTGTAAGCTACAGTAGCTTACCCGGGAAGTGTATATGAGACGTGAACAGTGAATAACGCCGTGTCCGAATAATCCGTCATCTCCGCGTCGCGGTGCCATTGCCCTCCCGCCAGCAGCCGCAGCAGCCCACCGCAGCAAATAGTGGACACTAATGATGAATGATAATGAGATGAGATGCGTACGCATCCATGCCGCATAATACATAACGTTTGGTGGCACGTGATTGCTCAAAGTATTAGGAATACGGCAGCACGTAGGCCCAGGTAATGCCAGTCCACAACGAGACTTCAGTCCATTATTGCCCATCAATATCCACACAAAAGCTACTTACTGTCTGTAGTCCAAAGTCCACTTCTAATATTATACAACTGCAGCAAGCCAACTTTTCATCATAACATACGCCAATGAATCATAGGCTAAAGACATTGAGAAGATCTTTGACACCTGTGAAAACTGACGGCTGAGAATAAATTTATTAGTCAGCAACTGAGACAGAATAAGGTCGGACAGAGAACGCAACTCCGAACACTGTTCCAAGTTGCAAGTTCCGGAAAACACCAAATGACATTGTGCGACATTGCAGAGAACAAACGACAATAGGCTCGAGGTTGTTGGTAGCGATATCATGACTGCCGGCAACTGCATGGCTTATGGAAACATGCCCTGAATATGCAAACTTTTCGTTTAACGACAGTGCGTTCTAAGCGGCAGATTTAAGCCGTCAGAGTTGCATCGTCGTTAGACCAGCACTACAATGTGGGCCGCAACTTGTTGTCTTCACTCGTTTTTACTCATCGCGCGCTACGTTCCAAACGTAGCAAAGAAGAGTACATATCAGTGTACGTAATATTGAGGACCGACCGACGACCGACCTCTGTTCCTGGAAGAGCCTTCCTGGAAGAACTTCAAACTGCCATATCTCCATAATGATGCTAGATAGAAGCATAGTCACTATGGACCACCCATAGGAAGACGACCACCAATAACGACCTCGACGCCAATCACTATTAGCATTAATTTAAACGGGTCTCAATTAGACGCCGGGTCTCTAATACAAGCCGAAGGGAACGAAAAAGCTCTAAAAAGAATACAAAAGAAAATGATGCGCGCGAGGATTAGGCCTGCACATTAGATTGGTCACAATCTAATGATGTTTCTTGTTACACTTTAGTGCTACGTTCCTAGCGTAGCATCGTGACATCGTCAGACCTTGCATAGTTGCATCTTGGAAATTTTTACATGGCTATGTCTCTGCAACGGCTTGTCCGATCAAAGTCATGGTTCGCTCTGGATGGGCGAATTAAATTACGCTATCTTCCGGTTAGCAACTTCAAGATGACGGTCCCGGCCATGTCAAGTTTCTCATAGGCGGTACATGACCTATGATGACCTGTGAAATGTGATCCGTGAACTTGGCTGACTTCTACTGAAGTGAATCGTTTACATGAAGATTTTTTTTGTTATTTTTATTATTAATGAGTTGTCAGAAAACGGCAAGTCTTGTAGCGGTAGTGTTGTACGACAGTAGAACAACTAGTTGCCGATTCGCATACTACCAGTCACCGACGGACTGACTATAGTTTATGCCTACTGAGTACTGACTATATACAGTCAGAGCGGTGGACTTTTATCCGTCGTCACGACAACTAATGCATTTTCTCGGATTCGAAGCCGCCTTTCATCTTTAGAAAGCATCGCGAAGAGGACGACTAGTTCGCGTGCTATTCGCGCGGAATCTCAAAGCAACCGGCCGCAGAGAATTCACGGAACTCAGGAATAAATGACCGTTTTTTTCTCATTACAAGCTTAATGCTCAACAGCATTATACGCTTTACTGATAGCACGTTATATCGAACTGTTAAAGGTATATTGTCAATACAAGCAACTAAGTAGTCGACCATTTTGTGTAATGCTCAACCCATCATCGACCCATGTCCCGTGGCGACTAGGCAGAGTGAATAAGTAAGTAAGTACTATTTTTATATAGCGCTAAAATTTCGCAACAGAATCATTACTCGGAACAATTGAATGACACAATTTTGTACGAAAGGTCAAAATTACTAACTCACGAAAAGCTAAGCCATAAAATAACTTGTATATGAAACAAGAAAAAATAGCAAAAATACTCGTATGTATTCGTCTAAGTTTTTTTTATATACGCCAAGTAGTTTTGCTCGAAGCAGGACATTTGAGCGCAGCTGTTAAGTCGCTTACCATTTATGCGTCGTCGTTGTGTGAGAGCCGGTGTCGTGGGAAATTTGTCGCACCTGAAAAATTCTTCCCACCTCCATATTGTCATAATGCAACTAACGCTAACCCTAACCCTAACCCTAACCCTAACCTCAACCCTAGCCCTAATCCTAACCCTAATCCTAACCCTAATCTTAACCCTACTCCTAACCCTGAATTTAACCCTATCCTTAATCTTAACCCTAACCCGTACTGCTGCGTGTGGGAATAATTTTCCGGTGCGACGAATTTTCCAGTACACCGGACATTTCACTTGCTTTGTATATAGCGTTGGAAGAATACATTATGTTCCGTTCATTTGTGCTGTATTGCGTTTCTGTTGTAGATGTATCGCAACTGAATGGTCGCTGTGGCTACTGCGTGTTTCTGACAGACTAACGTCAGACTGCCGGTGTGATCTGCAAGGCGCGATGGAGTTCCCGTTTGCTGCTAATTTGACCTATCTGACCGACTTGCAGACTCTACTCTGTTCAAACGCGTCGTCGTCGTCTTCTATGTTGTTCCACAAGTCCAGCTACGCGTCGCAGCGCATTCTGCTTGACGTGCATGTCGTCGGTCTGCTGTGCGTCTTCGGCTTCGTCGGCAATGCGCTGACGATTGCTGTTCTACGCCGTGACTGGCAGGACGGGTCCAGCGCCACCAACTGGCTGCTGCGAACACTTGCCGGCGTCGACACATTCTACCTGGTCGCTTGTCTCTTCATCCAGACGTTCAAGACCGCTTACGATCTGACGGACTGGTTTCCGAACTCCCTCAGACCGTACTTCCCATACGCCGAGCGTTACCTGTGGCCGGTGGCGTCCATCGGTCAGACAGTGACAATATGGACAGTGCTGCTGGTGACCGTCGACAGATACATGGCCGTCTGTCGTCCGTTCGACACGCGGCTACGGACCGTCGAGCGAGCCAAGAAACTGTTCATCTGTGTCGTACTGGCGGCAATCGTCTACAACATCCCGCCCTTTTTCGAGCGACAAGTGATCGTTGAGACCAAGGGCTGCATTGAACGGGTCAGTGAGCAATACACCATTGTTCTAGTGGCAACCCCAAGACCGCAATACAAAATAAAAGCTAACTGGATGTCACTCTGTTAAAATCTCGTGAGCTAGCGAGCGGGGAGCGGGGAGGCAGTTATCGCTTTAGTGCAACCTTCTTTCTAACAGTTTTCTTTAATTTTTGGCGTCTTCTTTCATTCTTTGTCCGGGTTTGCGAGCCACCCTGTTAGTCTCCCTACGCGTCAGGGAACCATCACTGAAACTGACAGAACGAAAAAAGGTTTTTCACTTAACTAATTCCACGCGGTAATCAAGTTCTATATTGTGGCAATATACAGGGTAAGCCAAAAAACCGAACCTGTGTGAGCGTTGATAACTCAGCGATGGTTAGTGGCAGAAAGACGTGTGATACGTCAAAAGTTTAAGAATGCTGTAAAAAAATAAGTGACAAATTTGCATAGTGAAGCAAATGCTTTGCTGTATTTGCATAAATACCTGTCATCCCCGAAATTCTGCCACATTTGACTGTAACACATGGATTTAACATGAACATTTGAGCTTTTATAACTTAGCGATGTTTATTAATGGAAAAACGCGCAATATGCCAAAAATTTCAAAATTGTGTACAAAAAAAGTGTAGGCCTACAACTTGCGTGTCTCAGCATTTAAGCATTCTTTGCCTGATTAACACAAATCTGTTCCACCCTTAAAATCATGCTAAATTGGCAGTAACGCATAAATTTAAGTTGATTTTCATTCAGCATACAGCGAAATATCGATAATCATTAACACGCACGTTGAGTTTAAATGAAATTCGACATAGGCAGTTGCCCAGCTTTTGCATTCATAACCGTCATCAGTCCAGGCAGCTGATCGATCGCTGGAGTCATTGTGTTCAGGATCGGCTGAGCCCAGCATTCGATTAGCACACGTTTTAGGTGGTCAGTTACTGAAATTTTGTGACCATGCCATCTGTTGCAATCCCCCCACACTGAATAATTCAGAGAATTTAAATCTGGACATTTTGGCAGTGATTTTTTGAGTTCAATGAACTCAGGCTCACGGGAGTGCAGAGTAATGCCTAATTTCATGGGTAATGAAGATTTAGGCAAATTACTCAAAAATAATTAAGTGATTTGCTATGCAAGTTCGGCTCTTTTTGTCACAACATTTTAAATCTTTTGACATATCACACGCCTTTCTACGGGTAACCATCGCTGAGTTATCAACGCCCAGAAGTCGGCTTAAGATTCTTTTTGTCGGCTTGACAAGTTCGAGTCGGCTGGCGATGCCATGCTTAGCGAAACAAGTAATTTGAGAAAAGCTCACGTGACGCGCGATAGCAGCGGTCCTGCCACTTTGGCAATCACTATAGGCCTACAGCAATAAGAAATTAATGCATCTTGAACGAGTTATTAAATTTGAGGCCTCTGTACGGCAAAATAATACCCTTCTTTGACGCTCTCGTTCGAAAGGAACGTTCGCACCCATGGGCACGAAATTTTGTCACGATAAACGAGACTCCCATGGCAGCCCACAGTAAAAATTTCGTGATCCTAGCTTGCACCGTTTCGATAGGGCTGCAGAGTGTGACGGACGGACGGACGGACACACAGACGTCCAGGCCATGGATAAGACGCGCGAAGCATTCTGCTATCGCGCGTAAAAATTGGCTGGCTGTGGCGAAAAATGGCGCGGCGCGGCTTAATGGTCTCATAGACCGCAATAAATTTGGAATAACGCTTAAAGGTCCGTGGTCACCAAAATTAACATATACATTTTATCCATTTTCCTGAAAGTGCAGAATTTTATGATAACTTTGACAGTAATATCGGCGCCCAGCTTTCTGTCAACACGGAAAAATTTCCTTTGAAGTCGACGATCTACGAAAACGACGTAGAAAACGCGCCGCCATGATGATCTGCGGTGACGTCATGAATTTAGCCTATAGACGTCTATATAGGCTATGGCCTAGCCTAGAATGATGGCGTCGTCGGCTAGCCATTAATATTCATGATCTATATGGGCTAGGGTCATGACGTCACTGCGGGCACTAATAGATTAGAATATTTCGCATAACGTAACGTAATGCCGCATTTCGTTTGAATTCACGCATTAATTTCATA
>Ga0056128_1002042_pt1 | contig 23533 bp, 15 predicted proteins | sample WorMetLIZISLAND2_FD_71113 | JGI IMG/M metagenome (GOLD analysis project Ga0056128, IMG submission 71113) | Marine gutless worms symbiont microbial communities from Max Planck institute for Marine Microbiology, Germany - Olavius geniculatus... ... | reverse complement strand
GGTCCACTACGAACAAAGTTATAAGCGCTCATGTTGACCTACCCTAAGTCGACAATGCGCGTTCGGCGTATACCAATGCATTTGAGTTCGGGCCACGTGACTTTGATGCCGGGGAAAATTTTACCCCCCCCTAATTTCCCCCAGTCGGACTTAGGGCTTTGCCCCAAATTTGTAGTTTAATTTTGTTACACGTGCGCGAACGTTCTAAAGGAGGCGGACGGATGGAGTTACGAACCGTGGGTGGCCAGCTCAGTTGCCTTGCTGTATATAACGTTTTGCTTGATTGCACCAAAGCTCTGTGAAGCCCGTCCAATAAACCGTCGTCTACTTTAGCTGCTAAATTATACATCGAATCCGCTTTAACTTTATTATACCTGGTCGTTAATAGCTATAGTAGCTTACAGCCGCTCGACTTATTTCTAAATCGGTCGCTTTCGCGGGCATGCAAAGCAGAAAAACGCGCACGTGATGGTAACATTTTTCACTGATTATAAAATAACAAAATGTTTTTCAACTTTTTATATTCTGTCTGCACAAACAGCGTAAGATTGACAATAACGGTTGGCAAGAGCATTAGGGGTTGTTTTAAGTACGGTCATCATAACTTTTACAGTCGTAAATGATAATCTTTAATTCACCGATGACGGTAGAAAAAAAACAAAAAATAACACAAAAGCAACACGTAAAAATACAATCGCTGATAACTGATTAAAATGTTGTTAACTTGTTTTCGTTACACGTGCGTGGAGAACAGCACAGCTATAGATGGTGTGCTGTGAAGCGGATTGAAATTGATCAGACTAATAATCGACATCGACCGGCGGTGCGTATATGATGTAGTCGTTATATCATGCGCTGCGTCGTATTTCACTCCAACCAACACGCGACGTGGCGTTGGAATCCTCGACACAGACTTACGATGCAGCAGTCACGGCGATCGCTTTCTGAGTCGGTCGCAAGAGTCGCGTAATCACATTTCAAAGCCGAGGCCGACGCGACGTCAATCGTTGCGGTGGCCACGACCGTGGCCAACATGGTAGTGGGACAGTTTGCATAGTGCCTTTGTTCTCTGGGTTGGGACGCAATGCATAGTAGCGGCAAAGGTGGTTGCGGGCAAAAAGAAAAGCAAATGTATAACAATGAAACAGCTACAAACAACATCGCAAAAAATACAATTTACTTACTTACACATTTATTATTTACAACATTTTCCCTGAATATTAGTCTGTCCAGTAAACCTAAGCGTAAAAGTATTTTAAACTAATTCAAATACAGAAAGTTCCGCGCAACCCTCTCCGTTATCCACTATGCATTCCGTCCTTTTAGACATCAAAGGCACTATGCATAGCGTCCACCAACCGCCAACATTACGGTCTCTCGACCTGACACCGACAGTCGATAATATTGCAATGCGCTGCATCGATCAGCCTGTCACAATGCGCTTGACGTCCGCTCCTTCAACTTTAACGACGCGTCGTATATAAGTCGTGCTGCTGAGCGGGAATTTACTCACGCTGCAGATCACGACCGCTACAGACCAACGACCGCACATCAACTGCCTGGATCGACAGGCCGCCTGACCATAATCACCATCATTCTGACTACTAACACGCTTCGTTCGTAGATGATCCGAAGTCGATAGCGGTCACTTCTGCCCTCGCTGGCGAGTCACGTTTACCCTTTCAAGTCAGTGACGATTATTATGTGGAACGCTTTACCTGAATTTGTTGTAGCATCTAGAAATATCCAGACGTTTGAATCAAGACTGGACAAAGCATGAAAAAATCAGCCAGTTCGTTTTTGCTACAAAGAAGAGCTTTAACTCTGATTATGAAGATCTGGACACAGAGGACTTATGTCCTGCGTCCAGTACCGCCGATAATGATAATGATTATTATTATTATAGTACTGTATCCACTGAATGAAGTAAGATGCGACATTTTCTTCATTCGCTTGTTTTTGAAGCCCGAGATAGTTAATTCAATAGGGCAGACTTATAGAACAATAAGAAATAATGTCTGAAATGGTTACGGTGCAAATTCGGATATTGTGTATTTATTTGCGGTAACAGTAGTACAGATACAGAAGCAAACAATACAGGCGTCATATTGGATCAGCAAGGCAAATAGTGCACCACCAGCTGTCCAAAAGAACTACAATCACAGAAAGAACACAAGGCACAAACCGAAACAATGAATGCAAAACGCGACCCGTTTTAACTATTCCTACAGGACAACACGACGACTGGACAACTGGCATGACGTATGACGGTTTCATATTTAGGCTAGTTTCGGTACCGTGCATAGCAACTCGCCGGCGAATAAAAGTGCAACGTTATGTAATGGTCCCTTGCTAAAGAGCGCTCTATACGGTGCAATCGGCTTCGCGACGGTCCTTGCATCTACAGCAGTAAATGCAGCGGCGATTGTAACGGTCGTCGCGGCGATCGTTTTAGCACGAGAACCACTAGCGCTCGACGCACTTTTTGCACAGAGCTGCCAAACTCAAAACGACCGCGAATTACACACTGATGAACGGCTCCATTAGACTGCACACTTTACGCACCCAGAAGAACCCCGCGTTTACGTTATGTGCGCTGTTGCAAAATGCAGATTGCAGTAGATATTTCCCACGTGAAAATTTTCGAGCACTGGCGTGCGTTTCACACTGAATGTCGTGGCAATATCGTAACAAATTTCTCCTAGCATTGCAAAAAATAAACTTACTTGAAAAAAAACGAAGCGCGATTCGACCAGCTTCAGGGCAAAACTTGTACCACTATAAGTGGCACCGATGGACTAGCGGCTTAGCATCGGTTACGGCACTGGCAGGACTAACAGCCTGCTGAAGACAGGATGCTAAAGACAAGAGCACATTTAGGAGACGCGTGGGTCAACGGCGGATCCAGAACTTGAGAATAGAGGGCGGAAGGGTAGGGGTGGCGTCTAAAAAGACGCCTTTGCCCCCTCCCAAAAAAAGTTTTAAAATTTTGAGCAAAAATTATGCACTTTTGTGCAAAATTATCACCGTTTTTGAGACGCATCCAGTCAATAAGGGGGCGGCTGCCCCTCCCCCTTGAATCCGCCACTCGCGTGGGTCTGTTCCTTTTTATAAGTAAAAAATCGTAAAAAGAAAAAATATATCACCAACGATCAAGTTAGTATACTTTAATAAGAATCTACTGAATAGCTGATTGCTTGACTGTTATACGTTTTGATTTCACGCTGTTATTTATTGAACACGTTCAGTAGAGAGCAGGGTGAAAGCAAAATTAATCTTTTTGTTTTTAATTAAAAGCATTTCAGTATTTATTCGATTTTTCTCGTTTCAGTTCCGTTGAAAGCAGATTATTTTATACAACAGATTAAGCTGACAGCATGTCTGCCAGTTTTCTATTGCAAATTGCGCATTATATCATACATCACTCACATCGTATAATATCTGCACCATCATATCCGCATATCTCATATGAAGCAAGTGCAGCAGACTTCAAACGACTTTGTCAACATGGGATGATGCACCGACAGTCACATACAGGCGGGCGGATCTTTCACTCACTGACTACAGGTCATAGTCGAAAGGGGCACTAGTTCGAATATGGTCAGGTTCCGGTTCGTCATAGCCAGCGGCCGCCATCGCCAAAGTCCGACGTAGCCAAAAATGCAATTTATCTTTACTCCTGACCCTATCACTATCCCTAACCCCATCCCTAACTCACGCGCTGGTCGGACTAGTGACCCTTCGGACTGGTGAACTGTCCCTCAGACGGTGCGCTGTCTGGCTGTTGAACGGAGCAGACTGAGTTGGTGGGTCGGTGGTCTGGGACGACTGACTGGTCGGAAGCGTCTGTTGCCCAGCTCGTTAGCATGCGTGTCGGCGTCACCAAGAGGACTGCGCGCTGTGATATCTGACATCCTGTACATCGGCAGCGGCAGCAGCAGCAGCATGCAGTAGACATCCTCTTGGTCTTGAGTGCCGCCAGTCACCGCCACAGAAACTAGTACGCTGGCTACAGATTTGCCCGTCTAATCATCTACAACGACTCTCAATCCTCGGTGTCACATCTGATTCGCCACATGGACATGTTGACAACCTGTGATCCGCTGTGTCAGGTGATCCTGTGAGTACGCGCTGTCAGAGACCGACCGTTCTCTCGTGACACACGGCACACAAGCGCCAAATAGCAGCAGCAGCAGTAGTAGCAACAACTGTACAGTCGACCAACTGACTGGCAGCATGTGATGAGCACAGTAGCACTAGGTCCCCTGTCTTTCGCTGCGTTGCATGGTCACTGGAATGAATAACGCGATGCAACTTGCATCGTTCCGTTGCCGTCGAACTGTCTACAAGAAGAAAGAGTGAAACCCATTGGCTGACGTTGAGAATAACGATAAACTCTGTCGACATATTAGTGTGCATAATATCAGGTATATTTTCGCTCATAAAAGCACGGTGGATTTGCACACGTAAACTTGCAATTATCTACAATGTGTCAGTATGAGTAACGTGTGGCTTCGTACGACGTAACCGTATGCCGGTTGAGTCAACAAAATGTGATTGATCGCAACTGCGAGGTACACTGCCAAGCGGATCGATCCATTACGACTGATCTGGTTCGTCAACAAAGGCTTGCGACGACGACATAGGCCTATATTATACGCCGCGCGTCCACTCCCACTGGGTCTGCTAAGACAGAGACAGAAGCCCACGAATAAAATCCGTCTGCCTGACTACACAATCTGCGAAAAGGCGCGCTAGATAAACCCGCGACGACGAGTGTCTGTATAGTCACAAGCAAGCAATAATTGCCAGTCTCATAAGATTCAACGCATCCTTATTCCACGTACAGTACTCCTGTAGGTTACACACTGTGTCTCATAAAACGATCCCTGACATTATCGAATGTAAGTAAATGCAACATAAATCGGATTTTAATAATTTTTTTGGTATTTCTTAACACATTCCTTTGTAATTCCTCAACACAACTGGCAATCAAACAACCGTTTAAGTTCCCGCCTCACCCAACGTCTGTTTATGCACTACCGGAAATACCTGGGAAAAACAGCATCGTTTTTTCATAGTGCAGAAGCACACGTGGAGTGAGCTGAAAACATGAGCTGTCGTTCGATGGCCAGTTGCGTTAGAAAATTTGTACAAAAAATTATTAATTTATGATAATCCTTCTTCAAGTTGCAATCGATATTGTCGGGGATGCTTTTCTGGGACACGGTGTGCTGACATATACTGCAGAAACCATCTCCATTTGGATATTGACGCTTCATCGTCAGACTCCATTTAGCGCTTAGAAACGATTGATCCATGCACGGCCTATAGTATAGTGACATTCTGACCAGCAGACTGCAGTCTTGAGTAAAAGCTAAGTTTAATTAAAAATTTCTATAGACTATAGTGGTGCTGACATGCAAAAATTTGCCGCAGAAGAGATGCAACAACTGATTGCAGCTAGCGAAGCTACGTATAGTAACGAGCTGAAACCCGCTTCACGTGCGTCGCGAACGTCAACTCAGCGTCGAAATCAACGTCGAGACACGTGACGCAGCGCGACGTTGTGATGTTGTAGTCCTTCAGAAGAATCCGTATCGTAGTTAAAAGCTGCTGCCACCATCTAGTACAGATAACCTGGATCTTGTCAGAGTTCAGTAAATAGAACAGAAGAAGTAAAAGAACATTTTTGTAAATGGCGGCAAAACCGTCGACAGTGAACGCTGCCGAGAGACGTTTACTGGCATTCGGCAACATGCTACGGAGACTGATGTTTTGTGCGTTCGTCAGAAGTCAATCAGCGACAAGTTATCCGTTATCACATAGTCGTCGTGGTAGTGCAAATGCTAGACTGTTTCACAGCGCTTATTGCAAAGTTTCGTTCGTTGTCCAGCTCTAGTTTTGTCGAAATAAAAGAATGCCTACATGTTAAAACAAAAATCAAAACCAAACTGAAACTCGCGTGCGATTTTGTTTTAAGCCGTCTGCGGACAATTTTGGTGGTGCCTGCATCTGCCTAATACAAAATTGCAATCAATTGTTATTTTCATTAGTTGAGTTTTTTTGTTTTTTTTTAATTGTGCTACGATTTCATTTATGGTGAATAAAGATGTATATATATATATAAGTTTTAGTTTAGTTTTAGTATTGCTTTTACACGCAAGCAGCTCCTAAGGCACACAAATGTGCCCGATGGCTCTACAGTAGTCTGCGATAAAACTTGTCCAGGTATCGTCGAAGCATTGTGGTTTCTGCTTCCGCTACCGCTGACGTCGTAACTGTCGTTGCTGCCGTATCTTTATCTCTTCATCAACGTTATGTTACTCAAGGAAAGAGCCGGTCAGGTAGCCATATGTGCATTTACTGAGAATTACGCACACGTAATGCTCAACCGCACATTACTATAGCTGTTTTTAGCAGCGACAGACGAACGACACTCGCGTTCTAAGTACTCCCCCGTCTGATGCTGCACGTAGTCGGGTGAATGCTAAACGATATGGGTGGTCACTCTCCTCTCCTCTCCCAGTAGTTGCATTGTCAGTATATCTTTCTAAATCACGCAAATTCGAATACTCTCGGTAGGACGGGATTTCAAGTGTATTTTTATTGTTTACTAATGCTTCGATAGGGTAGCTATAAAATGCTCTAAAATACACTAAACCATGAATACAATTTATTCTGTAAATAAAGAGACCGCGTTTCCATATCCTCAAACTCAACTCATTCAGCCTTTGCAAATTTTTCTTCTTTTTTCTTTAAAAGCTCCGTAGAATGTGGTATAATGGTTGCAGCACTATAATAATCCGCATATTCCGTCAGATGTTTCGCAGACATGAATTCAGTAGCCTACAGATTGTGGCGTTCTTCAATTTTCGTTTTATATTGCCGAATATAATACCGTACTGGCACACGCGGGCTGCAAACTGCACGACCGCTGTCGCAGTGTCAAGTTGTCTAATAGCAATCTCATGAACCGTGAGCTCGTTCGGTCAGTCGTTGGGTATGTGTGCTCGCCGCAGAAATCCGATTTTATTGCTTCCGTTATGGATCTGTAGGGCAGACATCTACTACTACTGCGATAGTCAACATGTCGTGACGCCGCAGTCTTGTTACATGTTTCATACGACTATATACGAGCGCTTTTGTAACGGACGGACCGTATAAATACCAGGAACAGAAATTGCATAGCCGACTGTACTAACATTTATCATCATCCTCTCTCTTCCTCTCCTCGCTTACGTCTCTCCTAACTGAACGAATATTGCAGCAGTTTTCAATAATGTTCAACATTTAGGTAGGCAGTGACTAAGTAAATGATTAGAGTTTTACGTTTAGCTCGACAGATTATAGGTCATTTCGGGAATGGTCGCCCATGATTGCACTGACAGTGACAACAAAACAACAAAAAGTGAGCAAAGCATCAAATAAAGTAAAAGAGAAAAAATACAGGTACAATCTAACTATACCAATTAAAAATGAAACCTGATTTAGGCGCCTTTACGCCATCCGGCTACGAAATATATCAGGCCTGTTTCAACAGATATCGAAAAACCTGCGTTCCGTAACGCTTAACATAATTCCCTAAAGCAGTGATGCCTCAATAGCACATCTGAATTTGTACACTTTCTATCGTCATTAGAGATTCAAACAAAAGATATATTCCGGAATGTAGTGCGAATAAAAAAAACTTTATTTCATTGTGCATCTCAATCGCAGTGCTAAAATTGTAAACATAAAATGGACAAAAGTAAGCCGAAAAGACCCAAAAGCAATAATCTAGGAAAACAGTCCGAATTCAATCAATATCCAACACAGCAGACTACGACCAGAAAAATATGTATTTTTTGCTTCTGGTACTGCGTCGACTGTGAGTCATAAAAACAAAAACGTCGACGAAAAATAGAAGCTACGAAATTTTGAAAGCGGGCTAACATTTTGTTTTATTTTTGATTTTTATAGTAGCATTATTACAAATGACATACATATTTTGCGTCGAATGCTAATGAGTCAAACATTTACCTTGACCGACTGTGACGCAGGCAACGTGCTCGTCGTCGTACATGGCCGACACGTGCAACCTTCCGATCTTCAGTTGTACTCTCAGTTCCACCTCGCGCGTACATCCGGTGGTCACGTGACGCCGCCGAGTAGCTGTTTTCGGTGTGGAGTCGATGACTTTACGGTTGATGACGTCACGCCGCGGGTCGCGGTGCAGCAGGAGCGCGCTGTCGACGATCGTCCTAAACTCTAGTTCGACGCCGACAACATGGCCGTCAACGTGGCCGCCGCCGACTTCCGGTCCAGGCGGCGGCATTGGCGGCTGGATGAATTCCACTAACGATATGCCGGGCTGCGTGAACATGAACGTGTCGTGATCGGCAGTAGAGGCAGACTGTGTCGACGTGGACGGGACAGCAGCAGCGTTTAACGACAGAGACGACATTCTTACAAGTGCTCCGCCGAGCAATAGCAGAAACAGGGACCACGTACGACATCCGACATGCTGACAGCAGACCATGGCTAAGTCTGCGTAAACGCTGAGTGAGATGTCCACTACCGGTGTGAAAATAACACACGTCCGTTCCGAATTACTACTGAAACCGGTTGATCGCTTAAAACCTAACTCCAGGCCCTTTTGCCTATTCAACTCAAACCTCTATACTACACTACACGCAGGTGAACCTACTGTTCACAGTCTCTCCCCATGTAGTCGATTCCAGACGTTCACGTCAGGTCTTTCTGTTACGGTTACGACGACTGAGCAACGCTGCTGCTGTTAAATCTACTCGTAGAGAAGAGTGTCTTCACTCACTGTATACGCAATGCTGTTTGTCTCACAGAACAGTACGCAGCTTCACGTCGGAAAGGTTGCTATCTGCGATAAGCCCGTCATCAGGAAACCATGCAGCCTATCTGAAAATGCCCTATATGGCACACGTCTCAGTTAAGGTTCGTACAGAAAGACAGAAATTAAACGAAATGAAAACAGCGTGGTTTGGCTTTTATTTCATTTTTTTCAGTTTAGTTCATTTGTGTCGCTCTGTACGCACCTTTACGCTGCGACCGTTTACAGCAGTTATATCGCGCGCGCATCAGCTAGGCGCTATCGTCGACACTGGCGTTCATTAATCAACGCGAAGTGAAGCAGCGCGGACGAGATGCTGCAGCGCTGCTGCTGCTGCTGCTGCTACGGCGACGAAGTCAACGACGTGCACACCCTGCTGGGCTGCACAGCGCCGGCTCGCGGCAGAGCCTCAGCGCCACCCCAGCGCTGCACGGCTAATCGACGAGCGAGAAGACTGTTTATTCTGATGGATGCTGTCTCCAGCCAAACGAACGACGACAACGAATTAGCGGGTCTGCACCAGTCAAGTCGAGGTCAGCTGCCCCCTCACTCGTCATTGAACCGCGGCCAGTCTTCGATCTTCATGTTGGTCAGTGCTGCACTGCTCACTGCCCAGTTTCAATCAGTCCGGGTGGGATTAGCTCAGCCCCGCTCGGCTGAGAGTGACTGGCTGGGCGTCCGAAAGCGGCTTACTACTCTGCGATCTGAGTTGCACTTGGAGTGCCAGTCTCGAACCAGCCAGAAATTTGCACGCTGTTCTGTTATCATTTGTGCAGTGAGCACACGACAGTTGCATGTGTAACATTTTTGACCGACGACTAGCTAGCGCACGAAACCAGAAAGTAACACATAAAGAACCAAAAAGCTAATATGTTGTTACAACTGTCTTGTAGTCCATGAAGTCGGTATCGGTTTATCAGTTAACGTATCGTTATTATACTATCCGCCATTAAGACACGGTGATCATTCTAGCTGCGTATTACGTCTTCATTACTGGCATCGTCTTCCATGTTTTAAGCACTGTAAACGCGACGAATGATTCTCAGCTGGACAATGTTCCTGTGCAGTTTATTACTCGGTATAAGTCAAGCGATTCGATTACGAGCCGACACACCTGCAGGGCAGCAGCGCACAAATAATGCATGGCAATCTGCGCATGCAATCTCGGCGGACAGATTTTACTGCAAGCCGGGCACATGGTTTGTTTCACACGTATGGTGTACAGTACGATGCGCCCTGAATCATGTCTTATTATAGACTAGACGCTTGCTTCTCCGCTGAATTGCAGTGCAACTTTTGAGCCGAAACTAGTGGGTAGGCGATCCCCATTCTCCTTCCTTTTCCTTTCTCTTCTTGCTCTCCCTTCCTTCCCTTCTCTTTTTTTCGCCCTCTCCCTCCCGGCTCTTTTTCCCTTGCTCTTAAAGCGAGGTCTGGGGTGTCACTCTCGGGAAAATCGTTGAAATTCTGCATTGCCGTGGCGCATTTCAAGTTATGTCAAATCGATTTTTTGTTATATAATCGATTAACTTTTCTGGGCTAAATGCCTGGAGTGAGTGAGCGATTTGCCCTAGTGGATGGGTTTGCACCCACCTACACTGTAGTTCACACGTAAAAAGTCGCTCTGCAGTGAATTGTGGTCTTATCGGTATTCCGCGTGCAACGTTCGGCCGCGAAGATGCTTCCTCGAATGCACTTTTGCTTTGCATCATCATCACCAGCAGCAGCAGCAGCCTAGCCGCATCAGTTGGCAGACAGACTCACTGACTATGCATTCGTTTTGATTGCTGGCCGGCTTCCTTCGTGCGTTGCAATCGGCTTAATTGCATCGGCGTTGCAGATTCAGCGCACAAAGCGTGTTATTGCATACGGCGCCGCCTCGCCGTGCATTCAGCTGCCGCCGCCCGCATCCATCAGTGAATATCGACGGTCATTCGTCGGACAGTATCTGCAGACGTGTGAATGCGCCCGGCTGCCATTAACACCGCATCGAAGAACATTATTTACCGAAACCCGCAACAACTCAGTGCATCCGTGGCAGCTTTTAGTAAAACAGAAAACAATAATTCGCCACTGTCCGTCCACAATTTGACGGTTGTTGTAACTGCTAAAACTGAAAACGTTAAAATGACCTCAGAAAATCGCACAACGTTTTGCATGTCAAACTTTCGCAGACGTTGACGTAGTTACTATAAATGTGCAAACTTAATGAAAAGCGCCAATAAAACAGTTATCGTTTGATAAAAACGTGTTTACAAAAATAATGATAATGGTGCATAATGATGTCGGTAAATTTTAAATTTCGGAACTGTGTTTATCGCCATCGTTGAGGGTTGTTCTATAGAACTTCCGCCAAGATGTTAGGTTCCAAGCAAATGACGAGATTACAAGATAGTGCAAAATATGACTAGCCTTTTCGCATGTGTAGGCCTATGTATACAGATAGAGTAACATATGGATGCCGTTGCTGTAGAATACATGGTGCCTCGCTTGAGTATGGCATTAGGGCCGCCGCGGTACAATAGGGTCTAACGACGATTGGCGCACGTAGATTATCATTACACTGGTGCGGATGCAGCAGTAAGACGCGTTACGAGAAAACAAACGACGCACCATGCCTCGGAAACGCAAGGTGATGTGATGGCACAGAAGCGATGGACCAAACGATCTGTCAACGTCAGCGACTTATCAGGGACAGACGCTAATGTGCTGATGAAACTAGACCCATGTCACACTTTCAGTAACTTCTCCTGCAATCTGACAGAACGTGATGCAAATAATCCCTTTCGATCTTTTTACTTAATCTGACCGCAGTTGCGTGTAAACCGCAAAACGTTTTGCAAGATTGTTGCATTTTTACGTGTCACTACGGTCCAACACTTGCTGTTTTGCAAGATGCGTTAAACCAGCAAACGGACTAAAAATTTTTCACTAGCGACTACAACAGCGACTAGCCCACATCACGATGGTATGGTGGTTTCTTCCGAGTTTTTAACAAATAATGACAGCTATCAAAAAGTTTGTTTATTTAACTCTGAAGAACGCTAACAGAACTCTAATATTACAAGTTACAAAAACTTAGCACTATCATCATTAAGCTTATTTATTACGTATTTTGTTTTATAGTGATCTTGGTGTAAGGAATTCAAAGAGAAGACTCATGAAGAACTGGCAAACGCAATCTCTAATGCAATACCCTGCTGCAGCTTACAGCGGTCGCTGAATTACATTATGCGCATCTGATTAAAACTGATGCAACGGCAATCCTATTATCAGTAATTAACAGAATGACCAACTGTGCACATCTGCGGCAGCAAAAAAAAACGTCGAAGCGAAATCGTGAATATATGTAAAAAAAGCTTACCAGTTTAAAACTGTGTGTAAGGACGATGGTATGATATCAGCCCTCTAAAACAGCAAAAATCATTTGGGTAATCTTAGATGGGGCTAGGCATATGGCGTCCTTACAAGCTGACTTTAGTTGGTAATCACTAACATAGTCTAACACTTGCTGTTTTGCAAGATGTGTTAAACCAGCAAGTTTTTTTACATGTATATTTGCTGTTTTATTGCCAAAAGTCGGGGAATGAGCCTGACGCATTTAGGCTAAGAAGCGCCATAGCACAACCCGTACCTTTACCTTTTACCTTTGTAAGGCAGGGCAGTATACCTCCGGTCGAGTACAGAACGTTGGATGTGTCTACTACTGCTGCTGCTCCTACTACGCTGCTGCAGGATATACCTGGAAATCAAGGTTGGCTGTGGTAGACTTCGACTGACGTCATTTAATTGTCAAACCCTCAACCCGCATCTCCTTTAAATGCAAGGATCTCGGCGATATTTGTTGTACAAGCCGAGGTATAACCCATTTTGTCTTAAATTTTGTTGCCATGGCAGCGGGGGTCGGTCGGGAAAAAATGAGATTGAGATGAGATCGAAAACCCTCCTATAGACGCAAAAATCTCGCAGATATCTCTTACACAAGCCGAGTTATAGCCAATTTTGTCCCAAATTTTGTTGCCATGGCAACGGGGGTCGACAGGAAATAAATATACATGTCACCGTTAATTAGGCCGATCCCGAAAACCATATCCTAAAACCAAAAATTACGATTCTATCTTGCACACAACCGAAGTTATGACAGTTTAAAAATTTTTTAAATTTTCCCCGTAGGCGCCATTGTAATTTGTTTTCGAATTTTTTGAATAAATAAGTCAACAATTAGATTTTTATTTTGTAACATTAAAAAGGCACTTCCTTGTGCAGAATTACGTTATTTGACGTATTAATCGTAAAAATCGGTCTAATAGGCTCGCCTCTAGGCGAGCGGAAGAACCACAAAAAAGTGTAGTAAATTTCGAACAGGAGGGATGTATAGGCCTATTTCACCTATATAGGGAGCAAAAACCCCTGGGCGGATTGAGCCCAAATTTTTACTGGTGGTAGGCGTCTCGACATAATCACGCCGTTCAAATTTGGTGACGATCGGTTCAGGGGTTTTGGGTTGACTGAGGGTCAAAGTTTGCTTTTTTCCATAGACTTTGAAGGTCGTCCTTACAACACTCACACTATCGTGTGAGGTGTGATTTTTGCCGTACGCAAGCTTTCGATACTTACTCATTTTAAATTTTAATTGTACGTTATTTTCTCGTTGCCATTGCACAAGCCGCGTTTAAGATAAGATAAGTTTAAGCGTTATTTTTTTTAGAGAATTTTGACGTTTAATATCTTCAACCCTTTTGAACTGATATCTGCCACGCCCGTAGTATTCTGTCGGAGGGGAACGTTTAGGGCAATTTAGGGTTTTCTACGCCGTTTTGTTCACGAATGCGGTGCTCGTACTGGACGGACAGACAGACTGACGAGCAAGACCTGCAATGCGGCCTGTTAGGACGCCGCATAATTACATTCTACTCCCAGTACTCCGACTGGCTCCAGTCGTCGCCGCACGACATTTTTGTAACCTCTCGTGTGTTTGTTACGTGTTTGATAATCGATAATGCGTCCATTGACCGACTAGGTCGACAAGCGCCAAGAAGGTTCGCCGAATCACTTGACGAACGTTGTTCAGCGTAGCTGAGTGACGCTAGACGACAGTAAACCATTGGTGAATCACCGTACTGCGGCAAAATGATGGCGGCATAGAAAAGAGAACTTGAGCGGCGTTCGTCCGTACGTCATCGACGAGCACTCTACGAGCAATAGTAGCACAGGAACAGCCAGCGAGGCGAGAGGCAACCACACTGGTTTGATAGATAAACCAAAACTCCACTTATGAACTTCGATTTCTTGTGAATCTGTCGTACAACACGCTACAGTATGACAAGCTGTGCAGCAAAAAGTGTACAGCTAATCGAAAATGCATAGAGCAAATGCGCAATTTGTCAAGCTTGTTTGGCAATCGACAAGTTTGCAAGAAATCCAAGTAGTGGAGTCGGGGATTTAACGGCTTGATCACTAGCGATGTACTGTCACTATCTAGTTTCTAAATGGTCAGACATCAGAAACAGTCTCACTAGCAGTTTTTACGCTATACCTATAGACACTCTGTTTGTTTGCTTTGAGATTCAGAACACAGAAGCGTGCGGTAACAAAAATGCAGACCACGAAACGGGTGGCCAGAAAAGGCAAGCTGTACATCAAAGTTTACCAACCAGGTACACGAGAATAGACTGTAATATGTACCTGACTTGGTGAAATGAATGATTGGCTGCACCTAATTAATACCGAAATAAACATTAATCCACATTTAGCTTACGCTGCTACCGTTCAGTTTTCGGCTGCATTCGTGCGTCAGAAAGCAACAACGGTGTAGCCTAGGCAATCCAAGCGTGGTTTAATTACGATACCGCACTGTCCGGAGTGGTATAAGCTCGGACTGAGTTCTCGCTTGTCCACTCCAACTGTGCAGTATCTAGCATGGGTATCTAGCAATTAAACGACTGCAGTGCAGTGTTATCAACTGCACAACAACGCAGCCTTTTGCAGACGTTGAAAGTAAGTCGCGTACGCCTTCGTTTATTATTTGACTTCGTCGATCTTCTGCATTCAAGCATTTCTCTACAAAATTTTAACAGTTTAACATTTCAACATTTTAACAGTTTAATTTCTCATTCTGTCTCTGTCTATTTTTTCTTTGTCATTTGTGTTCTGCACTTGTTGCGAATAGTGTTATAAAAGCCTCAATTCTGCAGGGGGCGGAATCCACCCTCTCTTAATATTTGTACCGTCGAACTCACCGAACTCGGATTCGGACTGAGTGAACTCGACCACATCATTCACTGCTGGCGATGTCAGTGTATACGGCGAAATACATTATCACGTTATAGCGTAAGGCTGCGACTGCCAGCTGCCGCAGCCCACGGCGCCCGACCCGTCCGTCCGTCTGTCTCCCTGCTTGTTGCCTGGAATCAGTTCGGTCACGACCCGCACTTTCAGCACGCACGATGCCGGGGCGCCCACGCAGCGATATGGACACGGATCCGAGTGACCGTGTGGTGCACCATACAGTGCAGTGTGGCGTAATTGATTCAAGGTGACGCGCTAGCAACCACGCCAGCAGCCGACGACGTCAACGCGAATTCGCTGCACCATTCGTTCCATGTTCGTTCCGCCGTGTGCGACGACGACGGGCGTCACGCTGTAGGTCCAGGAGTGCGGGGAATGTAGGTTTGGGGCGAAGGCCCCCTAGTGGAAGTCGGGGAGCCCTGGTAAGCCTGGTAGCGCTCCCTGTCCTCCAATAGACAGCATTTTGAGATTGATGACTGTCTGAAGGATAACAGGGAAGATTATTAAAACTGCCATTATCGATACATAGCCTATGCACAGTTATAATCGGCAGTTCTTACAATTTTAGGTTTACATCGTTTTGTGTTTTGTGTTCCATAAAGGTTAAACTTTCTGTAAAGGTTAAACTTTTTGTTTCGTTATTATGTGTATGTACAATTTGCCTGCAAAGGTGGTCCCCAAAATGACCTATACTCTGTCGGGCGGGACGTTAAACCCTACTCACTCACCCCCCTGGTAGGCGGTCTGAGGACCTCGTATTCCGCTAAAAGATCGTATAGCCTAGCTCACTATTGGCTATAGTTAAGAAAGCTGTTTAAACTTTGCTTCAGAATTTTTGATAACGCAGTGACAACTTTTGTGCAATTCTACTATTTTGTGCTATTATTACTTTTTTATTTACCAACTGATATGCGACTTCGGACTCTAGTAATTAGCCATTATAAAAATTTGAAATAAATAACAAGACCTCGAGGCAATAACCAGAATACTCAATGTACAATTTACAATAGTTTACAATAATTATTGTAATAAGCGCAATACGCTGACAAATTTCTTATTTTCAAAATATCCGGGGCTGAAATACATTAGCAACCTCACATAATAACTTGGGGGTTCCAGTCTTTCAACGTTAGGCCCTCCCTGTTAAACGTCAGCCTTTCTTTCTTCCGCAGCTACTGACTGTCGCCAGTACGAGTCAGAAATCATCTCAAATCATCGTTATCGGTCGTTAGACGGCGGCCTCTGTGCGCTGTCCGTGCGTCCGCTGGGAGGGCAGGCAGCTCGCAGGAGAAGCAGTGAAATACATCAGTGCTGGGCCGGTCGTACGTCGATCGTATAACGTACGTATACAACGTACACAACGCTCGATAAATCACAGCGCGTCGTCGATAACCGTCGATAGACGACGTCGCCCCGTGTCAGCCAGTCACTCCTGGGACTTAAGTGGCGCCGCCAGCTATCATGGAGCTAGAGGGTTAAAGTCCCTTTCCCACCAAATGTTGGCCAAGTCTCTCACCACTTTGCTTCAGCTGTATGAGAACCGTTTTTTGATTGACTAATTAAGATACACTCATGAAAAATAGACTGATTAAAGCACACTTGATAGATTTATAGTTAAGAAAGCTGTTCAAAATCACGCCTAACGTTTCGGATATACACTAAAAATAGCAGCGTCCTTTTGCAGTGTTGCGTACCGATAATACCGTTTCAGAACGGAATTTACTTTGGTAACCTATATAGCCAGTTAATGCACAACAACGGTTTACGGAACAGTGTACATGTGCCATTACCGTTAGCAATGCTACGCATAAACGCCAGATTATCTTCCCACCAGATGCGTTATGTGGCCCTTAAAATGCGCAGAATTCGATTTCGGCCGCTGATAGAGCTCCCGACGCTCCCCATACATTCTACTCGGCTGGAAATGGAATACCTTTTCCCCATTCACATACCCTTCGATGCCTGTGGCGTCTCGATCTTGGCGCGGGCGCCTCGTCCTTTGGTTCCGGCATCCCCACATTTTAACGTCTACCGCCACCACTGCTTGGTGGCCGGTGGCACACTACAGAGTCTCCCCAGATCTTCGACGGCAGGCTCAGCGACCTGTCAATCATACGAGCTTGACCGATGACCACCCACGACGCTCTGATCAACTGACTGACCGACTCGCTGGGTGGTGGCGCCTCCATGACGATCTTGCAGGCATCATCTGTCAATCTAATGAATAGCTAACTATTCGCGTGCTGGGACTGCAGTCGCACGCCGTACTCATTGTCACAAATCTTTTTTCTGACATGCAGCTGCTGCTCCCCGGCCACTATCAGCTGTCATACCATCACTGGTAGAAAACATAGACCACATTTTGCTAAAATGACACTGGTCCTACCAATAAAATTTGACATAAAGTGGCCGCTCAAGGTCGTTCAAGGTCACGTCTCCTGGGAGACTACAAGGAATTGCATGTCGCTGTATAATGCTGTTGGCTGTATAATGATGTGTAAAGGTTCCGAAGATAAAGCGATCGAAATCTCTGAAAATTGTCGTTTTCTGTTTTCGACCATTCCATGCACTGTTGTATGGTGACCACCCTTCTCTAGGAACACTCGCGGATATCGATCCACATCAAGCAATCGACAGTAACCCTGGTCATATGTCGCACCGTTTTTTTTCGGATTGGTTGAAATACGCCAATTTTGTCTACTCGGTACTCGTGTCTCATTTAACCCTCTCGATGATTGATCGGGATAAACCCTTTCGAATTTCCGGATGATCTCTGCTATTCCGGAGAGCAGAGTCTAGGTGAAAATTTGTATTTACTGGTAACTGGGCTCTTTCTGAGTGTTAAGCCAGGTCTTGCTTGCCCAGCTTGTCTTACCGGTCAGTCTGTCAGTCCGCGTCTAGAGACAGTCTGCTAGCTGGAAAACACAAACGCATAAATAAACGAATACAAATATTCCATTCGTTACCATAAGCGTTTAGTTGTTTGTTTCAGTATTTACAGAGGCAACTGTATTATTTGTAGTTTTCAAAGTTGGCAGTGCACTAGGTGACGTCAAATGTTGAACAATGATGGACACGTTAAGCTTCTTGTCCGTTCGTCCATTCGTCCGTTTGTCTGTCTGTCTGTTTCGTACGGGCTACTAGTTATCGTGAACGTTTTATTCGTGTTATTTATTTATAACTATTCGAAGTTTGCAGCAGTTGACGTCACGGCGTGAGATGTTTCCAGGACGACGTATGACGTCATAGCGAGTAGCCCGGATGTCGAGTGATGACGATGCAAGTCGATGATTATGCTGATGCAAGTGCTGATGTTACTGCACGCTGCATACTACACACTACACAAGACACAGTAGCAACAATCTAACTACGAACATTAGGCTAAACAATGATTACCTGCATATATTTAAGCGTGGAAAAACAGCAGATAAATAAATTTCGAATCCACCAATAATTTCGAGTCCTTTAAAACAGCCAATCTATTTATCCCGAACTTACTTTTTTTTGAAAATGTCACCAACACCCGTTCGCTACGACATTTTGCTAGGAAAGCATTATACAGGCGGATGTAAATTGTTTACATTTTGCGTATACTGTTGCGACTACTATAACAACCAAGGGCTAAAATCGTTTGGCTTAACGCCATCGCCGCGATTTTTTAGGAAAAGAAACTCGTATGCCGGTTTAGTTTTATGGGTTTCGACCTTAAATCTTCTTTTCTGTGGGGAACCTGAACCCTCTGGCTAACACAAGATGACAAAATTACTCGGAGCTACGCATCTGTTCCTGCCATAATCCAAATTGTATCTTACGCTGTCCAACGTCTTTAATAGAATGAGTGCGACACACAGATATATAGACAGAGAGAGAGAGAGAGAGAGAGAGAGACTACCACGCTCTGTAACATTCTGCCACAATGGCGGCAATGCCGATGTTTTATCGATTCGACAACAAAAACAACAACAACAACAACTACTACTACTACTACTACTGCACTACTGCTACTGCTACCAGTCTACCACTACTACTACTACCTGGTTTGGGTGGGTGTGGCTAGTGACGTCTGTGACAGGACGACAGGTTAGTGCAGTGGGCTGACTTGCGGTGCAGGTGACTCGGTTCTCCCACGGAACCGCAAGAACTGTCACCACTGCACGCCGACTCACATTCCGCCGACGACCTCTTGCAGCTACTGCTACCACACTTACTGGCCACTCCCCTTGATGACGTTCCACGGGGATACTCAGGCCCATTCTCAGAGTCAGACTCAGAGTCGCCTTTGCTGCTGCAGCCAGCGCCGGGATGCTTCTTCCTGCAGCTGCCCCGCGATGTCCACAGCATCGTCTACGACGACAGCAAAAGCTGCAACTGCGAACGAACAGACGGAACATGCGCAAAGAATAAGAAAACTCAGCCTTCCATCCCTCCGGGGTAAATAAATCAAGTACCAGCTGGTCTGGCTGGGGTTAAAGCGGGGCGCGTTCACCTGTGTCAGGTAGCAGGTAACCCACATGGCAGGTGACGTTCCGTAGCTCTGTGATGGGTTTCCCAGAAAGAGCTGTACCGTTTGACCATAAACAAAGCACACACATGCGAATGTGATGTAACCGTAGATCATCAGTTGACACGAAAAAAATGTAAATAGTTGACGAAGAAAGGAAAACCACAATTTAATACGAAATCTGCACAGGAAACATTTGAAGCAATCAGACGCACCGTAAAAAGATGCCAAATAAAAACCAATACTAAAATGCGGAAGAGAGTCAAAGTAAGCCTATCTGAACTCCAATGAAGTGTCCAATTGATCCATTCAGTAACTAACCTATACCTATACAACTAACAGCATTTATAGAAACAAGATACTGTTCAAACGAACATGGAGTCTGTCTGATGCATCTCGATAGCTTACAGTAAAGTCCGTATAAATTAAATGAGTGAGTTGTGTAAGCCAGTGGTAAAACTTTAAAAGTTTAATTGCCGCCTATGGCGCCTCAAAGATAATGGGGTCACGACCTTGACCTTTTGGGGTCACGTGACCGATCACGTGACCATTTGACTGGCGGTTGGCCACTGTTTATAGGTGGTCTATCTTGCACCGTTATGAAGACACGGCGCCTCAAAAGTTGGACGGACGGAGGGACGCACGCACGCACGCACGGACGCTCGGGTGATTTTATACTCTGTCTAATCCTATGCATTGCATTCAATAATTTATATTTGGGAAAACAAGAATACGGCAACATGAACCACCACAACTACTAGCAATAATCTACTACTACTAGAAGTAGTCCAGCCTACTAATGGTGGTAGTAGTGTGAGTAGGCCCATAGTAGTGGACAGCGACGTCGTAAGTTAAAAAGTAGGCGGACAGGAAGTTGCCATTTTCCGACAGAGACTGCAAATTTCCGAGAGAATTCCGACAGTTGCACATTTCCCACAGAGAAGATTATGGGTACTGAAAATTTCAGTTGTGCTTTTAAATTTCCCCTATTAGCCCCAAATTTCGTATTTCTGGACGAAAATTTTTAGACAAAAAGATTGTCCGACAATTTTCCAACAGTGGTGGTGGATGACTGACCGAGACGACTCCGGCGACGAAAGCCAGAACAGCAGCGCCGATATGCTCACGCTCCATCGTGTTAGACTTCTCTCTCTCTCCACCAATGAAACGACGGGCTGCTTGCTACCTGATGTTACCACTGCAGAGATGATGTTAAATACTACCTCACTCTAGATGTTAGTACCGGTAGTGCTAATTATTGTCTTGTGAGCTGCTGTTATAACGTCACACTCCGTCACCATGGTAACACAACAACACGCTGCAAGACGTTTTCACCCGTCAACAGGCGCTGACAGCATCAGCAATGCTAACTATGATGTCATCGCAACGGATTTTGAACATTTCACCAGCGGCGTTGTGCCAGGGCCCGCAAGGCATAAGCGCAACTCCCCAGTTCCCGTAAATTTTATCGTGTCCGATATTTTCTTCGAAAATACAAAATTAGTGGTTGGAAGTCCGGGAATTTAAGGGCAAAATAAAAATTTTGGACACTCTGACCCAGTTTCTCTTTTGTCCGAAAATTTCATTTTTGTCTCCCATTTTTTTAACCTACGACGCCGCTACATTTTACCATTAGGAATAACCTTCTTTGGACCTTTGCAACATTTTGGGGGAGCGGCGAAAGCCAGAAACTGGTCGGGTACCCCTCCCCACGGTAGAACAAGTTGTAATCACATTTTTATTGAAGGCACATGTGTAGAACCTCAGAAAAGAATGATTGTGAAATTTTATTTTGGTGGCAGCTATATTTTACAATCCGTTTTTCATGTCAAACCCTAGCGTCCGCTATCGCAAAATGTCCAATGCATACGTGCATTGGCCGTATAGCCATATGGCCATATAGCCGTCCTATAAAGTTATATCCCGATGACACGCGTCATAACTTGTCAAAATAAAGCGCTTTTTCTACTGTAAATGCTAACTTAATTTTTACGGTCATATATTTTATACTAATTTGTCGAAATTAAAGCAAAATTTTGTTGAATTTTTCATACTTTCACGATATTTTTTTTGCTGTAAATGCAAAATATAGTGCATGTCAAAGGGCCGAATATTTTTATGAAGTTTCAAGCAAAAGCGTGCCTTTTTGGGATTAAAAAATTGAAATTAGCTATTTAATATATTTATTCGTAAAATTCGGAAAATTACAGTGGCGCCTAGGAGAAATTTTTAAAAAAATATTTGAACTGTCATAACTCCGGTTATGTGCAAGATAGAATCGTAATTTTTGGTTCTATGGTACGATTTTCCGGAACGAGCTATCTAATGGTGTCATTTATATTTACCCCCGGCCGACCTCTGTTGCCATGGCAACAAAATTTGGGACAAAATAACAAAATTTGGGAAATGTTGGCGATAAAAAATAAAATAAAATAAAATAAATAATAATAAATAATAATAATAAATAAATAAATAATAAATGATAATAATAAATAAAATTTTGTCGATAAAATAAAATTTCACAGCCATCCCTTTCTGAAGCTCTATACACGTGCCTTCAATAAAAATGTGGTTCCAACTTGTTTTACGGTGGGGAAGGATTAGCCTACTCCTAAAATAAGGCCCGTTTTCCAGATTCGCCGCTCCACTAATTGCTTCCGCCTCCCGATTTCATTGTCAACTCAGCTCAGATTTCACGCTGAACAAATTAACCAAGTTAAGGTTTTTAAACCTTACCTGACAAAATCTGTTAAACAATTCCAGTTGGTAATCTCTCGAATTTCGCATATCGTTTCGGAGGTGATCCACAGCCACGTGTTGAAAAATGAGAGCGTCGCGTCCGGTATACAAATCTCGTACTTTTTCGTTTTATGTGCCCTGTTCGCGTTTCTTTGTATTCTGGAGAAAAGTATGATAACTCTTAAACTGCCAGCGCGATTTGCAATAAAGATTAAAATGCTCAACAAGGCTCATATTTCTATTAAGCACAATTATCAAAGCCTACGGAGCTGTCAAAATTTTGGGTGTCGGACACCCACGTCGAAAATTGCGACGATGTCCGGTCACCTATGACACCCAGTGTCGGTAGGCGCCTATATGATCCGTGTTACTTCATTATTTTAAATCTTAATGAGGTTGAAAAAATGCAGACTACAGAAAAGCATGCAGGCCTGCGTAAGTTAAGTTTAACCATCGCATGTAACCTCAAAAAGTCACGCTGTCGACAAAAGAAAGACAAAACGTATCCAGACACTTGCTATATCACAAGACGAACTGGTACCAAGGGAGCGCTAAAGACAACTAAATAGAACCCCAATGCACCATTTACGTTGTTTCTAGTTCGCAAAAAGCCGGTGACCGGTTGAATAATTAATAGCCGAATCAGACACACGCCGACGTCGACGCCGGTAGTTACATTAACGGGTCTAGACATCTAGGTTACATGGAAATAAGATTAACAGGCAAGCGATGTATGAACATGTCGAACATTGGACACAATTTTTTCCACGAAAATGTTTCATGCAGGTAATGTATCGCATATTTGAATCCAAATTTATACGCAGATGTAAATAACTACTGAAACACAAGTATCATACATACTTAGGCCCTATTAGTCAAGTTCTTTAACTATTCGCAAGTCGCAACACGATTATGATTAAAATTTGGTTGCCAATTCTTAGTAAGCTACTAATTTTGCACTTATTAAGCTAAAGTTGCAGGCTTGGCAACTAAACGAAGTGTAAATGAATGAGTGAATGAATGACTGATATAATGAGACGCATCAAACGTGCATCAAACACTGCTGTGAGCAAATACGAAATTATAACACTGCAGGAAATACACCAATAAAAACAAACACTGAACATAAACTCAACTACACTACACTACACTCAATTTAA